>ERZ795053.321-NODE-321-length-60280-cov-13.014247_pt1 | contig 60280 bp, 60 predicted proteins | sample MGYA00375137_ERZ795053 | MGnify/ENA primary metagenome ERZ795053 (study PRJEB30182, sample SAMN05720284) | activated sludge metagenome | isolation source: Anaerobic digester | place: Hong Kong | collected 2014-12-17 ...
ATACTTGAAAACGTTGTCATTAACTTGCTCTCAAATTCTACTGCAAACACATGATTGAACGTTGTGTTTCCGATTGACTAATCAGGCGGGGCATGATAATATTAGCGGGCGGAGGGGATATGAAGTCAAAACGCAACACGATATTGATAATACTGCTCGTCGCGGCCATAGTGCTTGCGACGCTGTACTTTGCTTTCTTCAGAAAGGAGCTTGTCAAGCTTCGTTATCCTCTTGAACACAAGGATTATGTTATGCGGTATTCCGCCGAGTACGAGCTTGATCCCTACCTCGTGTTGGCGGTGATATGCTGCGAGAGCGGCTTTAGAGAGAACGTGGTCAGCGGGGCGGGCGCGTGTGGGCTTATGCAGATTATGCCCGCGACGGGCGACGAGATAGCCCAAAAGCTCGGCGTTGAGGATTACAACCTTTTCGACCCCGCCACAAACATACGCTTCGGATGCTACTACCTGCATGAGCTGAGCCTTAGGTTCGATGGCAAAGTACCGGTAATGCTTGCGGGCTACAACGCCGGCCCTAACCGTGCCGACGAGTGGATTATGCAATACGGAGTGAACTCCGATGGGGCGATAAAGTATGTCCCGTACCCAGAAACGGATAAGTACATTGAGCGTGTGGAGTCCGCCGAACGCGCCTATAAAAAGCTGTATCCGCAATTGAAGATTGGAGAATAACATGCTTGAGATAATACTTGCAGTTTTGGTTTTGGGTTTGGATCAGCTCACCAAGTGGCTTGCGGCCACCCGCCTTATAACAGCTTACCCCATCATTCCGGGGGTTTTTGAACTCGACTATGTTCAGAACCGAGGCGCGGCATGGGGGCTTCTTCAGGGCGGACGCGTGTTCTTCATCGTTATCACGGTGATAATCTGCGCGGCGCTTATCTATCTAATGATAAAAGAACGGAAGCGTATGCAGCTTCTTTCAAGAATAGCCTTAACCCTGATTACGGCGGGCGCCATAGGCAACCTCATCGACAGAGCCATCTTGGGTTATGTAAGGGATATGCTGAGCTTCGTACTTATCAACTTTCCCGTTTTCAACGTGGCGGACAGCTCGCTTGTTATAGGCGCCATCCTGCTCATCATCGATGTGTTTTTTACCAAGAACAGTGCCTTTGACGTTATCGAAAAGAGCATAAAGGAGCGCAAAGAGAAGAAAAGCGGGAAGCCCGAATGACCGAGCTTCGTGCCGAAACCACATACTCGCGCATCGACAGCTTTCTTGCGGAGCGAATCGAGCTTACCCGCTCCGCCGTTCAGCGCCTAATCAAGGAGGGCGGCATACTGATGAACGGCAAGCCCTGCAAGGCGGGCGACAAGGTGGCGACAGGAGATATTATCACAATTGACCTGCCTGAGACAAAGCCCTCCGAGACAAAGCCGGAAGATATACCCATTGACATAGTATATCAGGACGCGGACATAGCCGTGGTCAACAAGCCGCAGGGCATGGTGGTGCATCCCGCGGCCGGAAACGAGAGCGGCACACTTGTGAACGCGCTTTTGTATCACATTCATGACCTTTCCGGAATAGGCGGAGAGGCAAGACCGGGAATAGTCCACCGCATAGACAAGATGACAAGCGGGCTGTTGGTTGTGGCAAAGAACGACTTTGCGCATGAGCAACTCTCTTTGCAATTCCACGATCACACGGCCAACAGGAGCTATATCGCCTTGGTTCACGGCAATCTGAAGGAGGACGAGGGCACGGTAGACGCACCCATAGGCAGACATCCCATCGATCGCAAACGCATGGCTGTGCGGGAGGACGGAAGGCGCGCCATAACTCATTGGAGCGTGCTTTACCGCTTTGGGAACGTTACCCTGCTGCAGCTTAGGCTTGAAACCGGCAGAACGCACCAGATTAGGGTTCATATGGCCTATATCAAGCATCCGGTCTTGGGTGACGAGGTCTACGGCTCCGCCGCCAAAGGGCTTGTCGGGCAAGCGCTGCACGGCTATAAGCTTTGCTTGGCGCATCCGAGAACGGGCGAGAAGCTGACATTCACCGCGCCCATCCCCGCATATTTCAAAGAAGCTCTAAAGCGCCTCGGCTGCGACAAGCCGCGCTTTGAGTTCAAGGGAGAGGTCATAGAGTAGCATAAATTTGTACCCATTAAGGCGCTCAATACGCTTTGATTCCGCTTTGCCATACGCCCCCTTGGGGGTGCGCGGCAAGCCTGCTTTTTGGACGATACACATTTCACTTTCATTTCACATTCTTGCCCCAAGGCTTACTTGACTTTTCGCCCCCGTGGTAGTACTCTAAGCAAGGGTTAGCACTCGGAACCCTTGAGTGCTAAAGAAAGGAGCGGAGAGTATGGAACTCGATCAAAGGAAGCTCAGCATATTGCGGGCTATCATTGACGAGTACATCATTTCCGCAAACCCGGTAGGCTCCAAGGCGTTGAGCCAAAGGGGTGATCTGGGGTGGTCGTCAGCGACGATTCGCAACGAGATGTCGGAGCTTGAGGATTTGGGCTACTTGGAGCAGCCGCATACCTCGGCGGGAAGAATCCCCTCGGACAAAGGCTACCGCCTCTACGTTGACAGCATGATGCAACGCGCCAAGCTGACGCCGAATGAGATTAGCTTTATGCAGAGCTATTGCTCACGCAAGGTGAGCGGGGTAGAGAGCGTAATGCGCGAGACTGCAAGAGCGCTCTCGAAGCTGACCAAGCTGCCCGCGTTCGCGCTTTTGCCGCAGCTTTCCGCAAGCCGTATTCAGCATGTGCAGCTCGTACCGTTGTCGGACGGACGCGCATTACTGGTGCTTGTGAACAAAGCGGGCGTCGCGAAGAACATGGTAGTCAGAGTGCCGCGAGGCGTAAGCTCCTCAGAGCTTGCCGCCATGTCGGAGATGATAACCGATTGCGTCAAGGATTGTCCCATGAACAAGGTATGCGAAAGGCTGCTGTGCGGCATGGGCGACGTTCTGTCCGACAGGCGCGAGTATCTGACAGGCATACTTGACGCGATAAGCTCCGGAACCAACATCGACGCACATTTGGTGGAGCTTGTGGGAGCAACAAGCATGTTACAGTACCCGGAGTATTCCGACGTCGATAAGGCCCGCAGCTTTCTTGCCAAGGTCGAGGAGAAGGACGCGTTCTATGAGCTGCTGAAGAAGGCAAGCGAAATGGAGTTCACAATATCGATTGGCGGCGAGAACACAACCGACGGCTTGCAGGATTGCAGCATAGTGACCGCAAGCTACAAGATAGGCGGAACGCCAGTCGGCTCTTTCGGGGTTATAGGCCCCACGCGCATGGACTACGGCAAGGTCGTATCCGTGCTGGATTATATGAGACTGTCCTTAGGGGACATACTCATGAGTATGATAAAGGAGGAATAAATCTTGACCAAGAAACCGAAGGACAAAGCCAAAGCGGAGAACCTTGAGGATGTGGCCGCAGCCTCACCCGAACAGCAGGCTCAGGATGAAAGCATAAACGTAACGGACGGGCAGGGCTCAAAGGAAGAACAGCCCAAGGAGCCTCAAGCCGAGATATACACTCTTTCACAGAAGGAACTAAATGAAGCGAGGAGCAATCTTGAAAAGCTTCAAAAGGAAAAGGACGAGACAGTAGCGCTCCTCCAGCGCAACCAAGCGGATTTCGATAACTACCGCAAGCGCAACCAATCCTTGAGAAAGGACAGCTACGACGAGGGCAGGCGCGATACAATCAAGGCGTTGCTCGGCATTCTGGACGACTTTGACAGGATAATCGAGAGCAGCGCGGGACAGAAGGATCAATGGCTTGAAGGCGTTAAGATGGTTCACAGGAAGCTCACCGATGAGTTGGCTAAGATGGGCGTCGAGGTAATCGACACCGACTGCGAATTCGATCCGAGATTCCACAACGCGGTCATGATGGAGAAGGTCGAAGGCAAGGAGAGCGGTTCTATCATAGCTGTATTCCAGAAGGGTTACAGGATTGGCGATAAGATTTTGCGTTACAGCATGGTCAAAGTCGCAGAATAAAGGTAAGAACGGGTATTGAAACACCCGATTTGCATAACTTAAGAAACAGAAGAAAGATCAGGAGGATTTGATTTATGAGTAAGATTATTGGTATCGACCTTGGCACCACAAATTCGTGCGTAGCCGTTCTTGAAGGCGGTCAACCCGTCGTTATCCCCAACTCCGAAGGCGCGAGGACTACCCCGTCCGTCGTAGCATTCAAGGGCAGCGAGCGTTTGGTAGGCTCCATCGCAAAGCACCAGGCCATCACCAACCCCGACAGGACGGTTTCGTCCATCAAGCGTGATATGGGTTCTTCCCGCAAGATTAGCATCGACGGCAAGGACTACACCCCGCAGGAGATTTCCGCGATGATATTGCAGAAGCTCAAGCAGGAAGCCGAGGGCTATCTTGGTGAGACCATAACTCAGGCCGTCATCACCGTCCCCGCGTACTTCACCGACGCGCAGCGTCAGGCGACCAAGGACGCGGGCAGGATCGCGGGTCTTGAAGTGCTTCGTATAATCAACGAGCCGACAGCCGCGGCGTTGGCTTACGGCCTCGACAAGGAGACCAGCCAGAAGATTTTGGTTTACGACCTTGGCGGCGGCACCTTTGATGTGTCCATCCTTGAGATTGGCGACGGCGTGTTTGAGGTTCTGGCCACGGCGGGCAACAACCGCTTGGGCGGCGACGACTTTGACCAGCGCGTCATGGAGTATGTGGCGGCGGAGTTCAAGCGCACCACGGGCATTGACCTGCTGAAGGATAAGATTGCGGCTCAGCGTTTGAAGGACGCGTCCGAGAAGGCCAAGATCGAGCTTTCCGGCATGGCCCAGACCACTATTAACCAGCCCTTCATAGCCATGGATTCCACCGGCCCGAAGCACCTTGAGGTCACTCTCACAAGGGCTAAGTTCAACGAGCTTATAGCGGATCTCATCGACAAGACAAGGGTCTGCGTACAGAAGGCCATGCAGGACGCGGGTCTGAAGAACTCCGATGTCGATAAGGTTATCTTGGTCGGCGGTTCGTCCCGTATCCCCGAGGTTCAGGACATGGTAAAGCGCATCACCGGCAAGGAGCCGTTCAAGGGGATCAACCCCGACGAGTGCGTCGCAATCGGCGCGGCTATTCAGGCGGGCGTGCTTGGCGGCGAGGTCAAGGATGTTCTGCTGCTTGATGTAACGCCTCTGTCCTTGGGTATTGAGACCGTGGGCGGCGTGTTCACCCGTTTGATTGACAGGAATACCACCATCCCCACCAAGAAGAGCCAAGTGTTCTCCACGGCGGCGGACGGTCAGACCAGCGTTGAAGTTCATGTACTTCAGGGCGAGCGCGAAATGGCGCAGTACAACAAGTCCCTTGGCAGGTTCCAGCTTGCGGGCATCGCTCCCGCACCCAGGGGAGTTCCGCAGATTGAGGTCACCTTTGACATTGACGCTAACGGCATAGTCCATGTTTCGGCAAAGGACCTTGGCACAGGCAATCAGCAGCAGGTGACGATTACCGCTTCCTCCAACCTCAATGAGGAGGAGATCAAGAAGGCCGTCAGCGAAGCCGAGCGTTTCGCGTCGGAGGACAAGAAGCGCAAGGAGGAGGTCGAGACTCGCAATCAGGGCGATCAGCTCGTGTACACCACCGAGAAAACGCTCAAAGAGATGGGCGACAAGATCCCCGCGGATGACAGGTCCAAGGTTGACAAGGCTCTTGCGGATTTGAAAAAGACCCTTGAGGGCAGCGACTACGGCATGATCAAGACGGCTTGCGAGAAGCTCACCGAGGTCAGCTATGACGTATTCGGCAAGGTATACCAGCAGGCCTCACAGCAGTATCAGCAGCAGCAGGGTCAGCAGGGCGGGCCGCAGGACGACGGCAATAACGGCGGTCAGGGCGGCAACGGCGGCGATAACGTAGTAGACGCAGACTATGAGGTAGTCGACGATAAGTAGGCTATAAGACAAGAGAGTATAGGCGGGGCAAAAGTCGCCCCGCCTTGATTAAAGAGGGGGATAAAACATGGCGGAAAAGAGAGACTATTACGAGGTTCTGGGGGTGCAGAAGGGTGCGAGCGAGGCCGAGATAAAGAGCGCGTTTCGCAAGCTTGCCAAGACCTGCCACCCCGATTTGAACCCCGGAGACAAGGCAAAGGAGGCGCAGTTCAAGGAATTGAACGAAGCCTATGAGGTTTTATCCGACCCTGATAAGCGCGCGAAATACGACCAATTCGGACACGCCGCGTTCGACCCCACCATGGGCGGCGGGAATCCGTTTACGGGTTCACCGTTCGGTGAGGGCTTTGACGTCGGGGATTTGTTCAACTCATTCTTTGGCGGCGGATTCGGCGGAGGCGGCGGGAATGCCTCGCGCAACGCACCCACGCCCGGTAACGACCTTCGTTACAGTCTGACGCTCAGCTTCGAGGAAGCGGCGTTCGGCGTGACCAAGGAGATAGTCGTACCCCGTGAGGAGATTTGCGAGACTTGCGGCGGCAGCGGCGCAAAGCCGGGGACGAAGCCCGAACGCTGTACGGCGTGCAACGGCACAGGTCAGGTGAGAACGCAGCGCAACACCGTCTTTGGAGCGTTTTCGGAGACACGCCCATGCAGCGCGTGCAGGGGGACAGGTCAGGTCATAAAGGAAGACTGTCCTGATTGCAGAGGCAAGGGCAGGGTCAGAAAGAATTGCAGAATACAGCTCAAGGTGCCGGCGGGCATCGACGACGGACAAACCATCAATATGCGCGGCGAGGGCGAAGCGGGACACCGCAGCGGGCCGAGGGGCAATCTCTACGTGAGCATCTCCGTAAAGCCGAGCAAGCAGTTTGAGCGCCGAAACTACGATATTCTGATGAAGCTGGCCATACCATATACCACAGCGGCTTTAGGTGGTGTGATAACCGTTCCGACCCTGCGCGAAACCGTGAAATACACCATTCCCCAGGGGACGCAGGACGGCACGACCTTCAGACTGAGGGATCAGGGCATACCCGTGCTAAACGGCAGCGGTGTGGGCGACCTCCTTGTGACCGTTTACATCGACGTTCCAAAGAGAATCTCGGACGAGCAGCGTTCCCTGCTTGAACGCCTTGCAGAGCTTGAAAGCGGTCAAAGCAAGTCAAACAGGAAGGGCTTCTTCAAAAAGTAAAGGATAAACAAACAAAGCCGCAGACCCTAAAAGAAGGTCTGCGGCTTTTGCTGTGCAGAGTTTAGCCGAGCTTAACGTACTTCGCGGGATCGACGGCAATGCCGTCCACATAGAACGCAAAGTGAAGGTGCGGCCCGGAGGCGCATTCGGTGATTGCGCTGTTGCCTACACTGCCTATCACCGTGCCGGCGTTGACCTTGTCACCCTCTTTGACGCGAATGTCCGAGCCTAAAGCGGCATACAGGCTCATGCGGTCGTTGCTGTGTTCAACGATAATTGTAAAGCCCAACGAGTCGTCTTGGTAAACCTTGGCGACGACGCCGCCCATTACGCATTTGACGTCAGTGCCGAGAGCCGCCGAAATATCGACGCCCTCATGCGTCGTCCATTGATCAAGGGTTTTGCTGTATATGAGCTTGTCCTTGGCAAACGACCAAACGACAGCGCCGGCCACGGGCGCCGAAGCCTTGCTGCTCGTGGTCGTGGTCTTGGGGGTGGGGGAGGGCGCAGGCTCATGAGAGGTGTCGGTCATCGCGGAGCTTGAGGGCAGCACAAATGAGTACGGCTCCTTCGTGGGCGCGGCGGAGGGCGCAGTGACCTTGCCTGAAAGGGTCTCGTCCTGAGATGAGCCAACTATTGTGATGTCGGAGGGATCGGTTTCCTGCTCCGCTGTTTCGTTGTTGGGCAGGGCAAGTATTGTCACCGCCGCTCCGATTATTATAAGACACACGGCCAACACAACTTAGAATCCCTGATTCTTCAGAAACGCGCTGAGCTTCTTTTTGCCGGTTTGATTGTTTTGCATATTTCACCTCGTACTTTTTCTTGTAGTCTTGACAGGTAAAATAGCTTTTATACATTTGCAAACGAATTTGCCTTGATTTTAGCATATAGGGGTGGTAGAATGACGCCATGCACAAACATCTGACAGCAAAGCACGCAATTTTGCAAAGCGCATACTGGATGAGCACCTGTATCAACTACGCCTTTGCAGAGGTTTTCCTCAGCGCCTACGGCCTGACTTCAACTCAGATAGGCATAGCTTTGGCCACCGCCCATGTTGCGGCGGCTGTATTGCAGCCCGTAATAGGAAGCATACTTGACCGTAACCGCAAGCTCAACGCGAGGCAGGCCATAACGCTTATGGCTGTGATTGCCATAGTATTCGCCGTCGGGGATTGGCTCGGCAGCGGGCCGGCGGTCGTAGCGGTATTCTTTGTGGCGCTCTCGACCATGACCATAGCCATACTGCCTCTTATTAACTCGATTGCCTTTGACTACATCGACAACGGCGAAAAGCTCAATTTCTCGATAGCAAGGGGTATCGCCTCGTTGAGCTATGCCCTGCTCGTAATCGTGTTCGGCAAGCTTGCCGAGTACAACGTGGACTATCTGTTGCCAGGCTATATCTTAATCAACATTGGCATGATAGCCTCGCTCAGGATGTTCAAGTCGCAGCCCGTGCGCGTTATCGCGGAGAACAAGCAGGCGGGCGGCGTTTTTGAGCTTCTGAAAAAGCAATGGCGCTTCGGTCTGATGCTGCTCGGATTCACCTTGATGTTCGTAGTGCATCAGATTATCTTCACCTATATGCTGCGCATAGTCCAAGAGGTCGGCGGCGGAGTGAGCGAGAGAAGCACGGCAATCATGATTTCCACCGTGCTTGAGATACCGATAATGCTCCTGTTTACGCGTATCGAGAAGCGCATACCCTGTTACAGACTGCTCATGATAGCGGCGTGCGTCTTCACTCTGAAGGACATAATCCTCATACTGCCGCTTGGCATTTGGGGCGTGTACTTTGCACAGTTTCTGCAATTCGGCTGCTATGCCTTGATGATACCCGGCATCACCTATTATGTGAATGATATCATGGATGATACGGACAAAATAAAAGGACAGGCGCTCGTTTCAAGCGCCATGTCCATATCAAGCGTAGCCGGTTGTCTCGGCGGCGGAGTGCTGATGGACAACGTGGGCGTTCACACCACGCTGATAATCGGAGTGGCGATCTCCGCCATAGGCACGCTGCTGTTCTGCCTCTTTACAAAAAATCCCAGCCGAACAGCGAAATCAGCGTAAGCGCCGTACAGATGACGGCAAAGACGATAAAGCCCACGTTGAGCAGAGCTTGACGGACGGGCTTTTTGATTTGGCTTTTGTTCAGCTTTGTGTAGCTTTTTCTGTCCCTGATGAGGAACACAATTCCAAAGACCACAAGAACCAATATCAAGCTGCCGTAGAAGGTGGTCAGCATACTGCCGGCAGTCTCTGTGAGCGTCTCCGAAGCGTTTGTGACGAAGGTCGCAACGACAGAGCCTAAGAGGTTCAGAACCATGTGCAGCAGTATCGAATAGCCAATGCGCCCCGATTTCACATACACCCAAGCAAATACCACGCCCACAAAACAGGCGTAGAAGAACTGGTAGATGTTGGTATGGAACAGCCCAAACAGCAGACCCGACATCAGTATCGCCGTACCTTCGCCGTACTTTACCGTGCGGTCGATGATGAACTTTCTAAAGAGCAGCTCCTCCGCGACAGGAGCAATCAACACCACAAGCACAAAGGTAAGCCATACGGGTATGTTTGAGATATAGCTTTCCAAGGGATTGATGAAGTCGCCGGGGAGGATATTCGGGATGAAGTTGCCGAGCATCGCACCCGCGTACATCAGACAATAGCAAACGGTAAAAACGCGCAGCAGAAAGGCAAAGCTCATCCTGCGCTTTGGGATGTGCGTCCTTGGAAGCGCGTACATCATCAGACAGCAGGCGGGCAGACAGATAAGGTCCAGCGCCACTGTGTTGAGAATGGCGGAAGCACATTCAGCATCCATCCAAGACGGGATGGGAAGATAGCCCAAGAGAAAGACTACGACGATAATAAGCCCGTACATCGCCGTTAGCAGCCAAGCCACGGCGGAGTAGGTTCTGCGCATTTCCTTGGGCGTATAGTCGGGGATGAACTCAGGCTCGCTAAGGGAAACCGAGCCGAGTTCCCCGTTTTCACGAGGCTCGGCTGCGGTCGGGTTCAAATCAGAGTTATTCAACTCGTCAGGATTGATGGGGCTCATGGCTACATCTCAAGGTTGGCCGCGGTTCTGGGGAAGGGGATGACGTCGCGGATGTTCGAGATACCCGTGACATACATTATCATGCGCTCAAAGCCGAGTCCGAAGCCCGCGTGATATACGCCGCCGAACTTGCGAAGGTCAAGATACCAATCATACTGGGACATATCCATGTGAAGCTCGTCTATGCGCTTTTGCAGTACGTCCAAACGCTCCTCACGCTGGCTCCCGCCGATTATCTCGCCCACACCCGGGACGAGCAGGTCAGCCGCCGCCACGGTTCTGCCGTCGTCGTTCTGACGCATATAGAAGGCCTTGATGTCCTTGGGGTAGTCGGTTACGAATATCGGCTTGCCAAAGACGCGCTCCGCGAGGTAGCGCTCATGCTCGGTCTGGATGTCGATACCCCACGAGACGGGGTACTTGAACTCGACGTCCGCCTTGAGCAGCAGCTCTATCGCATCGGTGTAGCTCACTCTGCCGAACTCGTGGCTCACAACGTTGTGCAGTCTGTCCAACAATCCCTTGTCTACGAAGCTGTTGAAGAAGTCCATCTCATCGGGACACTCCTCCAAGACCTTGTTGATGATGTACTTGACCATAGCTTCCGCCACATCCATGTCGCCCTTGAGGTCGCAGAACGCCATCTCAGGCTCTATCATCCAAAACTCGGCGGCATGACGCGCCGTAAAGCTGTATTCGGCGCGGAAAGTCGGGCCGAAGGTGTAGATGTCGCGGAACGCAAGCGCGAAAGCCTCGCCGTATAGCTGTCCGCTCACGGTCAGGTTGACGGGCTTCTTGAAGAAGTCGCTCTCAAAATCGACGCTTCCATTGTCATTCTTGGGGATGTTCTCAAGCGGAAGGGTCGTTACCTTGAACATCTCGCCCGCGCCTTCAGCGTCGGATGAGGTAAGTATGGGCGTATGCACATAGACAAAGCCGCGCTGCTGAAAGAACTCGTGAATGGCGGCCGCGACCACGCTGCGAACGCGGAACACCGCCGAGAAGGTGTTAGTGCGCGGGCGCAGGGTCTGAATGGTGCGCAGATATTCAAGCGTGTGACGCTTCTTTTGCAGAGGGTAGTCCGTAGGACAGCTTCCAATGATATTGATATTATCGGCGCGGATCTCAAAGGACTGTTGGGCATTGGGCGTCAGGACGAGTTCACCGTTTATCTCGACGGCGCAACCCGTGGTGATGCCGTTGCCGAGATTGCGCTCATCGACGCTGTACACAATCTGAATCGATTTGAAGCAGGTGCCGTCGTTGAGTTCGATGAAACCGACCTGTTTGCCGCTTCTTGCGGTGCGCACCCATCCGCAGACGGTGATACCGCCGACATAGCGTTCGGGAGTTCTTTGAATTTCACGCAGAGATATCATATCTTCCTCCAAGGATTAAAGATTTCAAATTAGTATAACACATTTTTAGCTTTGCGCAAGCGTTAACAGCAAAATTTCAGCTGAAGCATAACAGTATAATTTCGAGCTGACGTAATGAAAGAAAACGGCGCTAAAAACCACAAGCCGTCACAACGCCGTCTGACCAGATTGTCACCCTTTGAGTTTTAGGATGACATGGGAGCTTTAGCCGCTCTCAAATCCAACCATCATTTCCCTTCAATACCCGCTGTCATCCTGAGCCATAGGCGAAGGATCTTGCTAAAATCTTACAAGTCAACAGTCGCTCACTCCCGCATACCCCCTTGTCCCACGGGGGAGCGGCTCTATCACCACAAGCTCGTTTCAAGATCCTTCGTCGCGCCGCTCCTCAGGATGACAGCGGTGGTACAATCGCGATACTGAACAGCCTTGATAGCTGCCGCAACTTCCTTGTCATCCTGAGCTTCGCGAAGGATCTTGCTAAAAACTTACAAGTCAACAGCCGCTCCCGACGGAAGTTAGCCGCCTTCACATTTGCCCTATGACATGACGTCATCGCCAACCCATCCTCATTGCCACCCTTACCTAACCCGGTTATGACCTACTCATTGTTACCTGAAAAGGCAAGCCAAAATATGAGTTGTCCTCCTTGTATTCGAACCTGTCGCATGTTATAATAAGCCATGCTTTTACGATTCGCACCCGAGGCGCTAAGGCGCGAGCTGACGCCCCTCGACAATCTGTTTATAACCGAGTTCCTCCCCGAAGCGGATGGCGAGGCCGTCAAGGTATACATCTACGGCCTGATGCAGTGCTTCCATTCCTCCATGCGCGAGATTTCCATAGCGGACGCCCTGCTCATCCCCAAGGAGCGCGTTCTTGCTCACTTTGTGTACTGGCAGGCCAAGGGCTTGGTGCGCATAAGCTCTGACGAGCCGCTGACCGTGGAGTATCTTTCTACATTACAGCCCGCTGTGACAACGGCGACGGCGGTCAAGTACCGCGCTTTTGTGCAGTCATTAAACGCCGTATTCGCCCCAAGAGAGCTTGTCATGCGCGAGCTAAAGGTCATGTATGACTGCATAGAGCTGTACGGGCTTGAGGAGGGCGCGGCATTGGAGCTTGCGGCTTACTGCGTGGAGCAGAAGGGCAAGCGCGTGTCGTTGAACTATGTGCTTGCGGTCGCTCAAACATGGTCGGAGCGCGGGATAACCACGCCCGCACAGGCGGTGGAATACATAAATGACGACAAGCTATTACGCCACGGTGCAAGCGAGGTTTTGCGCCGCTGGAACAAGCGCAGGAAGCCGACCGAGGATGAGATCAAGCTATACGACAGGTGGGTCACGGAATGGGGCTTCGACAGCGAGGCCATACTTGCCGCCTGCCCTCAGCTTGTAGGGGTAGCAACTCCGACATTTGAGATACTAAACGACAGACTGCGCGAGCTGTACATAGCCAATAAGCTCACTCGAGATGACATCGAGGGTACGCAGGCCGACCTAAACGAGGACAGGGAGTTTTGCCGACTTGTGTTCGCAAGGATGGGCAAGGTCGAACCGCCGAGCAAGACCAACATCGCCCAGGTCGCGGCGTTTGTTCACGAGAAGGGTATGCCAAGGGAAGTGATACTGCTTGCGGCGGACGAGTGCTTAGGCGCGGACAGACCCTTCGGCAAGCTCAAGACCATACTCCTAAGGTGGAGCGAAGCGGGTGTGGACAGTATTGAAAAGGGCAAAGAGGAGCTTGCCAAGTTCAGCTCCAAGGGCAGGGCTGGCGTGCGGAGCGTGTCAAGGCGCACGACCGCTTACGGTTACGAACAGCATACCGTGACAGACAAGGACTTTACGGCGGCTCTGGTCGATTTGAATGAGGACATAACATGAAGGACGAGATAAAGAGGCAATACGAGGCTATACGCGAACGCAACCGCCAAGCGGAACAGCGGCGGGTTGAGCTTTGCGACAGGCTTGACGCGGGCTTCTCCGAGCTTCGCGGCGAATGGATAGAGTGTACTCAAAAGCTCTTTCGCGGGAAGATAAGCCAAGAGGAGTCAAAGACCGAGTTCGAAGCTATCAGGACAAGGCGTGAGCGGCTTTTGTCGGCTCACGGCATACCCACGGATTACCTTGAACCCATCTATAACTGCGCGGTCTGCCGCGACAAAGGATATGTGGGCGACGCGATATACAGACCCTGCAAGTGTCAGCTAAGGATGGAGCAAAAGCTTATGATGACGGCTTCCAAGGTCGATACCGAGCTGTCATTTGAGAACTTCAGGGATGACATTTATGAGGACGAGAACCAAAGGGAACGTCAGCTGAGGATAAAGGCGTACTGCGAACGCTACGCCGACAGCCTGCCAAAGCCCGCAAAGCCAATACTGGTCATGTTCGGACTGCCGGGGACGGGGAAGACCTACCTTGGGAGCGCGATAGCCAACCGCGCCATGGAGCGTTTCATCGAGACGCGTTTTGTCACGGCATATCAGATAATTCAGGATGTGCTTGAAGCCTTGAGAACCCAATGCTCCGGCTTGGAGCAATACAAAAGGGTGGACTTTTTGGTTATAGACGATCTTGGCACAGAGCCAATGGTGCCGAATATCACCATAGAGAGCATGTTCACCCTTATAAACGAGCGTACCGCTTTTAGAAAGCCAACGGTGATTATTACCAACCACAATACGGTTGAGCTTTCCGAACGCTACGGCGAACGGCTGACCTCGCGCATAGCGGACGCGACTGAAAGCGCTCTTATACAGTTTGAGGGACGCAATATAAGGAGAATCAAGCTCTGATGCTGTACCTGTGTCCGACGCCGATTGGCAATATGGGCGACGTCACAAGGCGAACGATAGAGACGCTTTCGCAATGCGACGCCGTATACTGCGAGGATACCCGCAGAAGCGGACAGCTGCTCGCAGCTCTCGGCATAAAGAAACCGCTGATATCCTGCCATGAGCACAACGAGCGGACAAGGGCGGACGAGCTTGCGGCAAGGCTTGAGAAGGGTGAGGATATCGCCTATGTTTCCGACGCGGGTATGCCCGGAATATCCGACCCGGGCGCGGTGCTTGCGGGCGAGTGCATAAGACGCGGACTTGAGTTCACCGTGCTTCCGGGCGCTTCAGCGGTGTTGACTGCGCTTGTGCTGTCGGGATTGCCCCCGCAGCCGTTCACCTTCGTGGGCTTTTTGCCGCGTGAGGGCAAGGAGCGCAAGGACGCGATAGAGGGCATATCAAAGCTTTATCACAGTGTGGTGCTGTATGAAAGCCCCCACAGAGTATGCGAAACCTTAACGGAGCTTTTCGAGAGCTTGGGCGATGTAAGAGCCGCGGTCGTGAGGGAGCTTACCAAGATATACGAGACGGCGGAGCGCGGAACGCTGTCGCAGCTTATCGAACGATTCAGGGAAGGAACTAGGGGCGAGTGCGTTATAGTGGTTTTGCCCGAACGCGACGGACAAAGCGATGACGCCGAAAGGCTGGACAGGCTTTTGAAGCTGCTTTTGCCGCATATGTCCAAGAAGGACGCGGCAAGCATAGCGGCGTCGGAGCTTGGGACGGCCAGGAACAGAGCCTACAAACGCGCCCTTGAGTTGGACGAGGAATAGCAAACAGCCAAACGGAATAAAGCGTCGGTCGGACTAATCCCGACCGACGATTTAATAATAGAGGTTAAGAGGGTTCAAAGAATAATATGCAACAGCACGGATGCGCCGCCGCTCAACAAAAAAAGCAGCTGAAAAGTGAACGTGTTCGTCAGCGGTGGAGAATCAACCGTCTTGCTTTTCAAGCGTCAGGGTGATGCCCATATCCATCACATTCTTTAGAATCATTACGCCGTCCGACAAAGTACCGTCATAGGCGACGTCGCCGCCCTCGATATGGAAGGTATCGCCGTCAAGGGTCCAGGTTCCGCTTGTGACAACTCCGTCAATCTCAACGCTGCATATACCGTCGCTCAACAGCTCGATCGTGCAGCCGCCTTCAAGGTAGTCGCTGATGTTTATCTTTAAGCCCCACATTTTCGCGCCGGTCGCAACATAGACGCCTAAATTGGGATCGACAACAACGGCGGGTTCCTCATCAAGCGTTGGCACGTCTGTCGCTGAAACAATCGCCTCGGAGTCGACGGCGGCGCCTTCGCTGGGCACGGTCGCGGAAGGCTCAATGACTCCATTCTCAACGACAGGGGAGCTTGCGACGCCCGAATCCGAGAAAACATATATGGCGATAAAGACGGCTATAACAAGCAGCAGAACGAGTACGGCGCTTCCGAAGATGAGGATTAAGACCCTGTTGCTTGCGCGGTGCTTGGGCTTTTGAGCCTCCGAAACGGGCGGCTGAACGGGAGCCGACGGCATTGCGTTCTCAGCTTCAGGCGTGGGAATGACTTCAGACGTGGGAATGACTTCAGGCTCTAAAATAGCTTCAGGCTCAGGCTCGGATTTTGGCGCCGGTTCGACTTCGGGAATGCTTATAAACGCTTGGGCGGGCGCGGAAGGAGCGGAGACCTTCTTGCCGCAGACGGGGCAGAACTTTACGCTGTCCGCGAGTTTGGTACCGCAGCTTGAACAAAATGCCATAGAATAACCTCCTATATACTCTTACATCTTTAGCATGAGGAATTCTTTCAATGTCCACAACACCCCATGCTGTTTAGTCAATTATATACCAATTCAAAAAAAGCGCAAGAGCAAAAATAACGCAAGATGTGAGAAATGAAGATGATTGTCAACAGGTTTGCAAATTATCATATGTTTCTAAACGGACGCTTTTTTTCGGCACATACAGAAGGACACACCCAAAAAAGCAACAGCGGTGAAATCGCCGCACATTGCCAACAAAAATGCTGATACATATTCCATAATCAGGGCATGATAATGCGGAGAAACTTTGTGGAGGTCTTATGCGAACTACGGGAGAACGAACACTGTTGTTTAACTCGGAGCCGAGATTGATAAGCTCTGCGGCAATAGTGAGCAAGGTTGAGAACGACGGCCCGCTTTCGGGCAAGTTTGACGTTGTGATGGGTGACGACAGGATGGGCGAGGAGAGCTTTGAAAAAGCCGAGCTTCGAATGTTTGAAAACGCCGTGCGCCTTGCCTGTCTAAAAGCGGGGACGGACAAGTGCAAGCTGGGATGCCTGCTCGCGGGCGACCTCCTAAATCAGATTATCACCGCCAATTACGGCGCAAGAAATCTTGCCATGCCATTCTTGGGGCTTTACGGAGCCTGCTCTACCATGTCAGAGTCACTGCTGATAGCTTCAGTGCTTGTGGACGGCGGATACAGGCGAAGCGCGGCCTGCGTCGCGTGCAGCCATTTTTCTACGGCGGAGCGGCAGTATCGTTTCCCCCTGGAGCTTGGCACGACCGCGCCGCCGACCGCGCAGCGTACCGTCACGGGAGCAGGCTGTATGATACTGTCGGACGAAACCCTTGAAACAGCTCCTTATTCGCATATAGCCGTGACCGCCGCGACCATAGGCAAGTCCATTGATTACGGCATAACGGACGCTAACAACATGGGCGCGGCGATGGCTCCCGCCGCGGCCGACACCATAACGGCCCATCTTCGCGACATGGACGAGGACACGAGCGACTACGACCATATCATAACGGGCGACCTCGGAAAGTTCGGGACGGAGATGCTGCACTCGCTGCTGAACGAGCGAAAGATAGACCTTTCCGGCAGACATTTGGACTGCGGATGCATGGTATACCATCCGGAGCAGGGCTATGACTGCGGCGGAAGCGGCTGCGGCTGCTCGGCTGTTGTGATGTCGTCGCATATTCTGCCCATGATAGAGAGGGGGCTATGAAGCGGACGCTGTTTTTGGCGACGGGCGCGCTTATGAGCCCAACCTCGAGTATGCAGGGGGAGAGCATCCCCGCGATAGCGCACGCGGTAGTTTTGGAGCATAGGAGGTAGTATGAACGCATTGCAGTACCTTTGGGCGTTTTTGATAGGCGGAGCAATATGTGTTGTAGGGCAGCTGCTGCTGAGCCTAACGCGCTTGACTTCGGCGCGGATACTGGTAATCTTCGTTACGGCGGGGGTGGTACTCACAGCCTTAGGCGTGTATGAACCTTTGGTTGACTTTGCGGGCGCTGGCGCGTCCGTGCCGCTCACGGGCTTTGGATACGCCTTGGCGTCAGGCGCTTTGAAGGCCGTCGAGCAGCGAGAGCTTATAGGCGCGTTCACGGGCGGCATAACAGCAACGGCGGGCGGAGTATCCGCCGCTGTCGTATTTGGCTTCATCTCGGCTCTTATATTCAAGCCTCACACCAAGGTGTAGCAATCACACAAAGTTTGGCTCCTGCGTATTATGGTGTATCGGCAATACGCCGAAATACCCGAGGAGGAACCGATATGTTCGGCAACTTAGGAAGCTCCAACATGATGTGGATACTCGTGCTTTTGCTCGTTTTGGGCAATGGCGACTGTGAAGGCGGCGCGTCCTGCGACACCCTTATTTGGCTGTTGCTGCTCTCACGCTACTGCGGCGGCGACTGCGGCTGCAACTCCTGCCCGACGCGCAGCTCAAACGGCTGCGGATGCGGCTGCTAAAGCAAAGGAACACAAAAGATGTATGGGGCTGTTGCAAACCCGGCTTGCAAACAGCCCTTTTCCATGTAATTGATGTATTCTCGTGTCAGTCGCTGCTTATGACTGTCACCCGTGCTGCGTGAGCGGTATCAAATCATAGCTTGTATAAATGGAATCCGTGTAAAAGGAGTTAGTCATTACGGCAACCCTGTCCGCGATAACATGCACAACCTCGGAATTGGTGGGAATGCCGTCGTTGTCCTTTGAGCAGTAGCAGAAGTAAGCCCGCTGCCGCGCAATGCTGCCGTTTCGCCACATGACCTCAATCGCATGACGTATCGCCCTATTGACCATGACGGGCGAACTGTGATTCTCGTTTGCAATCATCGGATAAATCTCGGTAGTGAGCTTGGCGTTTGAGTTGAGCAGTATCGCCACAGCCGCCTGTCTGATGTAGCCGTAGCCGAGCAAGTGTGAGGGCACCCCCAGCGCGTTCATGCTTGCTTCGATCAGCTTCTCGTATTCCGATATATCCCTGTTGATAAGATACATAAGTTCCTCCCTATCGGTATTTGCACAAGTAAAATATTAGCACAAAAGCAAGCAAAATCATAACGTTAAGTTTTAACGAATTGGCACAAATAAGAAGTAATTTTCATGCATTGCGTCGAGCGTATCATAACACGGCATTCACACCGTATGAATTATCAATCAAAATCACTTTTTAGCGGACGGAGCTATTGAGAAGCTCAGACCATTGTGATTCGGCGATTTTCAACCTTTAGCCTTATGTCGGCATACTCGTCGGGAACGCTGCGGTGAGATATCATGATGCAGGTTTTGCCCAAGGCTTTGAGGTTCTCAAGCACCTGCCGTTCCGTGGAAGCGTCAAGCGAGGAAGCCGCCTCATCCAAAAGCAGGATGGGAGCGTCACAAAGCAGCGCCCTTGCTATCGCTATGCGCTGAGCCTGCCCCTCTGAAACGCCCTTTCCGCCCTCAGACAGTATGCTTGCAAGTCCGTCAGGCATCTTTGCGATGAATCCGTCCGCACAGGCAAGGCGACAGGCTTCAAGTATGCGCTCATCGGGGATGGAACCGTCATACATGGTAATATTGTCCCTTATGCTGCCGCCAAAGAGCATATTGCCTTGCGGCACATACGCGAAAAGCCCACGCGCAGAGGATGAGAGGTCATAGCTTTCAGAGCCGCAAACAAAGCTTATGCCGCCCGAGCAGGGCGAATACAGCGACAGGAGCAGCTTTACAATGGTGGATTTGCCTATGCCGGAAAGCCCCGAGATCACGCAGCTTTGACCGCGCTCCACCGAGAAGCTGACGTTCTCCAAGACGGGCTGCCCGTTTGAGTATTCAAAGCAGACGTCGTTGACGTCGAGCCTTTGAAAATCGTCGATAACCTCCTTGGGCAGAGGCTCCTGGGCATCGCTCTCAAGCCTTAGGAGCGACATTAGCCTTTCGGCGGATACGAGCGTCGAATAATACTGGGGCATGACCTGCGAAAGGCCCGCAAGCGGAGTGCGCACCTGCGATACAAGCTGCAGCACCGCAGTCAAGGTGCCGTAGGTAAACGCGCCTGTGTATATGGAGAACGCACCCCAAGTCAAAGCCGCCATGTATGCTAAGGTGAAGCACAGCCCAATCGCCGCGCCCGCAAGCGAGGTGAAGCGGTTGTGCCTGATGCGGTTTTTGGCGTTAACGTCCTGTACTGCATAGAGCCTGTTCAAAAAGGCGGGGGAAGCGGAGAAGGCCTTAATTACGGGCAGGTCCACAATCGATTCCTGCATGAACGAACGAACCTTGCCCTCGCTTTCGCGTACTCCGCGCTGAAGGGCTTTGAGCTTATTGCGAAACAGCAGCATACCCAAACCGACCAACGCGCCTATGGCAAGTGATATTAAGAGCAGCTCAGGGCTGAGGACGAACAGCACAACGCCCGCGCAGACTATGCGCACGACCATGGTTATGGCGCTTGGCAAAAGACCTGTGACACCCGAAGTCACGGCCTCAACATCGGTGGTAAAGCGGTTCATCAGCTCGCCGCTGTGAAAGGCCGAAACGGTCGAATACTTGGCATTGTAGAGGGAGGAAGCAAGCTCGCCGCGAAACGAGACGTTGAGCTTGACGGATATGTAGTTGGACAGACGCGAGCTGATATAGCGGCAAAGGTACTGAAAGCCCACGAGTGCGCCGAGCGCGATAACCCCATAAATAATGCCGAGCTTGTCAACCCCCACGGCGGCGTCAACGATGCTTCGAACCGCAAGCGCCAACAGAACGCCCGCGACAGCGCTCAAAGATTGCAGAAGAACGAGTACGCTAAAGGACGCCCAACGCTTGTAGAGGTGCTTTAGCACCCACCTTAGAGTGGTTCGGTTTTCCGCCGCCTTTCGCTTATCAGCCATGCTTTTTTAGCCTCGCATACAGGTGATAGAGTAACTCACTGCAGCGCCGCAGGGGACGCGACGCAAGCCTTTTCTTAACGTAACGAAGGTATTCCGCAGAATCCGCGGCAACGTTCACGCCGTACTTATCAAAGGCGGTCACAATGCCGATGACGTCGTCCCTTGTGAAGCCGTGTTCGAGCTTCGTTTGGTTGTCGCCGCAAAGGGTATAGCTTCCGTCAGAATGGACGCGCACTACGCGATGAAGTACGAAGCTCCCGTTCCCGCGTCTGCAAAGGGGCAAATCGCCGCGAACAAGCCGCTTGGGGGCGGGGGAAAGCGTCACATAGGAATCGTGGAGCATGGGTTTCATGCTTGTGCCGTGAGCCATAAATTCCACGCTCTGACCTGAAGAAAGCCGCTCGGTTATGAGCGGCATACATTCTGTAAGCCCTATGGCAACGACGCGTTCCATCAGTCGTCTATCAAACCGGCGGCCCTCAGCCGCTCAACAAAGATACCGACGTCCCTTGAGGCTATTGCCTCACAGACATCGTATTCGTCTGTCAAAGCCTTGACGAGCTGTTCCTCCGTGCAATCGTTATCAAGAGCTTCCCACAGGAACGCCCCCGTTTCATTGAAGGTTATCATACGCTTAAAGCTTATTGCCGCTTCGTTGACAGCCACAACGACATAGGTTGTCGATACTTTCTGAAGCAAAAAATCCTTTTTGTGTTTCAAGATAACCTCCTTTTGTTGTTACATTTTGAGTACGGAGACGGGACAAACGCGGATTTTACGGATTGTCGCCGAAGAGGTCATCAAAATCTACAATAACAGAGCCGTCGCCGTCATCGTCAAAGACCATGCTTGAGCCGCCTGTTGACGTGGGTTGGGATGTTGCGGCAGCGGTCGCGGATGCAGGCTTGGGGGTTGGGCTTGCCGTGACGCCCGGGGCAAGAGTGGATGAGTCGGAAGCCTTGGGCGTGCTGAGCGGTATGGCCGTGGCGTCGGTGGTGCCGTGAACCTCCTCGTATTCCTCCTGTGAAACGGCGTCGGGGGGCAGCGTGGCGGCGGGATCGTCGATCTCGTACAGCGTTCCGTCGACATAGAAGCGTAAGGGCTCGGCGTCGCCGGCGGCAGCGTCGGTGCTTGGGTTCACTATATCAGCGCCCTCCGCCTTATTGCCGGAGTTCGATGCTATTGCAACTATTAAAACGACAGCCAAGGTGAGCGCAACAGCGCAGACGGCAATCACTAAAAACCACTTCTTATTCATAGAGAAGCCTCCATATAACAATTCAGTTTATTCTATCACAATACAAACGATATTGCAAACAATTCCAAACACAAAATTGTGACATTATAGTTAAGGTTGGCAATTCAGGATTCGTACACGCCGGCGTTACTGTTCATTTATGCTTGCGTTTGCCCTCGAATGATGTTATACTTGCAAGGATAATGAGTTTTTGATGAGGTGTCTTATATGTCCCTTTCCCCTGCCCGCGCCGCGAAGCTCACCGCGGCGATTCTTGCGTTTTTGTTGCTCATGTTGACCTTTGGGCTCACCCAAACCTCGGCGGAAGGCTCCGAAGCCGTTGACTACACATTGGCTGACGCCGCGCTTGCAGCCTCGCGCCTTACCGACGATGATGTTATGTCGCGCATAAACACCGACAAGCTCGTTCTGAGCTTTGAGCCGCATGACGCGCTGCTCTGCTATCTTGAGTGGTACGCCCTCCCCGAGACGGTAAGCTTCATCGAATACGACGCCTCGGACGGTATCATCAACGAAACAAAATACACCCCCGCAAAGTTCTGCGAAAGCATAGCGCTAAGCCCGGAGACCACGAAAATTGCCATAAGAGCCGATTCCAAGTTTCAGATTAGCAAGTTGCAGCTCTATTCTAACGCCCTCCCCGAGGACACGCTGCTGCTCTCGTTCGCCCCTGAAAAGACCGACCTTCTCTTTTACCTTGCCTCGCCCACGACCCTCTTTGAGCAATTCTCCGCCCTGCTGCCTCTCTACGCCGTCGAGCATGATGTTGTTACCACAATAGTTATCGAGGGCTATGAGCATCGCTATCAATGCGCCGAGCTTGAGCGCGCCGCATTCGAGCTTGGCTACTCCACCGCGCCCGTATATCTTGGGTTAGAGTACAACATAGCCCATACCTACGCCAAAGCTTACGGCAGCCTCACCAACAGCAAGGTCTATGCGAACCTTGTCGCCTTCATCCGCACGTCAAGGCCTGAGGTCATTGTTACCCACGACCTTAACTCCGAGAATGTCTATGAAAAAGCCACGGCGGAGGTGCTGCTGCTCGCGGTGGCGGACGCGGCGAACTCCGCGCTTTACCACGAAATCCCGACTTGGCAGGTGAAGAAGCTCTACACCCTTGGCGAGGTCGGAACGACCTCCATCCGCATGGACAAGGCTTCGACAAGCTATGTCGGTAAAACCGTGCTGGAGAAAACGCAGGAGTGCTATCGCTATTGCTCCTCAAGACAGCTCTACCACTATGCCATCTCCGACAGCCTTACTCTAAGCCTTGCATATTCCTTCGTAGGCTCGGAAAGCGACTCCGCTGACATACTTCAAAATATCGGCATTACATCTCTGCAAAGCTATGACGAGGCTATACCCACGGCTGAACCCACCGCCGAGCCTACCATAGAGCCGACGGCCGAGCCTACCATAGAGCCGACGCCCACCGAAGAACCAACCGAGCAGCCGACCCTGCCGCCCGTCGCCATCGAGACGGTTTTACCCGCCGAGATTGACAGACCCGCGGAGTCTCCCTCGTTTTGGTGGCTCTTTGCAGTACTTGGCGCGGGGCTAGCCGTGGGGCTGTTCCTGCTCCTTCGAAAGCGTTCCGTGGCCTTGGCGGTGATACTTGCGGCTGTCGTGCTTCTTGCGGGGCTTTTGACGGCGCTGTTCATGCTCTTTGAATCCATAAATGTAGAGGATGAGGCGGAGCAGCCTGTTCCGACGTTCACGCCCCTCATAACTGAAGAACCAACGCCCACGGCCGCCCCCACCCCCGAACCCACGGCTGAACCAACCGACGAGCCGACCTTCACCCCCGAACCCACCGCTTCACCCGCCCCCACCGCCTCGCTTTTCGAGCAGACCCATGCCGACGAGGGCAAGTTTGACGAGCATTTCACCGACTACGGCGCGGACGAGGTTGTCGAGTGGGACGACGTTAACGGCGTTTGGATGTATCGCAGCGACATTTTAGCTGTGGAAATAAGGCGCGAGATAACCACCGTCACGGTCAAGGGCAAGAGCTATCCGCAGGTTAACTTCTACGCACACATATACATGCGCGACTTCGACACCTTCCGTCCCGCTTTCGCAACTGACGCGCAGAGCGGCACCGAAACCTGCCTTCCCGAAAGTTTCATACGCTATAAGCCCGTTCTTCTTATCACGGGCGACAACATCATAAACTCCGACGTTGAGAAGAAGGGCGTACTCATCCGTGACGGAAGGGTGTACAGCCAAGAGCAGAACGACGACTGCATGGCTTTCTACCCCAACGACCTCAGCTTTACCATATTCCGCAAGCGCACGATGAAGGCCTACGACATACTTGAAAGCGGAGCGGAGAACTGCTTCTCCTTCGGCCCGGGGCTTATCTTTGACGGGGTTATACGCGACAAGCTTGACAGCATCGGAAGTCAGGCCAACCCGCGCTGCGGCCTTGGCATGGTGGAGCCGGGGCATTGGGTCGCCATTATCTCCGATGGCAGGCAGGCGGAATACAGCTTGGGTCTGTCCCTGAAGCAGTTTGCCCAGCTCTTTTACGACGAGGGCTGCACTCAGGCGTTCAACCTTGACGGCGGCGTTTCCACCTGCATAATGTTCATGGGCGTTCAGCTCAATCAGCATTCGGGCAACAAGGAGGACAAGAGCTGGCAGCGCACCCTCCCCGACGCTCTGATGTGGGGCTATTCGGAGCTTGTGAGCGCTGACAACGCGAATGTGGAGCCGGGACAATGACGAAAACCAATGCCATGCGCATTCTTGAGGCCGCGGGCGTAGCCTTCGACACAGCCGAGTATGCCTTCAGCGAGGACGATCTTTCGGGCGAACACGCGGCGAACGCCTTGGGCGCGAACCCCGAAACGGTGTTCAAAACCATAGTCACGGTGGGCGAAAAGCGCGGCTGTCTCGTGTTCTGCGTCCCCGCCGACTGCGAGCTTGACCTCAAAAAATGCGCTCTTGCGGCCGGCGATAAGCGCGTGGAGCTGCTGCCTTTATCAAAGCTGTTCGCTCTCACGGGGTATATGCGCGGCGGGTGTTCGCCCGTTGGCATGAAAAAGCACTTCCCCACCTTCATCGACGAGACCGCTGTTCTGTTCGACCACATATACGTCAGTGCGGGGCAGCGCGGCTCACAGCTTTACCTGAACCCTGAGGAGCTGGCGTCGTTCCTGAACGCGCCCTTCTGCGAGCTTACATAAACTACATTACAAAGGAAAAGGAGAACAATGCTTATGGATTCTTTTGAGGCTTTGACTAAGCTGACCGTGATTCGCGGCGTGACCGCTGACGAGTCGGCCGTGTCCTGTGCCGTAAGGGAGATGTTTTGTGAGTATACCTCCGATGTTTGGACGGATACTCTCGGAAACACCTATGCTAAGATGGGCGACCCCAAGGGCCCCGTCGTGCTGATGATGGCGCACATGGACGAGGTCGGCATGATGGTGACCGCTATCGAGCCTAACGGTATGCTGCGCCTGCGTTCCGCGAACGGCGTGGATCCGCGTGTGCTTCCCGCAAGCACGGTTATAGTACATGGCAGGGAGCGGCTTGTCGGCGTTGTGAGCGCGTCCCCCACCGACCCTGACAAGGCCGACGACGCATCCTACACCATGGAGGAGCTTATCTGCGACCTTGGGCTTACCTATGAGCGCGCAACAGAGCTTGTATCAGTCGGAGACTATGCGACCTTTGAACCCGCGCCGCCGATGAAGCTCAAAAACAACCGTATCGCGGGTAAGACCTTCGACGACAGGGCCTGCATCTGCGCGCTATTGGAGGCGATGAAGCGCCTAAAGGACTACAATCTGCATTGCTGCGCGGTTTTCTGCGCGTCGGTACAGGAGGAGATCGGCGGAGGCGGCGCAAGCACCGGCACCTATGGGGTCAACCCCGACATAGGCATAGCCTTGGACGTTTGCCATGCTCCCCAACCCGGGGCAAAGCCCTATCAGGTTTCGGATTTTGCCAAGCCCTCCATTTGCAAGGGCGCAAATATCCACCCCAAGATGTATAAGCTGCTGTCCGAAGCCGCAAAGTCGGTCAACGTGGACTTTGAGCCTGACCCCGCGTTCTCACACACCGGCACGGACGCTTGGGATATGCAGGTTCAGCGCGGCGGCATTCCGACGGGGCTTATCTCGCTTCCGCTTAGGTATATGCATACCTCGGTTGAGCTTATCTCTTTGGATACCTTGACCGCCTGCGGCAAGATATTGGCCGCGTTCCTTAGCGGCTTGGACGACACATGGGAGGAAAAGCTATGTTTGGACGATTGAAAGAGCTGCTCTCACTTTACGGCGTATCAGGCGATGAAGGCCGAGTCCGCCGTTACATCAGGGATGCCGTAAAGCCCCTGTGCAGCGAGGTTTACACAGACGGCATGGGCAATCTTTACGCGCATAAGAAGGGCGAAGGCCCCAAGATTATGCTCACCGCGCACATGGATGAATCGGGTCTGATGGTGGTAGGCATAATGGACGACGGGCTTTTGGCGTACACCACCGATGGCATAGACCCAAGGGTTGTAGTGAGCAAGCGCGTGGTCGTGGGCAAGAACGACATTCCCGCCGTCATAGGCTCCAAGGCGATTCATCTTCAGAGCAAGGACGACCGCAAGCGCGCCCTAAAGCATGACGAGCTGTTTGTGGATATAGGCGCAAAGGACAAGGCCGACGCCGAAAAGGACGTCGAGGTCGGCGATTATGTCAGCTTCGTCTCCAACTTCACAGAGCTGGGCGATGGCTTTTTCGCTTCCAAAGCCATAGACGACAGGGCGGGCTGCGCCGTGTTGATTGAGCTTCTAAAGGGCGATTATGACTGCGACCTCTACGCCGTTTTCACCGTGCATCATGAGATAGGACAGCGCGGTCTGCAAGCTGCCATGTACAACGTCAAACCCGATTTGGTGCTTTCCGTAGACGGTATTGAAGCCGACGACAGCATAGTCCGCGAGGGCGCTGTCACAAACGTCGCCTGCAAAGGCGGGGCCGCGATTTCCTACATGGATTCGTCGCTCATGGTCAAGTATGAGCTGTTCACCGCCCTGCGCGACACGGCAATCCAAAACGACATCCCCTTCACTGCGGTACATGGCGGCGCTCAGCCCAACGGACGCACGGGCAGGTTCCTGTTCGGCTGCCCCTTCGGGCTTATCGGCATACCCGTCCGCCAGCCCCACTCGCCCACGAGCGTCGCGGCCTGCCAAGACGTCATGGCCGTTATGTGCCTTATCGACACGTTCCTAAAAGACAAGACCTATAAGGAGGTACTGTAAATGTTTACCGATATGCTGCAAGATATTCTCATGTGTTACGGGCCCTCCGGCAGGGAGCGCAGGGTTGGCGAGCTGATTCGCTCCTATGTCGCGCCCTACGCGGATGAGACCTACTTTGACGCCATGGACAACCTTATCGCCGTAAAGCGCGGCACGAGCGGCAAGCGCGTCATGCTCTCCGCCCATATGGATCAGATAGGCTTTATCGCCCTCGGCGCGGACGAAAGCGGCTTTATCCGCGTGTCCAACGTCGGCGGCATCAACGCCGCCATATCCATAGCAAGGCGCGTAATCTTTGGCAACGGCGTCGTCGGCATTACCGCTAAGAAGGGTTATTTCGACCTGCCCGCCACCGGCAGAACCTCAAGGGAGTGGAACATCCACGACCTTGTGATAGACGTCGGCGCGTCCACCCGCGAGGAGGCCGAGGCTCTCGTTCCCATTGGCGAGATCGCCGTATACCTCACTCAGTTTACCATGCTCGGCGGCCGCTTCTCCTGCGGCGCTCTTGACAATCGCCTAAGCTGCGCGATAGTCGCCGAGGCCTTCATCAACGCCAAGTCCAACCACGATGTGTACGCCGTGTTCACCGTTCAGGAGGAGGTCGGCCTTAGAGGAGCGGGCGTCGCGGCCTACGCCATCAACCCCGACCTTGCCATCAACCTTGACGTTACCCTGACGGGCGATACTCCTCACGCCTTCCCCATGGCGGTTAAGCTTGGCGGCGGCCCCACGGTCAAGATAAAGGACAGCTCCGTTCTGTGCCAGCCCGTTGTAATCGCTTTCATGGAAAGCGTCGCAAAGGAAGCGGGCATACCCTATCAGCGTGAGGTTCTGCACGCGGGCGGCACCGACACCGCTTCCATACAGAAAACCGCGGGCGGCTACCTCGCGGGCTGCATTTCGGTGCCTACGCGCTATGTGCATACCCCCGTCGAGACCGCCGACATGGAGGACGGCCTGAACGCTGTCAAGCTGGTATTGGCCTGTATCGCCAAGGATGAGCTTCCCAAAAGGGGCTAAGGCTCAGGAACTGAATAACTAAGTTGAAGGGGCTGCGATTGGTTTTGCCATGACAGCCCCTTTTCATATGGCATTTGTTGCGGAACGATAAAAGCGACAAGGAACTCCCTGCCGCTTTGCTGTAATTCTTGTTGTGTCAATGAATGGTGATATCGCCCGAAACGGTCTCTATATCATACTCGCTGCCGCCGCCGTTGATGAGATATTTGCCGTCCGTCTTGTGCATGGAAAGCACGCATTCCACGTCGCCCGACACCGTGTCAACATCTATCGTGAACGCCGCGTCATCCTGCATATCAAGGGTTATGTTGCCCGTCGTGGTCTCAAGCTCCATCTGCCTCGGAGCTTCGATAAGCTCAAGCTCTATCTCGCCGGAAACGCTCTGAATGTCTATCTCTTTGATACTTCCCGAGACCTTGACCTTGCCCGACACGCTGTCTATGTCCAGTTCTGCTGAGTTGATGTTCGAAAGCTCAATCCCGCCCGATACCGATTCAATGGTGAGCTTGTCGGGGCTGATGGAAATCACGCTGATGTTCGCGCTAACATTCCCTATCGTTACCTCGTCCAAGGTCTCGATGCAGCTTGTGGGAATGCCTATCACCAAGTTCTTCTTGGTCGTCAGCACATCCGCCGCCACCCTTCCCGCCTTGCAGAAGTTCACCTTGAGCATACCCCCGTCAAGCTTCCAACGAAGCTGATAGTCGCTTGAGCTTTGCTCGGGTTCGCTTATCACTATCTCATCGCCGTCTATGGGTTGAATGAGGATGCTGCCGCTGACCCAATTAACATCGATGGACTTTAGCCCCTCGCTGCTCACGGAACCTGAACCTGCATTGAAATCGCTGTCATTGCCGTCGATGGTAAACCATGTCGGGAACAGGTTTAGCCGCGTCCAGTTAAAATCAATACCTTTCATTATAGCTCCTCCAAGCAGTGTGACTATAAGTGTTAAACTCAATACCACAGCCAAAAGGCTGAAGATTATTATCCTTGCTATTGCTCCGCCGCGCATATTACCGCTCCTCCTTCTTGCCAATCTTGATAAGGTCGAATATCGCTCTCACCACTCCACAGACGCAGGAGATGATAACGAATATTAACCATGTGATGTACCATGCTCCCGTCTCCATGCTGATAAGCATATATACGCCAAGTCCCACAAAGAAGATTACGCTGCATACTATACTTGCAATCTTATTCAGCTTGATTTCCTGGAGACTGAGCGGAGCCGCTCCCGCGGGTTGTTGGTTGTCGCGCTTGCCCTGCTTTACCATGCCGCTTCCGACTATGATAAGCACGGTTGCCGCAGCTATAAACACGAACATAAGCGATACTCCCAACGTGGCGGGCAAACCCGCCACTACCGGTACCAACGAGAACACATATAGGCCTACGCCCATGCCGCGCATAATCATACCGGAACAGCATACCTTTGGCGATCCCAGGGGGAAAATCCTTGAAAAGCGCTTCAGGTTACCGCCTATCACAATCAAGGCGGTGGCGATTGCTGCCGTGGCGAACATCAGCGGAACGCCGACCTGTGGGCCTATCGCCAAAATCGGTACTACGCAGACCACATACAGGCCTATGGCTATGCCGACCATAAGACTTCCGTCGCGACTCGCCTTGAAATCCTGCTTTGGGTACTCCTCCGCTTGTTGCTCCGTCTCGGACTTTGCCACGGTCTCACCGATTACTATCTCATTCTCAGGCGCGGTCAAAAGCTCGCTCACATCGCCTATCCCCGAAATCGCCATGCTGTACGCCTGCTCGGGGCTGTGGCCGCCGCTTACAAGGTCGTCGAATCTGTCCAAGGAGTTTTGCAGTATCTCGGCTTTGACGTCCGCGGTTCTCGCGTTGTTGGGCATTCCCGCGAACAGAAAGTCTATATAGCTGATAAGTTTATCCCTCATGTCCTTTCCTCTCCTTCCAAGAGTTGATCCATTATATCCTTAGTCTCTCTCCACTCCCCGCGCAGTCGCTCACACTCGCTCCTGCCCTTTGTGGTAATCGCGTAATACCTGCGGCGCGCTCCGCCGCCCTCTCCCCAGTACGGTTCGACAAGACCCGTGTCCTCAAGCCTTCGAAACGCCGTGTATAGCGTTGCTTCCTTGAGTTCGAAACGGCCTTGAGTAATCTGTGATATGTTCTTGTTAATTTCATAGCCGTAGCTGTCCGACTTTTTGAGCCTTGCCAGTATAACGGCTTCGGTGTGACCCCTTATCAGGTCTCCGGCGATAGACATTCGCGTCACCTCCTTCGTTCGAGTGTATAATAACACCAAGTACCTCACCTGTCAATATACTTTGTTAAACTACTTATGTAAAAAGTTTGAAATACAAGGCCCTCGAATGTACTCCGAGGGCGACAACTGCGATATGCTTTTACGGCGGGCTTTGACCGCCTATTCCGTATGTCTAAATGAACAGCCTTCTGTGAATCTTGTCCTTTAGGTTCTTCTTGCCCTCTATGAGTATGAGCATAACGCCTATCACAATGCAGGGAACGGCTGCGATAAGCGACCACATCGGTTCGAAGTTTGGGGTATTATTGAGGTCGATTGTAAGCTCGATAAGAACGCACAGCACCGCCGCCATAAACGCCGCGATTGCGGGAACATACAGCGTGTTGGTCAGCTTCTTGCTGCACACTATCGGTACAAAGCCGTTTGCAAAGGCGTAGGGCAGCAGACCCAATGGCAGTACAAGCGTGAGGTAGGCGGGAATGCCCACTGTCACGAAGCATATCCAGCAGAGGTAAAGCTGCAGGGCAAGCTCATCGTAGAGCATATAAAGATACAGGCTGTGCCTGCCCTTTACCAACATCGGCAGCAGCACCCATACAAACAGGCACAAACAGGCGCCCGTAACGTAGCCCGACCATGTTAGCGTATGCGTCATGAGTATGTCTATAAGCAAGGAGCAGAGAACCGGAACGACAAGCCCGACGCCCGCGAGCAGCGCCCCATATCGCCTGTCCACCCTCTTGATGATACTCTCTACCCTCTTGGGATAGGGCGTGCTTTGGGGTTCAACCCAAGGCGACGCGGGGTTTTGTACGGGTACTTTGCAAAGCGGGCAGCTCTTTTCGGATGGAGCAAGCTCCACTCCGCAGTTCACACAGTATGACATCAATCAATACCTCCGTTGCTCTCGACTAAAACATGGATTCCCATCTTGACGAGCGCGGTAAAGAAGTTCCGTTCCGTCTCAGGCTCCACGATTGTTCTTGTAAAATTGATACAGGTCTTGCCGTTATATGACAGGCAGGCGCAGGTCACGGGGTTGGAGTGCAGCGAGCCTAACATGAAATCCATGCGCTGCACATACGCCGCCATCGCCTCGGGCAGCCTCACCTGACCCAGGTTGGACATGGACGTGGAGGAATACCTGTCCCCCACCACCAGGTACACGGACTTCATGACGTACTTTTTGAGTACCATGGGCGCGACGCGCAGGGCGGCGTTCTGCTGCGACTTGACATTCGCGGCAAACCTTGCGTTCATGCGCTTCTCCGTGATCTCAAGCCCCATGTAATACTTGACCGCCTTTATGGTCTCCTCAAGGCTGTATTCACCGAAACGCGGTTCTATGCCGGGGTTAACGTATGATGAGAAGTTCCTGAGCGTCTTGCTGTCATAGAACTTGCGAAGGTTCACGGGAACGTTGACCTTGACGGGCTTAAGTCTGCCGCCTTCCTTCCTGCGCTGCATCTTGGCGACCGCGAGTATCAGTACGGCGGTCAAGAACTCCGTGACGGTACAGTTGTACTCCTTGGCTTTCGACAGCAGAGCGTCGGTTGAGACTATGCCGGCAGTGACAAACATGAAATCAGGGGAACCGCTGCCATAGATACGGTAGGACGCCTGCTCATGGCGGTTGATACATTCGTTATGGGCGTTGGCAAGGAAGCTGTCCTCCAGCTCCTCCAATGTGGCGTCCTCGTCACAGTCAAGTATGCCATTGCCCCTTGGAATCTGTGCGCCGTACTTAAACTTCAGGTACTCCGCGACCAAGGTCTTTAGGAACACAAGCCCGCCCGTACCGTCGGTCAAGACGTGGAAAACCTCCAAGGCAATCCGCTTCTTGTAATACCTGACCCTGAACATATAGCCAAAGTTCTTTTTGAGATCCATACGCACGCAGGGGTTTGCAACGTCCTCCTGGATGCGTGGGATTGCGTCGATGTGTTCAAGATAATACCAGAAGGCGCCATGTCTGAGCCTTTGCGCAAAGCTCGGAAAACGCTTTATCGTGCGCTCCAAAGCAAGCTGCAGAAAGCTTGGGTCTATATCCTCCGCAAGCTCCGCGCTGACCCTGAACATGGCCATCCAGTTGCGCCTGCGCGCCACAGGGTATATGAGCGCGGCGTTGTCCAACTGCATCCATTCATGATTATCCCTTACCATTGCATATCTTCTCCCGTATAAACGCTTTAATCCTTTTCATGGCCTGTCGGGATTCGTAGACCCCGTACAGGACGTAGACGTGCCAACCGCCTTCCTCTACATGCAGCGTGCATTTTGAACCAGCTTCGTTGAGCTTCTCGGACATGAAGATGGAATCATCCTCAAGCACCTCGTGAGTACCCGCGAAAATCAGCGACTCAGGCAGACCCCGCATATCGCCGTACAGCGGTGAGACATAGGGGTTCTTCTTGTCGTTCGGGGCATACATGTTTGCGAACATCGTCAAAAGCTCCTGCGTCAGCGTCGGGTCAAGCCCCTCGTTGCGCTTGTATGACTCCAAATCACAGCAAAGGTCCGTCCACGGCGACAGCGCGACTATGCAGCGCGGGGGCTTTATGCCCTCATCCCTTGCGCGCATGGACAGCGTATAGCACATTCCGCCTCCCGCTGACTCCCCGATTACCGCTATGCGCTCCGCAGGATAGCTCAAGAGCATCATGCGATAGGCTTCCATGACGTCGTCCATCGCGGCGGGATATGGGTTTTCAGGTGCGAGCCTGTACCCCACGCACAGGGTCTTTACATTGCATTTGTCGGCAATCATGGCTCCAAAGCCCTTGGCATACTCCACCGAGCCTGCCGTATAGCCGCCGCCGTGAAGGTAGAGTATCGCGGCATTGCGGACGGGTCTTTTGGGACAGGCCCATTCCGCTTGAAAGGGTTCATCACAAAACGGCTCGAAGCTTATCTTCTTTTGGTAGACCTTCGCGCCCAGCTCGCCGATTACATCCTGAGCCTTTCTGGATGTTTCTATGTCGTCAGTAAACCATGACTGAACCAGTTTCACCTGTTTCTCTATCAAGCGTCCCGCGGGTTTCATGCCTTCCTCCTTGCAGCAAGCCTATAATATAGTATTTAGGGTCGTCGCCCGTGCAAGTCATTATACACAGAATGGAGGGAATTAGCAATCATTTTCGATAAGCGGAAAGTTAAGCGCGGGACGAGCATATTATTTATCAACAAAGCTGTGGAGGATACGAATGGAAAGACGATCTTCGGAATTACAGGTGCCGAGACCTTTGGGGCAAAACGTGATAATTGAGAACAAGAAATTGGTGAGGGTAAGCGGCGTAATCGAGGTTGAAAGCTTTCACGAGGACGAAGCGCAGTTAGTGACGACAGAAGGCTCCTTGGGCGTGTTCGGCAGTTCGCTGCACCTGGCGCGGCTCAACCCTGAGGAAGGACTTGCCGTGATAGACGGCAATATCATCGCCATCGAATACGCGCCCGAAACACCCGAACGACGGGGTCTGTTCTCAAAGATAAAGCGATGATGCAGCTTGTACCGCAGCTGAAGGCCTTCGCCCTGATGATTTGCTTCGGGGCGGGGCTTGCGCTTCCGTATGCCGTATTGCGTCTTGTGCGTCTCAATTCGGGGCAAAAGCGGGTGTGCGTAATCTGCGATCTTCTGTTTGTTCTCATCGCGTTTGTGGGAGCGTGCTTTGCAATACTTCTTGCAGTAAATGGTCAGATGCGCTTCTTTGCCATGCTCGCCGCCGTCCTTGGCTTCTTCATCGGCAGGCGCTTATTCGGTCCCACCCTTGAATACATGGTGTTTTGCGTTGATGATGATGACGCGGAGCATATAGCCTAAGTCCGCCCGGGCGGGCTTTGGGGGCGCAATACATATAGTGTGAAATCGCTTATGGCGGGGTAATACAGGGGAAATTCACTGTTTCCCGTTCTTATCAGCTTTTCTAAAGGGTCTGACAAGCCATGCTTGCCGAAGCTGTAAAGCTCGAAAAAGCTTTGAGCGTCCTCCATGCATGAAAAAGGCTGACCCATGTCAAGCGATATATCCATAGTATCTATTACCCTGTCGCCGCCGTCCAATGCGTCAAGACCGCTCTTGCCGTACAGCGCGTGTTCATCCGCTTCCATGCAGAACCTTCGCGCCTTGGTTGAACGCGCAATGATGATTATTAGCTTCGCGCCTACTCTTGACGCAATGCCGTCAAGCTCGTCAAGACTTCCAAAGCGCATGGATACAAGCGCGTCGCAGCCAGTATCGTGAAGCTCAAAGGCGTCGGCGCACAACGCCGTAACATTCGTGATTGTACGCCTGTGTATCGTGTCCTTCAGCTCCGTGACGGCAAGGGCGTTATTGTCAATCGCCGTTATGTGCCTGCAGCAATGCGCAAGCTCGACACTGAGGCGGCCTATTCCGCAGCCCACCTCATAGACCTCATTCATGCCCGAAATATACGGCTCTATCCAATCAGCCACGCTCTTATAGCAGCCCGTGTAGTCCGCGCAGTCGCGCATAAAGCTTATTGACCTTTCATCGACTCTGAACATCAGTACTCCCTAAGAACTATCTCGCTGCGTCCTTCGCCCACGGACTCTACCCGAATCACACCCTTGCGCTTGGGGAACTCCGTCCTTATCATATCCCGTATCGCCGTGCCGCCGTGACAGCCGTGAATGACACGAATCCTGTATACGCCTTTGGACTTATACAGTATCGCGCTTATCATGGCCCTTGCCTGTGCGCAGCTCTTGTTGTGCACGTCTATCTCGATTATGGCACTGTTCATGCGCTTTCCTCTCATTCATAGGTATTGTAGCACGGACAAAGCCCCCGTGTCCATGCGATGTTAAATATAATGTGCTAAACTGCAATATCCTAAATTTCAATATCAAATGAGACACTGATAAAGGATTTAAGAGCGGCTGTAACCCCCCTTTGCACTTATTCTCATTGTCGCGGGGGAGCGGCTCTTAAATGTTTTGCTTTCACCAAGATCCTTCGCCTATGGCTAAGGATGACAAAGGGGGTAGAAGGGCGAATAGCGACAAGGCGAAATTACAAACAATCCCTCAGTATTCATTGCGCGGCGGGTAGTACTGATATAGAGTGCAAGGCAGGCCGCCGTTGGTCAGCTTGCGCCTTCGGTCGGCTCTGCGCCCGTAGCTGCGCTCAAAATCGGGCTGAGAGCTGATAATGTTTATCTGCCAGTCTGACAACCCAGTAAACACCAGTCGCATCTCACAATATAGCTCCTCGGCCTGCTTTCGGTTCAGCAGTCTTTCCCCGTAAGGCGGGTTGCAGATGATAACGCCATGCGGTTCGGGACAGGAAAGAGCCTTAACGGGCTGCGCCTTCCATCTGAGGTTTACCCCCGCTTTCTTGGCGTGCAGCTTGCAAAGCTCTATGCAGCGCGGGTCTATGTCATAGCCCGATATCATGACGGGAGCGGGGTCAATGGCGTCCATTGCGTTCCGCCGCTCGCGCTCCAAAGCGGCTTTATCGAAGAAGAACCACTTCTCGCAGGCGAACTCACGATTGAGCGAGGGCGCGCGGTTTTGGGCAATCATGGCGGCCTCTATCGGGATTGTGCCGGAGCCACACATGGGGTCCACAAGCGGCGTACCCTTGGAGAAGCGCGAGAGCATGACAAGCCCCGCGCCCAAGGTCTCCGCGATAGGCGCGGCAACGTTGTAGGTGCGGTAGCCCCGCCTTGAAAGCCCCGCGCCGCAGCAATCCAACGTAAGCGAAGCCTCGTCGCGGAGCATACCTACTTCGACAATGATTTCCGCTCCCGTTTCGGGAATGACGCTGACACGGCACTGCGACTTCAAGCCTTCGATTATGGCCTTCTTTGTAATGCTTTGGCAGTCCGAAACGGAGAACAGCGTGCTCTTGGCCGACTTGCCGTTGACGTGTATCCGGGACGTGGGCTTTAAGTATCGGCTCCAGGGCAAAGCCTTGACGCCCTCGAACAGCTCGTCAAAGCTGTGAGCCTTGAAGCTGCCGACCTCCAAGAATACCCGCTCGGCGGTGCGAAGCCACAGCAGGGCACGCGACAGCTCCTCAAAGCCGCCTCTGAAGAACACCCTTGCGTCCTGAGTTTGCTCAACCTCTATGTTCAAATCCCTAAGCTGTCTTGTTACCGTGGACTCAAGCCCTAACTTGCAGCTTGCAATAAAGCGCATAACTATTCATCCTCCTCACTGTGCGGGTCTGTGTCGTCCGTCTCATCTTCCATGTCCGATTCCACGGCGGCGCGTATTCTGTCTATTGCGTAGCCAAGCTGACGCATGGTAATATCAAACAGCTTGCAAATCGTTTCCTCCATGCCATTGTGAAGCACCAGCCCAAATGGGATGATTGCGCAGGCGGCGACAATCGCGTCGCGCTGCTTGGGCCTAAGCTGAGGGTATTCGCCTTTGAGTGAGTTCAGGTAAGCGTTGAGCATCTCCTCCGCGACGAAGGGCGAGTAGCCGGGCAGCTCGCCGCACTCGCGTAAGCGCTGTAAATCATCGTACATCTTGGCATAGGAGCGGGGGAGATCATCGGGGCGCGCAACAATCTTTGGGTCGCGCAGAACAAGGCTGCCGTGCAGCATGGCAGGGCGTGGCTCGGGGATATTAAGCGCGTTCATCACGTTGATGCAGTACATCTTGGATTCGTCGGGCTGATCGTAGGACAACAGAAATTCTCTCAGCAACTCCTCGCATCTTGAGCCGGGGCAGCGGCTCAAAGCTTGCAGCGCAAGCTGCTGACACTCGGGACTTTGCGTCAACAGCGCCCAGCGAAGTATTCTGTAATACTCAATGTCGCTGTCGAAGTTGTCCTTGACTATCAGCCCGTCCTCACCCAAGGACAGGACAAACCGCTTGAAGTAAACAATCGCTTTCGAAACGGGCAGCATATAGCTGTCAACCCAGCCCTTTTTCGAGTCCTTCTTCAGAGGCTCGGAGCATTGCTCAAGGTAGTACGCCGCGACCAAATCGTCCTCGTCAATCTCAAGAATGTGCTTGTAGCAGGAGGCCGCCTTCTTGGGATCGCCAAGAAAGTAGCAGCAGACGGCGTATTGATGCAGCAGCACATCGGAGTTGGGGTCGGAGCTGAGTACGGACTCAAATATGGGCAGCGCGGCGTCAAGGTCCCACAGGTCCAACAGCACCGAACCCATGTAGCGCAGGTCCGCAGGATTGCAGTCCTTAAAGCTCTTTACGCCTTCGAGTATACTTGCGGCCTTCTCGGTATCGCCCCGCATGAGGTAGAGCGTGGCCATGAGCGTGCGCGTTCTGACGTTCTTGCTGTCAAGCTTCAGCAGTTCAAACAAGGATTGCTCCACGTCCGTCGTCTTGCGGTCAATCAGCTCGTAAAGAATGATTTCCTGACGAATGCGTATGGAATCGGGGTAGTCCGCAAGGCAGGAGTTGAGGTGGTTCGCAGCCTCGTCGCGATTACCGCTGACAAAGAGATAATGCGCTTCGCTTATGCATTCATACACGCCGGAGCCTTCGTACATGTCGTATTCAAAGCTGCCGCAAAGCGCGTCCTCATCGTCAATGAGGTCAAGATAGGATTCGGCGGTCAGGGAATACTGACCCTCCGGCTCCTCGTTTATATACATATCGAAGTAGTCGGCCGCTTCCGAGAAGCGGTTTATCGAAAGGTAGTTGCAGCCGAGCGCGAAAAGAATCTCGGAGGGCGGGTTTGGGTTATAGCCGTACACCATGTTAAGCTGAACTATGCTCTCCTGATACAGCCCAAGGCGGTTCAGTATCTCGGCAAGCCCTATTCGAGCCTCAACATTCTTGGGGTCGGCAGAGAGCGCGTTCTTGAAGTGCGAAAGCGCCACAAGCGGGTTCTCCTTCTGCGCGGCCTTTACGCCGAGCCTGACATACATGGCGGGGTCGCGCACGAATTGCAGTATGCCGTTGTTATGATCTTCCATTCTCGGCCTCCAAGACGAGCGCGGCAAGCTCGTTTTCATTGAAGAAATAGCGTTTGTTGCAGAAGTGGCAGACGAGTTCGGCCTGCCCGTCGGCTATAAGCAGCTCCGTAAGCTCCTGCTTTCCAAGCGAGATAAGGGCGCGTTCCATGCGCTCCCTGCTGCAATCGCAGCGGTAGACGGGGTTCATGCGGCTCATCTGAGCATAGCCCCACGAGCCGAACAGGTCTGTCAATATGGTTTCAAGCTCCTCGCCGTCTTTGAGGCGTTCGCCAAGCTTCGAGTATTCGGCGGAGCGGAGACTAACTGCGTCTATGGTTTCATCGGAGCAGTCGGGCAGAGCTTGAATCCAAAGCCCGCCGGCGGAGAGAACCTCGCCGCTTAGGGCGTTTTCCGATACCCCAAGGTAGACTATGGAGGGCTGCTGTTCGCTCTGGGTGAAGTACTGCGCGTAGTCCTCCGCGACCTCGCCGGAGACAAGCTCGCATACGCCAACATATGGCTCCTTGGCGGCGAATTCACGCACCACGGAAAGCCTGCCGTCGCATCCGACATAGCCGCCCACGTCTAACTTGCCGTTGGGCTTGGGGGGAAGCTCCACACTTGGGTTCATGACGCAGCCCTTGACAATCGCGCCATAGCTGCCTACGCACACAAGGTTGCCGCCCGCGCCGTGTCCCGCAAATATGGTCGAAACGCTCTCGCGCTCGTCCTTTAAGCGCGACGCCATGAGCGCGGTCATCATCAAATCCCTTCCGAGAGCGGCGGTGGCGGTTCTTGAAAGTCCGTGTATGCTTTGCGCCGAGGATACAAGCTTCCTTGCGCTGATGGCGGCTATCGATATCTGCCCGTCAAAGCAGACCGCGTGAATAATTTTATCCATAGTATAATCCTTCCTTATTGTGCGGCGCGTATGAAAGCTCAACGCCTCCTGCACACGAACTGTATACGTTCGCTCTTATTGCCGGGCTCGTCCATTGTGAAAGCCTCATAGGTCTTTATGTCGCAAAAGCCATGCTCATGCAGCGTCAAGCACAGCTCCTTTACCGAGTGTGCGCGCTGCACATGGGTCTCATCGAAACGCCTGTACAGCTCGCCTTCAGATACAAAAAAGCACAGCTCCATGGTCACGACGTGCCGCCGCTTATTAAGCCTGTTCTGCCAGATGTAGGCATAATCCTCCGAAACGTCGGAAAAGCAGCCTTCTCCAATGATTTTTTCGAGCTTATAGCGTGAGGAGACGTCGAACAGCAGGAGACCGTTTGGCTTGAGCGCGGAGTATGCGCGGTCGAAGAACCTTTCAACGTCGGAAAGCTCCTTAAGGTAGTTGACCCCGTCGCAGCCGCAGCACAGCGCGTCAACGCCGTGATGCACGGAAAAGTCACGCAAATCCATGCAAAAGAGCGGAATGCTCAGCCCCATGCTTCTGAGCTTTGCCTGAGCCTGCGTCAGCATGTCCTTTGAAAGGTCGAAGCCCGAAACCTCGTAGCCCGCCGTCTTGAATCGCCGCGTCAGCTCGCAGGTTCCGCAGGCGCAGTCTAAAATGCTCGCGGCCCCGCCGTTGTCATGAATCAGCCCGTCAAGGTAAGCGAACCACTTGTCATAGTTCACATCCCACATCATGTCGTCATAGTACTGCGCGAAGCCCTGATAATCAGCCATCGAAGCCCTCCAAGTCGTGTGCCATCTGCGCTATGCGCTTTAGGCGGTGGTTCATGCCGGACTTGTGTATGCCGGCAAGGCGCGCAAGCTCCGAGAGCGTGGCGGTTGGGTGCGCCTGCCGCAATTCCGCGGCCTCGCGCAGAGAATCGGGCAAATCCTCCGAAGCCGTATGACGAAGCACACATTGTATCTGGCTAATCTGCCTTGCACAAGCCGTGACCTGCTTGTCAAGGTTGGAGGTCTCGCAGTTGCTTCTGCGGTTGATGTAGTTGGATATGTCCTTCTGAACCCTTATATCCTCAAAGCGCATGGCCGAATTGGGTGCGCCGCAAAGCACCATGAAGCCGCTCACGCCGTCGCCCTCGTTGAGATAGACTATGAAGCGGGACTTGCGCTTTGCGACCTTGGCGTCCAAGGTAAAGGACGCGACAAGGGCGCAGAGAAAGTTTGCAAGCTCAGCGTTTCGGCAGATAAGCTCCAAACGATAGCCGCTGTCGGGATCGCACATGGTTCCCGCGCCTAAGAAGTAACCGCGTATAAAGGCTCTGCTGCAATCCTCGTCGGGTAAAAGATAGTCGGGCGGGGTCTGCATGATGCGAACGCCGTCCTCGCCGTCGATGAGTATGCCCAAGTCGTTCAGCATACGGCCGACCTCGCTGCCCGAAAGGGTCACGGTAAACAGTGGAACGCTCTTATGCTCCTGCACCCTTTGGCTCATGGTAATATCGACTTGGTAAAGCGTTTCCGCAAGCTGCATAATATGCTTTGCGGTGCGAAGATACTCCGTGCTGTAAACGAGCTTTGGCAAGCGCCCAAGACGAATAGAAGCGCAGCTGAAGGTAAGCCCGCCAAGCTGAGCAAGCTTGATTGCGGCCCCGTGCGGTCTGTTGTCCAGTATCTCCGTTCTTATGTCGTTGGCAAAGCCCATCGCTAAGCTCCTTACCCCGTTGTTGAATTAACTAAGCTAAAAATCAGGTCGTCGGGAAGCGCTCCGAGATGTCCTGCGCCTCAAGCCTTAAATCCCTGTGGTAGACCCTTGCCCTGAACCCGCGCTCCTTTAGCATGGTGAACAGCTGCTCGGCGGCCACGACAGAACGATGTCTGCCGCCCGTACACCCGCAGCAAACGCGGATGAGGTGCTTGTCCTGCTTGTCAAAGAGTGGTACGGTGTTGGCGATTATCTCGCATTGCGCCTTGAGGTACTCCGCGACATAAGGCTCACCCAGCACGAAGTCGCGCACGGGCTTGTCCAGTCCCGAAAGCTGCCTAAGCTCCGCATGGTAGAAGGGGTTATCGCAGAAGCGCATATCGAGTATGATGTCCGCGTCAACGGGAACGCCGCGCTTGTAGCCGAAGCTTGACACCACGAGCGACACCTCCTCAACGCCCGTTTCGGGTATGAAGCGGTGTATCGCGGAGGAAAGCTGCCTCGGCTTCAGCTCGCTTGTATCAAGGATGAAGCTTGACATATCGCGCATATCCTGCAGGTACAGCCTTTCACGCTTGATGCCCGATTCCGCGTCGCCCGAATCGCCGAGCGGATGACGGCGGCGCGTCTCGTTGTAGCGGTTTCGAAGTACATCGTCTCGGGCGTCCAAAAACAGTATGTCATAGGGGACGGGAACGTCGCGTATGGCCTTGACCATGGCGGCGGGGCTGCCCGAAAGCAGAGCTTCCCTGCTGTCCACGGTCGCGGCGGCGTTCACTATGGGCGGCTTAGCGCCCTCGCACAGCGCGACGAAGTCACCGAGCATGGAGCTTGGCAGGTTGTCCACGCAGAAGAACCCCAGCTCCTCAAGCGCGTTTAGGGTAAGCGACTTGCCCGCTCCGCTCATGCCTGAGACTATCAACAGCTTCATAGTTTACCTCCCGTCAGAGAAACGCTTGATCTCGCACTCCAGTGAAACGCCATAGCGTTCAAGCACGCGCTCCTTGATTATCTCAATAAGCTTTAATACGTCGCCGCAAGTTGCGCCGCCCACGTTCACAATGAAGCCTGCGTGCTTTGGCGAGACCTGCGCCCCGCCGACGGTGAAGCCCTTTAAGCCGCAGCCCTCGATGAGCGCGCCCGCGAAATACCCCTCCGGACGCTTAAAGACGCTGCCCGCCGATGGGTATTCGAGCGGCTGCTTTTCACGGCGAAGGTTCATGCAGCGCTGCATTTCCGTAAGCGGATCGGGCGAGCGTTCAAGCAGGAATTCCGCTTCGACTATGACGGAGGCGGGGAAGGCGTAGACGCTGCGCCTGTACCCAAGGTCGTCCTTTTGCACCGTGACCCACTGCAAAACGCCGTCTTTTAGGACGCGCACCCTTTTAAGCACGTCGGCAATCTCCGAGCCGTAAGCGCCCGCGTTCATCGCGCAAGCGCCGCCGACGCTGCCGGGGATACCGCAAAGCCGTTCAAGCCCTGAAAGCTGTCGCTCCACGCTCTCGCGAGCGAGGGCACAGAGTGAGCCTGCGGCGCAGGCCACAACCCTTTCACCATCCCATACGGGAGGGTGTAGGGGGGTGTCCAAGCGAATAATCAGCCCGTCAAAGCCCGAATCGTCCGCTAAGATGTTACTGCCCTTGCCGAGTAAAAAGCAGGGCATATCGGCTTCTTCGGCAATCCTTAGAGCTTCTGCGACGTCCTCATAGCCGCGTGGACGCAGTACGAAGGCGGCAGGCCCGCCTATCCCAAAGCTTGTAAGCCTGCTTAGGGCTATGTTTTCCTCCGCGCCGAGGGTCAAAAGCCGTGAGCGCGTCTTTTCGCTAAAACTATACATACATCCATTATAGCAAATACTTCATCCGTAAACAAGCTCAAAACGCTCTTTGAAGCGGATTTTTGCGTTATCGTCGCCGCTCACGGCAAACATGGCGTCGCTGTCCAATTCGCCCTTGTGCGTATACAGCAGGAAGGGGTCAGGCGCAAGCGGCTGTGCGTATACCTCAGTGAGCATTTGCAGCGTACTGTCAATGAACGTGTCAGCCCTGTCAGCCAAGACCCCGAACGCGCCAAGCTCGTTCACCGCTTCCTGCGCCTTGGGGGTGAGCAGCCATTCAAAGAAGCGTTCAGCGATGTACGCGGACTTGTCGGACGCGCCCCTGTACACCCCAAGGTACATCACAAGGTCGGTGCAGTTGTCAAGCGCCGAGGGCTTAGTTGCGGAAAGCTCTCTGACCTTGCCAAGCTCGGATAGATCCGTCACCCACGCTTTCGCCTTCTTCAGCTGTGCGCATTGCCCGACAAGTCCAAGCCTTGCGGCGTTCACGCCGTTTATATAAAGCTCGCCGCTCTGCATAAGGTCAGCAAGCTCTGTGTCGGCGTTATCCTTTACAACGAAATACCCGCTGTAAAAATAGGGTACGGCATAGGGGGAGACGTGAAGCCCCGTTTTGAGCTTTGGTAGCTCCATGTCAAGGGGCAATAGCTGTTCCTCATACAGCAGCCCCGCCGAGAAGGAGCAGCAGTCAGGCTCTCTGCCGTACTCAAGCCGCTCCGCAAACTCATCAACGCTCATGCCTGTCACCTGGATGTACATGCCGGGGTTGGCCTTCATGAACAGGGCGGCCTGACGCTTCAGCATATTGGTGACGCTGCCCGAATAGCTTCGAAAGCCGACAATATGATACATCACGGCCGTACCGCAAACGCGGCGCTCCTTATGCGCGTAGAGGGTCTGAATCATGCTTCTGCTGTCCGCGTCTATGAGCTTGAGCGGGAGAACGACAATGACGACGAGCAGCAGCAGCGCGGCTATGAACCGCAAGGTATGAGTTTTATTCATGTATTAAGTCTATGCCGTGAGGATTAGTGCGTATTCGCCTAAAGCAGACGAGTTTCGAAGCAGGGCGGGAAAACCCCCAAGGAGAACCTATTACAGGAGAAGTTTATTCGGAGGCGCTATGGACATATACGCAAGCAAGAGAGGTCCTAAGCTCAGCGTAAGGCTGGTAGGCGAACTGGATCATCACAGCGCGGACAAGGCTCGTGTAATGATGGATACCATGCTGCACGATTTGTCCGTGAGGGAATTGGTAATGGATTTTTCTGACGTGAGCTTCATGGACAGCGCGGGGCTGGGTACCATACTCGGAAGGTATCGTAAGCTTGCTTTGCGCGGCGGAAAGCTCACCGTTACGGGGGTCTCGGACTCCATTGACAGGATATTCAGGATGTCCGGACTTTACGCGCTCGTGGAACGCCGTTAGGAGGTAGCATGATGGAACGCAATGAAATAGAGATAAGGTTTCTGAGCCTGTCCGAGAACGAGTCCTTCGCGAGAGCCGTGGCCGCCGCGTTCGCCGCAAGGATGAACCCGACCATAGAGCAATTATCCGACCTTAGGACGGCGGTATCCGAGGCCGTCACAAACGCTATTATACACGGCTATGAGAACGCCGAGGACGGCATAGTCGAAATGCGCTGCATAAGCGAGGACGACAGACTGATATGCATAATCAGCGACAAGGGCTGCGGCATAGAGGACATAGAAAAGGCAAGGCTGCCCTTCTACACGAGCAAGCCCGAATTGGAGCGCTCAGGCATGGGCTTTGCGGTTATGGAAGCGTTCACCGACAGCATGGACGTAAGCTCAAAGATGGGCGAGGGAACCACCGTTAACATGACCAAGAGACTTGGGCGGAATGCCGAGTGAGGATTTCGCGGCCAAGCTCCAAAGGGCTAAGGACGGCGATGCGGAGGCGGAAAATGAGCTTCTGACGGAGAATATGCCGCTTGTGTACGCCATATCCAAGCGCTATTACAACAGGGGCGCGGACGCGGACGACCTAAAGCAGCTGGGCGCGATAGGGCTGCTCAAGGCGATACGCCGCTTCGACCCCTCGTTTGGCGTATGCTTTTCCACCTATGCCGTGCCGCTTATAGCGGGAGAAATCAAGCGCTTCTTGCGCGACGACGGCATGGTCAAGTATTCAAGGAGCCAAAAGGAGCTTGCATATAAGCTCAAGCGTTTGCAGGATTCGCAGGAGAATATATGCATAGAGGACGCCGCGAGGCTGCTGAACGTCACCCCACAGGACGCGGCGGCGGCTCTTGGCTCGGCGGAATCCGCTCTTTCGCTTGACGCGCCCACAAACGAGGACGGCATGACAATTTCAGAGAGCTTGGGCAGGGACGATTGGGAGAGCGTCAACGACTCCCTGTTCATCAAGGACATGGTGAACGCCCTGCCGCAAAAGGAGCGGCTGTTGATAGAGCTGCGATTCTTCTCGGAGCTGACCCAAAAGGAGGCGGCAAATCGGCTCGGAATATCGCAGGCGCAGGCGTCGCGCCTTGAGCGGCGCGTTTTAACGTTAATGTCAAATGCTGTTCACAATTTAGAGCCACCAAGGACATGACATTTACCGAAAGCTGTGATATACTCGTACAATCGAACGTAGAGTTATAGCACGGAGGCATTGAATGAGGAACTTCTTCAGCAGAATCAGGAACAGCATAGCTCGTTTCATGTACGGCAGGTACGGCATGGACGACCTTGGCAAGCTGCTTACAATTTTGGCATGGCCGTTTCTGATATTGGGGTATATCCTCTCCTTCTTCGCGGCTTATGCGGCGCAGATAATCTCCATTATACTGTTCATCGCGGCTCTTGGGTGCATCGGCTATTCCATGTTCAGAATGATGTCCAAGAACTGCTCCGCCCGCTATGCGGAGAATCAGAAGTATCTTGCCAAGAAGAACAGGGTCAAGGCCTACTTTGCGCGTTTTCGCGACAAGGAGCATAAGTATTACCGCTGCCCCAAGTGCAAGACCACAACGAGGGTGCCAAAGGGCAAGGGCAAGATACGCATTCGCTGCCCCAAATGCGGCGAGAGCTTTATTCGCATGACATAGAGCCATGAGCCGCCCGTTGATATTTGATATACAGCGGTACTGTCTGCACGACGGGAACGGCGTGCGGACTACCATATTCTTTAAGGGCTGCCCCTTGAGCTGTCTTTGGTGTCACAACCCCGAAGGCATAAGCTACAACAGGCAGCTTTTGTTTTACGCGGAAAGATGCAGACACTGCGAGCACTGCGCGTCCTGCGGCAAGCCCTGCACCGCCTGCGGCAAATGCGTGGAAGGCTGCAAGGGCGCGGCAAGGGAGATAGCGGGGAAGAGCTACACCGTGTCGGAGCTGGTCAAAATCTGCAAGCGGGACAAGCCCTATTACAAGGCCTCCAACGGGGGCGTAACACTTTCGGGCGGGGAGGTCATGTCTCAGGACATCGGCTTTATAACGGAGCTTACAGCAGCTTTGAACGCGGAGGGCATAGAAGTGCTTATCGACACCTCGGGATGCGCCCCCTTTGAGGCGTTTATATCCGTCGCCCCCCTTGCAAAGGGCTTCCTGTATGATGTAAAATGTATTGACAGCAAGCTGCATGAAAGGCTCTGCGGAGTTGGCAACGAGCGCATACTCCAAAACCTTGTGCGGCTAAACTCCATGGGAAGCGATATAGAGCTTCGCGTACCCGTCATAGTGGGCGCGAACGACGCAGACCTGATGAACGCGCCCAAGACACTTTTTGAGCTTGGGGTGAGGGGCAAGCGCGTGAAGCTGCTCGCCTATCATTCGATGGGGACGGGCAAGGCCCAAAGGCTGGGGCAGACGCAGGTAAGATTTGAGACGCCCGATGTGGGGCGGCTTACAAAGCTTCAAAATGAATTTATGAGGTATGGCTATGACTGTGAGTACTGATAAGAGGGGCATGAACGACAGGATCAAGCGTCTTAGGGAACGCAGCGTTACCGCCGAGGTTAGGATTTCGCTTGAACGCGCCGTTATCGAGACCGAGACCGTAAGGGAGCTGGAGGGCAAGGTTTCCGTGCCTGTCATGCGCGCAAGCGTTTTGAAACGATACATGGAGCAAAGAAAGCTCTACCTTGGCGAGGATGAGCTTATCGCGGGTCAAAAGTGCGACGCGCCTCAGGCCGCGCCGACCTTCCCGGAGCTTTGCTGCCATACCATGCAAGACCTTGAGGTTATGAATGACAGAGAGCTTATATCCTTTTCGGTGAGCGATGAGGACAGGGAGCTTCAAAGGGACGTGGTTATCCCGTTTTGGCGCGGCAGGAGTATGCGCGATCGCGTGTTCTCAAGGATGACCCCGGAGTGGAAGGCCTGCTATGAGTGCGGCTTATTCACCGAGTTCATGGAGCAGCGCGGCCCCGGGCATACCGTTGGCTCGGAGAACATCTTCATCAAGGGCTTTGAGGAGCATAAGGAGGCGATAGCGAACGCCATAGCCGCCCTTGATTTTGAGCATGACGAGCAAGCAGAGGACAGGTTACAGCAGCTTATGGCGATGGACATAGCCTGTGACGCCGTGATAACCCTGGGAGACAGGTACGCCGCTCTCGCGGAACAGCTTGCAAGCGATTGCAAGGACGAAAAGCGCAGAGCCGAATTGTCAAAGCTTGCCGAGACCTGCAAGGTTGTTCCGCGTCACGCGCCCCAAACCTTCACTCAAGCTGTTCAGATGTATTGGCTCGTGCATCTTTGCGTGACTACCGAGCTGAACCCCTGGGACGCTTACAGCCCGGGCAGGCTTGATCAGCATCTCTATCCCTTCTACAAGCGCGACGTTGAGGCGGGGACGCTGACAAGGGACGGAGCGAAGGAGCTTTTGGAGTGTCTTTGGGTCAAGTTCAACGACCAGCCCGCGCCGCCAAAGGTGGGCGTGACGCTCAAGGAGAGCAGCACCTATACCGACTTTGCCAACATCAACACGGGCGGAATCACGAAAGACGGCGACGATGGTGTTAATGACGTCAGCTACATAATACTTGACTGCATGGACGAAATGCGCCTGTTACAGCCTTCGAGCAACGTTCAGATAAGCTGCAAGACCCCCGACGAGTTCCTTTTAAGGGCCGTTGACATAGCAAGAGAGGGCTGGGGGCAGCCTGCCTTCTACAATACCGAGGCCATTGTTCAGGAGCTTTTGAACGCGGGAAAGAGCTTGGAGGACGCCCAAAAGGGCGGCGCAAGCGGCTGTGTAGAGACAGGCGCGTTCGGCAACGAGGCTTACATACTCACGGGCTATTTCAACCTTCCCAAGATACTTGAGATAACCCTCAACAACGGACTTGACCCTGAGAGCGGCAGACAGCTGGGACCAAAGCTTGGAGGGGCGGAGGACTTTGAAAGCTATGACGCGCTCTTTACGGCGTATAGAAAACAGGTAGAATACTTTGCAAACATCAAGCTCACAGGCTCAAACGTCATAGAGGAGCTTTACGCTAAGTTTATGCCCGCGCCGTTCCTGTCCGTTGTCACCAATGACTGCATTAAGCTCGGCAAGGACTACAACGCGGGCGGCGCAAGGTACAACAGCTCATACCTTCAGGGTGTGGGCATAGGCACGGTCACAGACTGCCTTTCCTCAATCAAGCACAACGTCTTTGAGAAGAAGCGCTTCACCATGGGCGAGCTTATGGCCGCTATGAAGAATGACTTTATCGGGTGCGAGGATATGCGCGGCGTCATACTCAATCACACCCCGCATTATGGGAACGACGACGACGCGGCGGACGACATAATGCAAAGCGTGTTCAATATGTACTACAACACCATAACAGGCAGACCCAATTACCGTGGAGGGATGTACAGGGTGAATATGCTTCCCACGACCTGTCATGTGTACTTTGGCGAGGTCATGGGCGCGAGCGCGGACGGCAGGCGGGCGCACAAGCCCGTTTCGGAGGGCATTTCGCCCGTTCAGGGCAACGACACGAACGGCCCGACGGCTGTCGCGAACTCTGCGGCGAAGATGGATCAGCTGCATACAGGCGGTACTCTGTTGAATCAGAAGTTCACTCCGCAGGCCGCTTCGGGCGAGAACGGCAGGCGCGGCATAGCTGCGCTCATTCGCGGCTACTTCGCGCAGAACGCGCACCATATACAGTTCAATGTGGTGGACAGGGAGACGCTCCTTGCCGCTCAGCGCGACCCCGAAGCTTACCGTGACCTCATAGTGCGCGTCGCGGGCTATTCCGACCACTTCCGCAACCTCTCCAAGGCGCTCCAGGATGAAATAATAGCCCGAACCGAACAGAGCCTGTAAGGACAAAGCAAAATCGAACAGGTCAAAATAGCAATGGAAAATAAGGGCGTCAGCCGAACAAGCTCAAGCTGACGCCCAATGAGTGTATGTAATGCATAAAGCTTGACGAGCGCTGCCCGCCCCATAAAATGCCGTCAGTCGGCGTAGTTGGTGAAGTAGTCCTGCACAAGCACTATGGGAGTACCCTTGTCGCCGCTGCCCGAGGTCAGGTCACATAAGGAGCCTATAAGGTCGGTGAGCATACGGGGAGTAGTACCCTGCGAGAGCATACTGCCTTTGAGGTTCTGGTTCTTTTCTCGTATTCTGCTTCGGATTTTCTCTGCAAGCTCCTGACCCGATAGCTCCGAATAATCATTGTCGGCAAGAAACTTGAGCTTTAATTCGTTGGGCAGGCCGTAAAGCCCGTCGGTATAGCCGGGGGAGACGACAGGGTCGGCCAGCTCCCATATCTTGCCAACGGGGTCCTTGAAAGCGCCGTCGCCGTATACCATGGCCTCAACGTGTACGCCTGTGCGCTTCATAATCTCGTCTTGTATGGCGTAGGCGACCTCGCGTGAGTTCTTGGGAAACAGCTTAACGCTGTCCTCGGTGGACTTGTTAGAGCCTAACAGCCCGTATTCGGGGTTGCAGCCGCTGCCGTTCACGGGTGAATTCATGATATCGCAGAGCGTCAAAACGAGGTTGCCGCCGTGCTTCCTGATGCGTTCGCGGGTGCGTTCGCGGGTGTGGGTGTCGCAGCACAGCACCTTGTCGGTGTAGTTCAAGACCGTCTCGGGGCGGTTCGCGAATACTATTTCCGCTTCGCAGCCCTCCGCCTCAATCAGCGATTTATAGAATTCTATGTAATCTACGCCGGTGAAAGGGTGGCGGCACTCGCCGCAAATTTCGTAGAACCGTGCGGAGGTCAGTACGTCAGTCCATGGGTTGACGCCCTTTTCCTCCAACAGGTACGGGTCTACAAGATGGTTGCCCACCTCGTCGGAGGGGTAGCCCAGGATAAGCGTAATCTTGTCCGCGCCTCTTGCGATACCGCGAAGGCAGACGGAAAAGCGATTGCGGCTTAGTATGGGGAACACCAAGCCAATGTGTCCTCTGCCAAGCTTGTTCTGTACATCGGCCGCTATGTCGTCGATGGTGGCGTAGTTGCCGTCGGCACGGGCAACAACGGCTTCCGTAACCGCGATAATGTCCCTGTCGTGCAAGACAAAGCCGCTGGTTTCGGCGGCGTTCAGCACGGAATCAACGGTGATTGCAACGATGTCGTCGCCGCTTCGGATGATGGGAGCGCGAATACCTCTTGATACTGTGGCCATATACTGAACCTCCGAAAAATTAAATGGACAACCCCTTTTGTCGGGGTTGCCCAAAAATGATGATACCATATCAGCCATGTCTTGTAAAGTAAAATATTGCACATTAATGATTCTCCGCGATTGCATCAATACTTCAGTGCAACCACGCATCACATTCCGTGAGGTCGCACATCAATCATTCAAGTCAGCCCAAATACGTTCCGCCAACCGCGCCCTTTGTCCTCCAATATATTCCGCCAACCGCCCCCAATTGTCAATCCAATATATTCCGCCAACCGCCTCCGCTGTCATCCAAATATGCCCCACTAACCGCTCCCGCTGCTGCCCAAAACATTCCACGAACCAACCCTCACTGTCATCCTAAGGCGGCAGCCGAAGGATCTTAAAACAAGCTCGCGCAGAGAAGGTGCGCACCCCCGCGAAACAATGCGTTCCCGCCGTGAGCGCCCCTTGACTTTTATGTTTTCGGCAAGATCCTTCGACTACGCTCAGGATGACAAAGGTGGTGGGCTGGCGGTGCAAACACGTCATGAAGCGAATGTTCAGGCGACAAACCTTCGCTGTCATCCTGAGGAGCAAGGGTGGGTTGGCGGAACATAATTGTGTTACAAAAGGGGGAATTGGCGCTGCAGTCAGATCATATGACAAATGCTTTGGCGATAAAGTTTTGGTTGTCATCATCTGTCAATAAAGCAAATGGCAAATAATATGACATTTTTAGGTTATTTCTTTTCGTTTCTTCAGAATTGGTATCGAAAAGTTTCGATTAAAGTGATATATTATTGTCGAACTATTGTAGAATGAAGGAGGATGAACATGATATATAAACGTTTTATCAGCGCATTGTTGGTGCTTTGCCTAACCGCGTGCTTGATGCCCTTGGTAACAGCCGAGGAAACGACTGCACAAGCCGTCGAAGAAGCGCAGAACGAAGGTACCCGCGTTGTACGCGACGCAATTCTGATTGACGACGACGCCACGGGGGGCTACGACGGCGATTATGTGGTTATTTACAACGGAAGCTCGAGCAGCAGCTCTTCCGCCTCAACCGGCACTATGACGGGCCTAATCCAGACGTCGATTTCCTCGTCACAGCAGACCCGCGAAAGCTCCGACGAGCCTGAGCTTAACATCATCGACGTTGACTCAATGATGCCCTTTGTCGAGCGGGAGCAGACAAACTCGGCGACAAGAAAGACTTACAGCGTTGGCGATACCAAGAGCTTCACCATTTCGTATTACAGCCCTTCAAGTTCATCCCAGGGTTCCGGCACTGTGACCTTTAAGCTCGTCTACGCCGGCACCCATTGCTACATCTGGGAACCGACCAACAGCGCATACTACCCGCTTTCAACCATTGATTCGACCTATCCTGAGACTGTCGCTAACGTGTTCGATTCCAAGTTCGACCTTATGCAGTCAAGCTTTGGCGACTTCTCCGACCCGCAAAGCAATGGCAAGGTCAATCTGATGTTCTACAACATCAACGACGGTTGGTCCGGCATCTCCGACGGCTATGTCGCAGGCTACTTCTACTCCGGCGACCTCAGCAGCAGCAGCAATGACATGCCGATGATTCACATCGACACCATGCCCGGCATTCAGTATACCAATAACGGCACAACCTATACCGACGTTGTGGACTGCTACGGCACTATGGTTCATGAGTTTCAGCATCTTATCAACTATTCCGAGACCGGCGGCATGGATACTTGGCTGAATGAGGGCTTCTCCGGCGCGGCTGAGGAGGTCTGCTTCCCAGGCAGCGGTCTGTACGGAAGGATACGTTCATGGAACGGCGCGTCCTACTCCAGCTACACCAATCCGCCGACCGAGTATACCTATAACAGCAATTACGACCTGCACAAGGGCGGTTCTATGTATACATGGAACAACAATGCATCAGATATTTACGCAAGATATGCGATAGTCATGCTGTTCTCACAGTATCTGTTCACCCAGAAGGGCAACACGATATACAAGACGGTTATCGACTCGGTTGCCTCCGGCACCGCAGCGGTCACCGCGGTCGCGAACGCCATGGGCGTCTCATCCTCTGACCTTATAAAGAACTTTGCCACCGCCATGATAGGCAACAGCGCCTCAAGCTATAACGGGCTGTACAGCCTCAGTATGCAAGCGGGTTACGACCCGACGTCATACAGCAATATTCAGGATATGTACTCACTATTGGGCGCGGTCATCTTCACCGGTTCGTCTGCAACCATCTACGGCGGCGGCTTTATCACCGTCAAACCCGTAAACGGCAACTACGTCCCGCCGTCAGGCGCAAGCTCAAGCCTTAAATATGTCGGCATTACGCTCAATGCCAGCGCCGACCCTTACGCGAACATCTCGCCCACGTCCATGACCGTCAAGACCACCAAGACCGGAACGCTTACGGTAAACGACAACCTTGAATCCGCAAGCTACACCTGGTCCTGCTCCGACACCACGGTTGCGACAATCTCGGCAAGCGGCTCGTCCTGCGTCGTCACGGGCGTCAAGGCGGGTACGGCCACAGTACAGTGTATAGTCACTGACGGCACGAACAGCTTTACCCTTACAAGCGTGATAACCGTCGTAACCTATGTGCCGGATCTGTGGGTGAGGACAACCACCATAGAAGCGGGTGAGGAGTATCTTATCGGTTCCGAGGACGGCAGTACGGTGTACCTGATGAGCGGCACAAACAATGCCTCGCTCGTCAACGCTTACACCTTCCTTGAGGAAGGCGCCGCCACCAAGACAACGGTGGGCGCGGTGCTTGGGACAGCGGACAGCACCGAAGCTCTGGAGTTATTGAGCGACGGCAGCGATATTTCAACCCTGTATCAGTGGACCTTCAGCGCTGTTCCCACCGCTTCATCATATGCGTATGTACAGAATGTCAGCACCTCGGGCTACCTACGCCGTTATGATGGCAATTATAATGATTTGTACACGCAGTCAAGCTCCGGAACGTCTACGTATTTGAGGTGGTACTATACCGACAACGGTGCGTTGATGAACAGTTACGGCAGCTATTCTTCCCGCTATGTTGCCTATACTGAGGTTGCTACCGGTAAGTGGGCGTTTTCCTCAGAGCTTACCGAGACTGCCGTATGCCTGTACAAGCGTTATGTCCCTCCCACAACCTTTACGGTAAGCTGGGATGACACTGTGGTCGGCGGAACGCTGTCCGTCACCGCGAACGGCACCGCCATAGCGAACGGCGCGTCAGTCGATACGGGAACGGTTATCGTCATTACGGCAACGCCCGATGAGTGGTATGAGACGGGCAAGCTCTCCATCAACGACGGAACCCAGGATTACGGTATTGACAGCGGTGACAGCTACACCGTAACGACAAATGTTACCATCGAGTACAGCTTTGACGCCATCCCATACTACACCCTCACATGGGCGCAGTCCGCAGGCGGCATGCTCTCGGTAACGCAGAACGGAACAGCGCTTACAAGCCCCGCCAAGGTCGCGGTGGATTCAACGATAGTGATAACCGCGACGCCTGATGAGGGCTACGGTCTTGCCGACCTTATGGCGGGTGATATTGACGTCAAGTCGGGCGATGAATTCATGGTTGACGCGGACTATGAGATAGCCGCGGTATTCGGACTTATCTACACCGTTACCTATGTGCGAATAAACGCCGTAACCAACGAGAGTGAGACAGTCGCAAGCTACGAGGTCATAAGCGGCGACACGCTTACAGCCATTCCCTCTCCTGACAAAGGCTCGGCGTACTGCGAGACCGCGTGGGACGTTGACCTTACCAATGTTGCGATTACGCAGAACTACACCGTAAGCTCAAGCTACGCTCTCTGGGGCGACGCCAACCTTGACGGAGTTCTTACCGTTTCGGACGCTACTGTTATGCTGAATCACATAGTCGGCTCCTCCGGCGCGGCTTTGACCGGCATCGCGCTCGCGCTCTCCGACGTCAACGGCGACGGCAGCATAACTGTTGTTGACGTTACCCTGCTCTTACAGCGGGTTGTCGGCACTATCACCTCCTTCCCCGTAGAGGAGACAAAGTAACCGCTTAAAAATCGTCACACATGAAAAGGTCGGGAGTTGTTCCCGACCTTTTGTCACCCGATGCAGTTACTGACTACGAAAAGTATTCAGACTTTATGGTGTTCCCGCAGTGTTCGTACCGCTTGCCGCAGGTGAGCTTTGCGCGTTGTCGCTTGCATTTGCACCCGCGGAAGCTTCGGCTGACGCTTCGGCACTGGGCTTGGGCGTCGTTACGGCTGTCGGAATTATCGTGACCAATGCCGTTGCCTTGGCAGTCGGTATCGGAGAGGACGTCACGCTTGGGGTAACGTCCGTCCTGCATGAACAACCCACCATGCAAAGTATCAGTACCGCGGCCATAATAGCCGCTAACCATTGTTTCTTCAAGGGAAAACCTCCTGTTATCAAGTGATAAGCAAAGTTTACCCTTCGCGCACGTTAATATACATGCTAATCTTTCCCAATTTGACCGTCTCGATGAGCGCGAGCCTTGCGGAGCTGTTGTTTGCTAAAAGCTCCATGCGCTTAGGCTCAAGTCTGTTTTTGCACAAAAGCGAAAACGCCTTTGCAAGCAGCTCTGAAGGGCAGCACATATAGAAGCGTCCTCCGTTTTTCAAAAGCAAAAAGCTTGCTTTGAAAAGCTCATCCCAAAGTTCCTCGTCCCCATGCCTTTGAAGCTGTCTGTGGGCGTTCTTCTCACATGCCTCTGTAAAATAGGGCGGGTTTGAGACAACCACGTCAAATCCCCCATACCCTAAGAGGCAGGGCGCGTTAATAAAATTCATGTTTAAAAAGGAAATATCCTGCTTGTTGACCTCGGCCGACTCCCTTGCCAAAGCAAGCTGCGCCTCGTCCACGTCGATTCCGGTGAACTCCCCGCCCTGCCTTGCCTGAGCGTATATCGCGATTATCCCGTTGCCCGTCCCAATATCCAAGCAGCGATCATTGCGCTTTATGCGCATAAAATGCACAAGCTCCACCGGATCGCGGGTAAAGCACCCAAGCTCGTCGTCCTGATATATCACGAAGCGGTCAAATTGCAGTGATTCAACTCTTTTCATACTAACCCATCATCTCCTCTGTAAGCTTGCCCAACTCCACGCCCGTGTAATAGTACAACAGTATCTCCAAATAGCCGCTGCCCCCCTGCGCCATGCCGTTCGCCCCGCTTTGGCTCAGTCCAACTCCGTGACCGAAGCCCTTGGTATTGAAGGTGACAGATGTAGGTAAAAGCTCTATCTCGAACATCGTGCTGTCCAGCGAGAACAAGCGCCTTGCCTGCTTGCCGCTTATCACGGTTTGTCCGAGCCTTAGGCTCTCGACTCTGCCGCTCTCATAGACGCTCAGTATTTCCACCTCCCGCGCCACATTCTCAACCGTAAGCTCCGCCTGCGGGTAAGCAAGGTTCACCATGTCCACGAAGTTTGAATACGCAAACGTCACCGAACCTGTCTGGCGACTGCCCGTCTCATTGTCGCTAAGCACCGACCTTAGATAGGGCAACGCCTCAGAGTAGACGTTCTCGGAGTTCTCGGTATAACCGCCGGACGCCGCGTGGTACAGGGCTTCTATCGGCTTGCCCTCGTAGAGAAGAACCTCATTGGCGGTCTCCAGCACCGCCCGTGTTATGAGGTTATTGTAGTATATGAAGCTGTCACCCCATTTTTGCTCACGCTTTGCGAGCGATGAATAGGCTTGACAGCAGCTGCTGTTCGTACATATGTCCGCGTCCTCATGGCTGCCGCAGCCGTGGTGGATGATGCTGTATACCGAGTAAGTCCTTGACGCGACGGCCTGAGCCTTCAGCGCCTCGAACTCATATGATGCGGGCATTTCGCCGCTGACCACGCCCACAAGATATTCCTCTAACGGCATTTCGACAAGCTTGTCCTCGTCTGTCATATAGACCTTTATTTTGACGCTGCTTATCGTAGTGTAATCTACGGCGATAAGCGTAGGCGCGGCGGTGGGAACCATAGTGACGGACACAACCTCAGGCGCGGCGGCTTCCTCCTGTCGCTGTCTGCAGCTTATGACCGTACCCCTTATGAGCAGCACCACAAGCACCGCTCCCGCGATGATCAGGCATAGCATTTTGTAGTTAATCCTGTATTTCATGCTCTAATTGTATTCCCCATTCCCCTTAAAAATACAGACCCGAGAAGCCCCGAGTCTGATAAAAGCGCAACTATTTCAAAAACCTCCATACTAATCCGCGTCATACGGATAGTACAGCGGACACGCAATCTCAAGCAGACCGGACAGGCGTTTGCCGTAAGCGGACTTGAAGGAGGAGCGAAGCGCAAGCGCGTCCTTCAGAACAAGGTAAGGGTTGAGGTAGGTTCTGTCGGGCGTTGAGATGGAAAGATGCAGGTGATTGGCGTCGGAATTGCCGGTGCTGCCAACGAGCGCGATGTTCTGACCCCTCAAAACCTTATCTCCTGTCTCCACAAGAATGCCTTCGTTGATTATATGATAATAATAATAGAAGTAACCTGAGCTGTCCTTTATTACAACATAGTTGCCTGAAAGCAAAGCCGTACCGGTAGCGTAGACCACGCCATTGGTGCATGACAGTATGGGAGTGGCCGCTGGAACCTTGATGTCCGTTCCCATATGCCGCCTTGTGGCCTGCGAACGCGCTCTGTACCAACCGTCCTTGAGCTTGGAGACGTACTTCAGGTCCATAGGATAGGCGATACTCCAAAGGTATTCGGTACTAAGCTCGGTATGAACGTAGTCCTTCTCCTCGCCGTTCTCGTCATACAGGGTATTCATGTATAAAAGCGCCATCCAGCAAACATACCAGTCGGATTGGGTGTCGTAGTAAACAAGCTCCTCGAACTCGGGGTAGTGTACGCTCACAAGCAAGGCGCCGTTGTCTGCTATGCTCGCTTCGCATACTATCTTTTCGTTGAGTATCTTTTCCACCCTTTCCCGTTCGTAGGCGTAAAAAATGGACGCTGCCTCCTGCCAAGTAAGCTCGGTATCGAAGCTGAAGCTTGCCGCAAGCCCCTTCCCGTCCAGACAGCTCACAAGGTCGGGCATGGCTCCCGCCACGGCCGCGCTTACCGAGAAGTTGAACTTGGCGAAGTCCTTGGCGCTCCTTGAGACCTTGGTATAGGTACCCTTTTCGGGGTTCTGCGCGTAGAAGGTGTCCAGATTCGCCTTCATTTCGGAAACGAGTATACCTGTAAGCTCGTCGGACAGAGCCTCGGTGTCAAGCTCTCCCTCCGCCTGTACCGCAGAGACGCCGCAGAACAGGGTCAGAACACATATTAGGACTGCTATGATGCGTTTCATTTAGCTCTCCGGTCGGTTCGGCTGCTCGTTTATGAAGGGAACCGTGGTGTCCACGTCCTCAATCTTCCAGTTGTCCGTGTATGGCGCCGTTCCGGGCGACAGCGACAGCCGCGTAGTAGGCGGCTCCGCCAAAATAATCTTTTCCCTGATGGCCTGTGTCTCGGCGTCGCTCTTGCTCCCTTCGCGTATCACGCAAATGGTGCCGTAGGAGATGTTGTACCATATCCACCTTGCGTCGGGAACGGTCATTCTGATGCAGCCGTGGGTACACTTCGTGCCGAGTTTGTTGTACTCGCTCACCACATAGGTACTCAAGTCCTTCTTGTCGTACAGTATGGAATGGAAGTAGGTACGCGAACGAATCAACGTCCAGTACTGCGCGGCGTACTGACCTATGAACTCGCCGAACCTGACCCTGCACTTTTGAATCTCCCAAGTGCCTTGGCGGGTCTCGGAGCCTACGCTTGTGCTGCCCGATGAGCAGAGTATGTAGCGAACGGGAACGGTGTATTCGCCGTTGTCGTCCTTGGAGTAAATCATTATGACCTGCCAATAGAGGTCAACAATTATCTTATAGGTGTCCGCGGCGGGATAGCCCTTGGGCCACAAAACCTCATCGTCGCTCTTGTAATACGCGTCATCCAGACCGCCCACAAGCTCCTCAAAGCTCATGTTGACGGTCGGGCAATAATATGAGAACGGTATCTCGGTAGGCTCCGGCGTGAACGTTGGCACGGGTGTGAGCGTCGGCGTGGGGGTAGGCTCTGACGTGGGGGAAGCGGTCGCGGAAAAGTCCAGCGCTATGCTAAAGGGCGTCGCGGTAGGTTCGCTCGCGGCTGTCGCTGTCTCGGCGATAATCGTCGGGCTGTCCGTGGGTATCAGCTCCACCGTTCCAATATCGCAGGCACATACGGTTGTCGCCAGTATGAGTACGGCAAGTAAGACAATGATCCTCTTCATTTCAACCTCATGTTACTAATCTTGTTGAATTGTACCACAACTTGAAATAGAGGTAAAGCATAAAAACGTAATATAATAGTAACTTTTCAAACAACTAAAGTACTCCAACTCGGGTATTGCCCTGTGTCCGTCACAAATTGGTCACAAAAAGTTCTAATTGGGATTAACCTATTACTTATTTGAATGTATTATTACTATATAGAATGAGAGGAGTAAATACATGAAGAGACTTATCGCCATTCTCTTGACGCTTTCGTTGTGCGTCGCGCTTTTGCCGTTTGTCAACACGGTCGAGGCGGCGAGCTACTCATACAACAGCGGACAGAGGAACAGCACCTGCACACAGCTTACCTCCGCAGCGAAAGCGTATTACACGGGAAGCTACACCTATTCGACCCTCAGCGGTCAGACAAGCTCGACCCTAAAGAGCAATCTAAAGACGCTGATGACAAGCACCCACAGCACCTTGACCTCCTATGACGGACTTCGAACACTTACAGCGTATTCCGACACAAATTGCAGCAACACCTCGCAAATCCTTTTGTTTTACACGAACGATTCCGTAAGCTCCACCTGGGACAGCGGTTCAACCTGGAACCGTGAGCATATATGGCCACAGTCGCTTGGAACATTCACCACGAGCAACGCGGGGTCAGACCTGCATCATCTGCGTCCTGCGGACCCCACGGTCAACAGCACCAGGGGCAACAAGCCTTACGGCGAGGTTTCGGGGGGAACCACCGTGAAGCGCAATGCAACCGGTACCATAGCGGGAACTTACAGCAGCACCTATTATGAGCCTAACGACAACGTCAAAGGCGACGTTGCGCGTATACTTCTTTATGTTTATGTACGTTGGAATGAAACAAACCTCACAGACGTCATTCAAAGCACCACGGTTCTTTTGGACTGGATGGAGCTTGACCCCGTTGACGACTGGGAAATGCAGCGCAACGACATAGTTCAGTCAATTCAGGGCAACCGCAATGTGTTCATCGATTACCCTGAGTACGCTTGGCTGATATTCGGGCAAAGCGTTCCCTCAAATCTCGTTTCGCCGTCCTCTGGCGGTTCTTCCTCGGCCACGGCGACCCCGACGACCACGAGCGGAGCAACAGCGACGCCGACGGCGACATCAGGCAGCGGTACGGGAACGACCTATAACCTTGTGACCTCCGCAAGCAGCTTATCGGCAGGCGACACCGTTGTCATAGTAGGCGTAAGGTCAGCAGGGACGGTTTGGGCGCTCGGCACAACCCAGAACTCCAATAACCGCGCCGCCGTGCAGCTTACCGACTACTCATCTATGCAAAGCACGATTGAGATATCCAACGACAGCGTGGCAAAGCTCACCTTAGGCGGGAGCAGCGGCGCATGGACCTTCTATGATTCCGTCAATTCCGGATATCTGTACGCCGCCTCATCAAGCGCCAACTATCTTAAAACCCAAAGCAGCGCAAGTACCGCAGCGAATTGGGCCATATCGTTCTCAAGCGGCGTTGCAAGCGTAGTCTCGCAGGGCAGCTACACAAGGAATACCATGCAGCTGAACAGCTCCAGCGCTTTGTTCTCCTGTTATTCCTCCGCAAGCCAGTCGCCTGTCTACATCTATAAGCAGGCCGGTTCGACAAGCACCGCAACACCGACGCCTGTTGTGACCGCAACTCCGACGCCTGTTGTAACCGCAACACCGACGCC
>ERZ795053.322-NODE-322-length-60170-cov-7.045396_pt1 | contig 60170 bp, 62 predicted proteins | sample MGYA00375137_ERZ795053 | MGnify/ENA primary metagenome ERZ795053 (study PRJEB30182, sample SAMN05720284) | activated sludge metagenome | isolation source: Anaerobic digester | place: Hong Kong | collected 2014-12-17 ...
GCGCAAGGACGTCCTGCTCATCGACGTCACCCCGCTCAGCCTCGGCATCGAGACCCAGGGCGGCCGCTTCACCAAGCTCATCGAGCGCAACACGGCCATCCCGACCAAGCGCAGCGAGATCTTCACGACCGCCGACGACAACCAGCCATCGGTCCTCATCCAGGTCTTCCAGGGTGAGCGCGAGATCGCCCAGCACAACAAGCCGCTCGGCACCTTCGAGCTGACCGGCATCGCCCCGGCCCCGCGCAACGTGCCCAAGATCGAGGTCACCTTCGACATCGACGCCAACGGCATCGTGCACGTGTCCGCCAAGGACCAGGGCACCGGCAAGGAGCAGTCGATGACGATCTCGGGTGGCAGCGCGCTGCCCAAGGACGAGATCGAGCGGATGGTCCGCGAGGCCGAGGCGCACGCCGAGGAGGACAAGAAGCGGGTCGCCGAGATCGAGGTCCGCAACACCGCCGAGCAGCTCGTCTACTCGACCGAGAAGTTCCTCGCCGACAGCGGCGACAAGGTCCCGGCGGCGGAGAAGTCCGAGGTCGAGGCGGCGCTCGCCGACCTCAAGGCCGCGGTCGCCAAGGACTCGACGGCCTCGACCGACGAGATCAAGGACAAGACGACCACGCTCTCCGAGGTCAGCCAGAAGATGGGGCAGGCCATGTATGCCGCGCAGGCGGCCGAGAGCGCGGCCGCCGGCTCCGAGGGCCCGCAGGATGCGGGCCCGCAGGACTCCGCCTCCTCGGACGACGACATCGTCGACGCCGAGGTCGTCGACGACGAGGACGACAAGAAGTGACGCACGGGTACACCCACCCGCGTGAGCCGGGGTCACACGGCCCCGGCCACGCGGGGCGGGCCGACACCACCGACCTGCCCGAGTCCGACTCTGCGGCAACGGGATCGGTCGAGACCAAGGTGGGCGAGCCGGTCGTCAGCGACGGCACGATGGGCATGGGCGACGGGATGGAGACCGGGCCCGGCGTCGACGAGGCGACGGACGCGGCATACCGTGCCGGCGGCTCGAGCGGCTCAGCCGACGAGCACCCGGACACCGCGCGCGCCGCCCAGCTCACCGAGGACCTGCGCCGCCTCAACGCCGAGTACGTCAACTACAAGAAGCGGGTCGACCGCGATCGCGACGTCGCGCGCGAGCAGGGTGTGGCCCACGTGCTCGAGGCGCTGCTGCCCGTGCTCGACGACTTGCACCTCGCGCGCCAGCACGGCGACCTCGACGACGGCCCGATGACGGCCATCGCCGAGAAGCTCGAGGCCACCCTGGCCCGACTCGGGGTGGAGCGTTTCGGCGAGGTCGGCGACCCCTTCGACCCGATGCACCACGAGGCGCTCATGCACCTCGACGTCGAGGTGCCCGAGGGCTCCGAGTCGACGACCGTCGTGCAGGTCCTGCAGCCCGGCTTCCGGCTCGGCGAGCGGGTCGTGCGGGCGGCGCGGGTCGCCGTCGCGGACCCGCAGTAAGGGAGAGCGATGGCCAGCCAGGACTGGATCGAGAAGGACTTCTACGCGATCCTCGGCGTCGCCAAGGACGCCGACGAGGCGACCATCAAGAAGACCTACCGCAAGCTCGCCCGAAAGCTGCACCCCGACCAGAACGCCAACGACCCCAAGGCCGAGGCGCGCTTCAAGGAGATCGGCGAGGCGTATGCCGTGCTGTCCGATCCCGAGCAGCGCAAGCAGTACGACCAGATCCGGGCGATGACCCACGGCGGGGCCCGGTTCACCGCGGGCCCCGGCGGGGGCGGCGCGGGCGGCTTCGAGGACCTCTTCTCCGGGCTGTTCGGCCAGGGCGGCGGCGGCAACGTCCGCTTCACCACCCGCGGCGGCCCGGGCGGCGCCGGCGGTGACCTGGATCTCGAGGAGATCCTGCGGATGTTCGGCCAGGGTGGTGGCGGTGGCGGCTTCCCGGGCGGGTATGCCGGTGACCCCTACGGCGGCGCCGGTGGCTTCGGTGGCCCCCGGGGTGCGCGCCGTGGTCAGGACGTCGAGGCGCGCACCACGATCGGCTTCCGCCAGGCGGTGACCGGCGACACCATCACGCTGAGCACTCCCACGGGTGGGCAGATCACCACCCGGCTGCCGGCGGGCGTCAAGGACGGTCAGCGGATCAAGCTGCGCGGCAAGGGCCAGCCAGGAGGACCCGGCGGCGAGCCGGGCGACCTCATCCTGCACGTCGCCGTCCGACCGCACCCGGTCTTCGGCCGGGAGGGCGACCACCTCACCGTCGACGTGCCGGTCACCTTCGCCGAGGCTGCCCTCGGTGCCACGGTGGCCGTGCCCACCCTCGACGGTGGCTCGGTCAAGGTCAAGGTCGCCCCGGGCACGCCCAGTGGCCGGGTGCTGCGGATCAAGGGCCGCGGCGTGCACACGACCAAGGCAACCGGAGACCTGCTCGCCACGGTCCAGGTCGTCGTCCCGCAGCGGCTCACCGACGAGGCCAAGGCCGCCGTCGAGACCCTCGCCGCCGCCGACGCCGGGCACGACCCGCGCGCCGAGCTCTTCGAGCGCGCACGCGGCTGATGGCCGGCGGCGGGCGCGGAGCCGGCGACGCGGCATACCGGATCGACGACCAGACCCCGGTCTTCGTCATCTCGGTCGCCGCCCAGCTGTCCGGCATGCACGCGCAGACCCTGCGGCAGTACGACCGACTCGGGCTGGTGACGCCGTCGCGGACCCGCGGCGGCGGGCGGCGCTACTCGGCCCGCGACGTCGCCTTGCTGCGCGAGGTGCAGCGGCTCTCGCAAGACGAAGGGGTCAGCCTGGCGGGCATCCAGCGCATCCTCGAGCTCGAGCGTGAGGTGCTGGCGCTGCGCAGCCGCGTCGCGGACCTGCACGCTCAGCTCGAGGCGCGGATCGAGGCCGAGCGGCGCGTCTTCGCGGCGGGCCCGAGCGGCGACATTGTCGCGATGCGACACGGTCAGCGCAGTCGCTATCCGCTGAGCCGCTCCCGCGCAGTAGTGCGGTGGGAGCCGGAGCGCTGACCCGCGACCGGAGTCGCCCATGACAGACGAAGGCCCCGGGCGAACCCAGGGCCTTTATCGATCCGGAACCGACCACCAGGTGACATCCCCCGATGTGGCGCCCAATGGGCCGATCCGTATCTGGTCCTAGCGTGACGCATCGTCGGGCGGCGCGCATGTGCTGACAGTCATGTCCTCAACCCATGACTTCCGGCAGGGTCCGAATAGGCGGTGTCGCAGGTCACCGCGAGAAGTGATGACTTTCGCCAGATTCGCCGGTGTCGACCCCCTGACTACCCTCGCATGGTGACCCCGGCGTTCAGTCAGGAGCGGCTCAAGCTCGTGCCGCTGATGGCGAGCTCGGGCGTTCTCGCGTGGCTGAGCATCACCATCCCAGTGCTCGTCAACGACAAGCTGCGGTGTGAGGCTCCGCTGGTGTGGTGGGTCGCGGCCGTGCTGCACGCTGTCCTCTACCTCATCGTCATTCGCGCGGCATACCGACCACGGACCAGGCTGCACCTCGCCTCGGCTGCGATGATCCCGGTCGCGATGGTGGCGGTGGCGACCTGGCCGGCCGACGGGCTCTCGCCGGTCTTCGTCGTCGTCAACCTCGCGACGATGGGCTTCGTCTTCGCACCGCGATGGGTGGTCGCCGCCCTCGTGCTGCAGTGCGGGTGGATGCTCGTGTGGATGAGCCGACAGGAGCTCGGCATCGAGTGGCCGCTCGTCTACATCGCAGTGTGCTGCTTCGCCGCGCTCATGGTCGAGGTCGCGGTGCGCGAGCAGCGTGCCCACGACGTGGCCATCGTCGCGATCGAGGAGCTGGAGCGGGCCAACACCGAGCTCGAGAACGCCAAGGCCAGCCTGCAGCGCAGCAACGACCAGCTCGCCCGGGCGCAACAGCAGCTCGCCGAGCAGAGCCGCGACGAGGAGCGCCTGCGCATCGCCCGAGACGTGCACGACACCCTCGGTCACCGGTTGGCTGCCCTCGCGCTCAACCTCGAGGTGGCCAGTCACCTGGTCGCGGCCGAGCCGGCCGCCCCGCACGTGCAGCAGTCGCGCGACTTGGCCAAGGAGGTCCTCGGCGACGTGCGCTCGGTCGTCGCCCGGCTCCGCGAGCCGAGACGCACCATCGAGGAGTCCATCCGTCGGGTCGCGGACCGCATTCCCGAGCCGGACGTCGTCGTGGAGGTCGAGCCAGGGCTCGACGACGAGCCGGTCGAGGTCCGCGACGCCGTGCTCGAAGTCGTGGGTGAGGGCCTGAGCAATGCCGTGCAGCACGCCGCGGCATCCCGGATCACCATCTCGGTGCGCCGGGACGAGGGCCGCGGGATCGTCGCCGAGGTCCTTGATGACGGTCAGGGCGCGGCTGAGGTGATCCCGGCCCGCGGTTTGGCGGGGGTAATGCAGCGGCTGGGCACCGTCGGCGGTAGCGTCGAGTGGCACAGTGAGCCGCAGGGGGGCATGCGGCTCACGGCCGTCATTCCGAAGGAGCACTCGTGACGCAGCCGGGCAACAGACCGGTCCGGGTCGTCATCGTCGACGACCAGCACCTGGTCCGGGAGGGCATCAAGGCATTGCTCGCGTTGAGCCCCGAGGTGAGCGTCATCGGCGAGGCCGACGACGGCATCGCCGGCCTGCAGGTCATCGAGCGCGAATCGCCGGACATCGTGCTGCTCGACCTGCGGATGCCGCGGATGGGCGGGCTCGAGATGCTCCGCGTTGCGGACTCCCGCGGAACCCGCCTGCCGCCGGTCCTCGTGCTGACCACCTTCGACGACGACGCGATCTTCGAGGCACTGCGGCTGGGCGCGCGCGGCTACCTGCTCAAGGATGTCACCCTCACCCAGCTCGTCGAGAGCATCACGACGATCGCGGACGGTGGTCGGGTCATCGCGCCGACGCTCACCGCCGGCCTCATCGACCGGCTGAGCAGTGGCACCGCGCCGGAGCGCAGCGCCGCCGAGTCGTCCTCCCTGGCTCCAGATCTGAGCGAGCGCGAGCTTGAGGTGCTCCGCCTCCTCGCGGCCGGCTACTCCAACCGCGAGGCCGCGCAGGCGCTGCATCTCGTCGAGGGCACGGTGAAGAACCACGTCTCGGCGATCCTGCTCAAGATGGGCGTCCGAGACCGCACCCGCGCCGTGCTGCGGGCGATCGAGCTGGGGCTCATCAGTCGCTGAGCGCGCCCTCGGACCCCACAGCCGAACGGCCCTATCCCGCCCGCGCGTCCACGCCTAGGCTGACCCCTGTGAACGCCGCCAGCTCGGCAGGGGAGACCGCAGCGCCGGACGGCATCACTCGCGCCTTGGCCCTGGGCGGGGTGGTGGCCTGGGCCGGTGCGGTGCTGCCCGCCGCCCTGAGCCACGAGCGGGCCGAGGTGCCGCCGGTGTGGTGGCTGCTCGCGGTGATCCATCTCGTCGCCTTCCTGGCCGTCTTCACGACGCGGTCGCGACCGGCACGGCGGATGGACTGGATCGTCACCGCCCTGCTCATCCTCAGTGGGACCACCGCGGTCGCGCTCTGGGGGGCCGACCAGGTGTCGCCGGTGCTGCTCGTGCTCACCGCCGGGTCGGTCGGCTGGGTGGTCGGCACCCGGTGGTCCTTCGTCATCGCCGGCGCCGAGTGTGTGGCGCTCATCGTCATCCTGCTCGTCACCGGAGAGAGCGTCGTGTGGGCGCTCATCTATGGAGCGCTGATGGCCTTCGCGGCCCTCATGGTCGCCATCGTGCGCAGCGAGTCCGAGGCCCGACAGCAGGCCGCGGCGACGGCGGCCGCGCTCGAGATCGCCAACGCCGAGCTGCGGCAGACCCAGCGGGCCTTGGCCGAGGTCACCCGGGCCGACGAGCGGATCCGCATCTCTCGGGACCTGCACGACGGCATGGGGCAGCAGCTCACCGCGCTCGGCCTGCGGCTCAACCTGATGGCCCGCTCGGTACCGCCGGAGAGCGACCTCGCCGAGCATGTGGCCGAGGCCCGCCAGCTGCTCACCGGGGTGACCCGGGATGTGCGCGGGGTCGTCTCTCAGCTGCGCAACAGCCCGATCCCGGTGCGCGACGAGATCGTGCGGATGGCCCGCACGCTGCCCCGGCCGGCGATCGCGCTCGACCTCGATCCGTCGCTCGACTCGGTTGCCCCGGAGGCGGGCCGGACTCTCGTGCGCATCGTCCAGGAGGGGCTGACGAACATCGCCAAGCACGCGCAGGCCGAGCACGCCTGGGTCACCGTCCACCACGACGGCGCCGACGTGGTCTTCGACATCCGCGACGACGGGCCGGGAGCATCGCAGTTCACGCCGGGCAACGGGCTGTCCGGCATGCGCGAGCGGGTTGCCCTCCTCGGCGGTGAGCTGGGCTGGCGCACGGCAGCCGGCGAGGGCTTCGTCCTCAGTGGTCGCCTGCCGGACCGCACCGCCGGCCACGCCGGCTGACGGGCTCGGCTGTCAGCCCATCAGATGAAGAGCAGCTGCGCGCCGTCGGTGAGCTCGATGAAGTCGGTCGCGGAGATGATCCCCTCGACGCCCTCGTAGAGGTCCTCCTGCTCGAGCTTCATCATGTCGGCGCTCATCCGGCAGGCCCACATGTGGCAGCCGGAGCCGTGCAACAGTTCCAGGAACTCCGGCACCTCGGGGACGTCGAGGTCGCTGATCATCTTCTTCATCATCTTCGTCGAGGCGGCGGTCGCCCCTGGCAGTGCGCCGAGCATGTGGTGGATCCCCATCGAGGATCCGGGCATGTGCATCGACGTGTTGCCGACGAAGGTGAACTTCAGGTGCCCCATCGTCTCCTTGTTGATCATGTCGAAGCCCCAGAAGGTGAAGAAGAGGTGCGTCTCGATGCCCTCGCCGAGTGCAGCGTTGGCGAGGATCAGGCCGGGGTAGGCCATGTCGAGGTTGCCCTTGGAGCAGATGATCGCGAGCTTGCGCCCGGAGGCGACGTCGTCGTCGAAGGACGGGACGATCGGGGTGTCAGACATGTGAGTCTCGTTCTCTCAGTGGTCGATCGACAGTTTCATGGGGTATGCCGCGCCGCGGCCGGAGCTCACACGCAGCCCTTGGGCTTCTGCAGCCCGGCGATGTAGGACATCTTCTTGGCCGGCTTGCCGGGGAAGAGCGCGAACAGCTCCTTGACCGGGATGCCGCCGACCGTCGAGACGCGGCGCAGGGTCGCGGTCTCCTTCTGCGTCTCGAAGTCCTTGCGCAGGAAGTGGATCGGGACCCAGTGGGCCTCGGTGAGCTCGATCCCGATGTTGGTCGCAAGGGTCTGGGCGAGCTCTTCGTCCCATTGCTCGGGCTTGGTGAGGAAGCCCTCTGCGTCGACGTCGATCTCGCGGCCGGCGATGGTCGTGGTGGGCATGGTGCGCTGCTCCTTGTGCTGTCGGTGCGGTGAACGCGGGTGTTGGGCTACTCGACGTGCTTGCCGGTCATCGACATCTCGGCCGGCAGGGGCATGGGGCGCCCGGGGAGCAGGACGTTCCAGTAGACGTGGCGGAAGGCGAGCTTGCCGAGGTGGTTGGTCCGGCTGGGCTTGAGCAGGCTCATCGGTCCGACCGAGAAGGGGAAGTGTCCGGTGAGGGGCTCGGTCTCGTAGTTGAAGTCGAGCAGCAGGGCCTTCCCCTTGCCGGACTCGACGAAGCAGTTGGCGTGGCCGTCGAAGGAGTGCGTCATCGGCCGGCCCTCGGCGAGCTGCAGGAAGTTCTCGACGAAGACGTCGACGGAGAAGTGGGCGACCGAACCCGCCTTGGAGGTGGGCAGATTGCTCGCGTCCCCGAGCGCGAAGATGGTCTCGTATGCCGTCGACTGCATGGTGTGCTTGTCGACCGGCACGTAGTTGAGCTCGTCGCCCAGCCCGGACGTCGCGACGTAGTCGGCACCCATGTTGAGTGGCACGGTGACGAGCAGGTCGTAGCCGATCTCGCGCTCGTCGTAGGAGACGATGACCTTGCGCTCCTGGTCGACGCTCTCGATCATGAAGTCGGTCTCGACCTTGATGCCGCGCTTGCTCAGGTGACTGCCCAGCTCTCGACTGGCCACCGGCTTGGTGAAGGCGCCGTCGAGCGGGGTGACATAGACGATCTCGACCTGGTCGCGCAGCCCCCTCTTGGTGAAGTAGTCGTCGGCGAGCATGACGAACTCCATCGGGGCCACGGGGCATTTGATCGGCAGCTCGGTGATGTGCATGACCAGCCGTCCGCCGGCGAAGTCCTTCATCGCCCGCTTGAGCGCGATCATGCCCTCGTAGCTGTAGAACTCGTGCACGCTGCGGCGCCACTCGGACCCGAGCATCCCCGGCGTCTGATCCGGGCGGGGCGTCGTGCCGGTCGCGATGACGAGGTAGTCGTAGGACAGCTCCCTCTCGTCGGCGAGCAACACGGTCCGGGCCTCGGGGTCGACGCGCTCGATGTCGCCGTAGAGCAGCTCGACGCCCTCGTCGATGAACGACTGCCGGGACTTGCGGATCTGCTTGATCTTGTTGATCCCGAAGGGGACGAAGAGATAGCCGGGCTGGTAGTCGTGGTCGTCGTTCTTGTCGACGACGACGATCCGCCACTCCTCGGGGGCCAACCTGGCCCGCAGCTTGTTGGCCGCCATCGTGCCGGCGGTGCCCCCGCCGAGGATCACCAGGGTGCGCATCTGAACATCGCTTCTTCGTCGATCTGTCCCGGGTCGGGCTGTCTCTGGCAGAATACCCCGCAGGGTATCGAGACGAGTGGGGCCAAGGTCCCGGCAGGCTGTGCCGTGAGGCACACACATGGGAGGATCGGACCATGACGACGGTCGAGCTGACGCCGGAAGAGATGACCAAGATCGCCAACCGGCTGCGGCGCGCCCAGGGCCAGATCGGCGGCGTGCTCAAGATGATCGAGGAGGGCCGCGAGTGTCAGGACATCGTCATGCAGTTGGCCGCGGTCCGGCGGGCGGTCGACCGGGCCGGCTTCTCGATCATCGCCACGGGGCTCAAGCAGTGCGTGACCGAGGCCCACGACCGCGGCGATGACGAGGTCGACACGACGCTCATGGAGAAGCTCTTCATCTCGCTCGCCTGAGCGGACCTCAACCCGCCGTGTCCTCGACGGCTTGGCGGAAGTTCGTCAGCAGTGGGTCGCCGAGCAGCACGAACCGCACGAGATCCAGTTGGGCCATCTCAGGAGCGCTGACGACGGCCTGGACGGCCACCTGGGCCACGACCTCGGGCTGCCAACCGTAGACTCCCGCGCTCACCGCCGGGAAGGCGACACTGCGCGCCCCGACCCGCACGGCCTCGGCGAGAGAGGACGTGAAACAGCGTGCCAGATCTGCTGAATCCTGTTGTCCCCGATGCCAATTCGGACCCACCGTGTGGATGACCCACCGACACGGCAACAGCCCCGCGCCGGTCGCCACGGCATACCCGACAGGCAGTCCGTCGGGGTAGGTCGTCCGTCGCACCCGCCGGCATTCCTCGAGCAGGCGAGGGCCCGCGGCGGCGTGGATCGCGCCATCGACCCCGCCTCCGCCGAGCAGGGTGGAGTTGGCGGCATTGACGATCGCGTCCACGTCCTGGCGGGTGAGGTCGCCTCGAACCACCTCGAGCTGAGCGGTCATGCAGCGAGCGTATGCCGCCATGCCGGAAGTCATGACTTTGCCGAAACGGTTGTCGCTGCGGCCCGCGATGCCCCACAGTAGGGATTGCTCGATGGGGGAATTCGGCCGGGGGGCCGGACGTCGAGCACTGTCGGACTCGGGACGACGGGGTGTCGCACGCTCTTGGGGAAGAGGACACGCCGGGTCACGGATCGGACAGCCACATCTCTTCGGGGGAGGACGAGATGTCTGTTCATCACGCGCGCTTGGTCGCGCTCGGGGGCGTCGCACTGTTGGCTGGGGGTGCCGCTCTGGCATCCATGCCGGCGTCGGCTCAGGCAGCCGGTCGCAACGGCACCACTCTGACCGCCACCACGACCCTGGACCTGTCGGCCGAGCGAGTCGCCACCTGGTCCATCACGAAGACCGTGACGCCGGCCCTACTCGACCTGCGACCCGGACAGACCGGGACTGGCACCTTCGAGGTGGCCGTCGCGAAGTCGGTGGGCGCTACCAAGGGCACTGCCTCCGGGCAGGTGTGCATCACCAACGGTGGCGCGGTGCCCACGGAGGGCCTGACGGTCCGCGTCGACCTGTTCCGGCCTCCGTCGAAGACGTCCTTCCAGGGCGCCGTCGTCAAGACCAGCTCCAACCCGGTGCTGGACCCGTACGAGACCGGCTGCTACGACTTCGAGATGGTCATCGCCGCATCGGAGCTGCAGTTGGGCAGCACCTACAAGGCGACCTCGACGATCACCATCGACAACCACTCCGGGCACCTCGGCGAGGCGTTCGGCCCGGCACCCAGTGCGAGCGCGACGATGCCCGACGAGCCGACGGAGGTCGGTGGCTCGGTGACCGTTCGCGACAGCGACGGCAAGCAGTGGTCGACGAGCGAGAGCCACTCATGGAGCTATGCCACGACGCTCGGCTGCGCGGACGCGGGCACCTACCGCAACGTCGCCACCATCACCCAGACCGGGGCCAAGGCCACGGCTGAGATCGTCGTGAGCTGCACGCCGTCGTCGCCTCCGGTGACCTCGCCTCCGGTGACCTCGCCTCCGGTGACCTCGCCTCCGGTCACGACGCCGCCGGTCACGACGCCGCCGGTCACGACGCCGCCGGTCACGACCCCGCCGGTCACGACCCCGCCGGTCACGACCCCGCCGGTCACGACCCCGCCGGCCACGACCCCGCCGGCCACGACCCCGCCGGCCACCACGTCGCCGTCCGTCACCTCGCCCGCCGAGGAAGAGGGCAGCGTCATGGGTGAGACCTACGTCAACCCGAACTACCTGAGCTCGACCCAGACCACCACCACGACGGGCGGCCAGACCCTGGCCACCACCGGTGGGTCTGAGCGCGCGCTGACGGCTGTCGGGCTCGGCTTGCTCGCCATGGGCATGGTGCTCATCGGCGCCGGCCGCCGGACGCGGACCGAGGACTGACCTCAAGGCCGCCGGAGGCCGCCAGTTTCGCCAAAGGCCCCACGTCCGGCCGTGGGGTACGGCAGAGTGAGAGATGCTCGGGGGAGCGTCTCAGGCAGCGCCCAGACTGCGCCGCCGCCCTCACTCGAGCCAGCCGATCGCGTCGGCGCCACCGCTCCCGCGGCCGCCCGACAGTGAACGGCACGGACCTGACTGAGCCCTCCCCAGTCAGGCCCCGAAGGGCCGGTCGAGCTCTCGACCGGCCCTTTGCCGTTCTTGCCCGCTGACGGCAAGTTGAGCGGAATACACTCAACTTCGGTCGGGTTGGCACAGGGGAACGAGCCCGTACCCCGAGCACTGGAGCACACTGCATCCATGGACCTCAAGCTGACCACCAAGGCGCAGGAGGCGCTGTCCGCGGCGATCCGTGGATCCGCCGCCGGCGGCCACCCGAGCACCGAGCCGGCGCACCTGCTCAAGGCGCTCGCCGAGCAGTCCGACACCACGACACCCGCTCTGCTGCAGGGGGCGGGCTCGTCGGTCGCGCAGGCGATCGCGGTGGCAGACAAGGCGATTGCCGGTATGCCGTCCGCCTCCGGTCAGTCCGTCAGCGCGCCCGGTCTGTCGCGCAGTGCGATGGCCGTGCTCGAGTCGGCCCGCTCGCTCATGGCGAGCATGGGCGACAGCTTCGTGTCCACCGACCACCTGCTGCTCGCGCTGGCTCGCACCGGGACCTTCGGCCTCGACGCGGCCGCGATCGAGGCGGCCATCCCGCAGCTGCGCGGCGGCCGCACCGTCGACTCGGAGAACCCGGAGGGGACCTTCGACGCCCTCGCCAAGTACGGCACCGACCTCACCGCGCGGGCTCGCGAGGGCAAGCTCGACCCGGTCATCGGCCGGGACGCCGAGATCCGCCGAGTCGTCCAAGTGCTCTCCCGCCGGACCAAGAACAACCCGGTCCTCATCGGCGAGCCCGGCGTCGGCAAGACCGCCGTCGTCGAGGGCCTGGCCCAGCGGATCGTCGACGGCGACGTGCCGGAGAGCCTGCGCGGCAAGAAGCTCGTCGCGCTCGACCTCGGCGCCATGGTGGCCGGTGCGAAGTACCGCGGCGAGTTCGAGGAGCGGCTCAAGGCCGTCCTCGAGGAGATCAAGAACAGCGACGGGCAGGTCGTCACCTTCATCGACGAGCTGCACACCGTCGTCGGCGCAGGCGCCACCGGGGACTCGGCGATGGACGCCGGCAACATGCTCAAGCCCCTGCTCGCTCGCGGCGAGCTGCGGATGGTCGGCGCAACGACGCTCGTCGAGTACCGCCAACACATCGAGAAGGACCCGGCGCTCGAGCGGCGCTTCCAGCAGGTCTTCGTCGGCGAGCCGTCGGTCGAGGACACCATCGCGATCCTGCGCGGGCTCAAGGAGCGCTACGAGGCGCACCACAAGGTCGAGATCGAGGACTCCGCGCTCGTCGCGGCAGCGACCCTGTCGGACCGCTACATCACCGGACGACAGCTGCCGGACAAGGCGATCGACCTCGTCGACGAGGCAGCGTCACGGCTGCGGATGGAGATCGACTCCTCGCCGGTCGAGATCGACGCCCTGCAGCGGCAGGTCGACCGGATGCGGATGGAGGAGCTGCACCTGGCCCGCGAGACCGACGTGGCCTCCTTGGAGCGACTCGACCGGCTGCGCGCCGACCTCGCCGACCGCACCGATGAGCTCGCCGCACTCACCGCCCGCTGGGAGGCCGAGAAGTCCGGCCTCAACCGGGTCGGCGAGCTCAAGGCGCGCCTCGATGACCTGCGCACCCAGGCCGACCGACTGCAGCGTGAGGGCGACTACGAGCAGGCCTCCCGGCTCCTCTACGGCGAGATCCCGACGCTCGAGAAGGAGCTGGCCCACGCCGACGAGACCGCCCAGGCCGATCGGGCATCGGGCGCGGGCAGCGGCAGCGATGTCATGGTCAAGGACCGGGTCGGACCGGACGACATCGCCGAGGTCATCTCGGCCTGGACCGGCATCCCGGCCGGCCGACTGCTGCAGGGCGAGACCGAGAAGCTGCTGCACATGGAGCAGCTCATCGGAGCCCGACTCATCGGTCAGGCCGAAGCCGTTCGGGCCGTCTCGGACGCCGTGCGCCGCAGTCGCGCCGGGCTCGCCGACCCCGACCGGCCCACCGGGTCGTTCCTCTTCCTCGGACCGACCGGCGTCGGCAAGACCGAACTGGCCAAGTCGCTCGCCGACTTCCTCTTCGACGACGAGCGCGCCATGGTGCGCATCGACATGAGCGAGTACGCCGAGCGGCATGCCGTGGCGCGGCTCATCGGCGCCCCGCCGGGCTACATCGGCTACGAGGAGGGCGGCCAGCTCACCGAGGCGGTGCGCCGCCGGCCCTACTCGGTCGTGCTGCTCGACGAGGTCGAGAAGGCCCACCCGGAGACCTTCGACATCCTCCTGCAGGTCCTCGACGATGGCCGGCTCACCGACGGGCAGGGTCGCACGGTCGACTTCCGCAACGTCATCCTCGTCATGACGAGCAACCTCGGCTCGGCCTTCCTCGTCGACCCGACGCTCTCCGACGAGCAGAAGCGCGACGCCGTCATGGGCGTGGTGCGCACTGCCTTCAAGCCGGAGTTCCTCAACCGACTCGACGAGGTCGTCGTCTTCGACCCGCTCTCGACGGAGGAGCTCAGCCGGATCGTCGACCTGCAGGTCCGTGCGCTCGCCTCGCGGCTGGCCGACCGCCGGATCACCCTCGAGGTGACCGAGGCGGCCAAGGAGTGGCTCGCCCTCACCGGCTACGACCCGGCATACGGTGCGCGTCCGTTGCGGCGGCTCGTCCAGCGCGAGATCGGCGACCGGCTCGCTCGCGGCGTGCTGTCCGGCGACGTTCGCGATGGGCAGGCGGTCGTCGTCGACCTCGATCCGGCCGCTGACACGCTCACCCTGCGCTGACCCGGTCGGCGCTCGCCAGCTCGCCGCGCGCATCGTGAAAAGTCACGCATCGCCGGGACCGTTTCGGCGGTGATCGGCAGGGCACCATGGCCCCATGAGCGACACACTCACCCACGAGGAGCGCGACATCGTGCGCGCTGCCGCGTTCGGTGCGATGGCGCTGGTGTCCCAGGCGGACCCCGGCTTCCTCGCGATGTTCAAGGAGAGCATGGCCGGATCGAAGGCGCTGGCTGCTGCGCCACCGCAGATTCGCGAGTTGCTCCAGGGCGGGTTCATCACGCCGCCGCATGGCTCGGCGGACCAGGTGCAGAGCTCGGTCATGGAGCAGCTCGGCCAGGCCGTGCGGATCCTGCAGAGCAAGTCGCCCGAGCTGCTCGACGGCTTCCGCGGCGTGGTCCTCGCAGCCTGTGACGCGGTGGCCCAGGCCAGCAAGGGCGTCGCGCCGGAGGAGGCCGCGATGATCGACCAGGTCAAGGGCGCGCTCTCCGGCAACGGCGGCTCGGCCGCCCCGCCGCCCGTGCCGCAGGACGGCCCGGCCGAGGCCGGCGGAGGCGGGCTGCTCGGCAGCTGACGGCTGGCCGGGGCACCGTCACGTCTGCTTGGATCGCCGGGTGATCCCGGAGGACTGGCGCGATCCCACGCAGGCGCTTGCCCAGCTCGAGCTGCTCACCGGGCAGGGACGCCTGCTCGAGGCGCGCGAGGTCGCGCTCGTCGCGCTCGACGCTGCCCCCGGTCACCTACGCCTCCTGTGCGTCGCAGCGTCGCTCGAGCTCGAGCTCGGGGAGCCCGAGGCGGCGCTCGATCTCGCCCAACGGGCGGCGATCGCCGACCCGACGAGCGATGTCCCGCATCGGATCATCGCCGACGGGCTGCTCGCCGTGGCCCGGCCCGAGATGGCGTGCTACGCGGCATACCGGACGGTGGAGCTCGACCCCGGGGACTGGCGCAACCACGTCTGTCTGTCCCGATGCCTGGCAACGCTGCCCGAGACCAACGAGCAGGCATGGGAGGCCGCTCGGCAGGCGGTCCGACTCGCGCCGGACGAGCCGTCGACGCACGTCCAGGTGGCGGCCGTCGCCTTCCCGTCGGGTGCGTACTACGCCGACGAGGCGCATCTGCACCTGGCCGAGCGGGCGCTGCGCGAAGCGGTGCGGCTCGACCCGCGCGACCCGGCCTTGCGGATGGAGCTGGCCCGGGTGCTCACCGCCCAGGGCCACCCGGTGCAGGCGCTCACGGACTTCGCCGCCATGGTGCGCGAGGACCCGACGGGCAGCGGCCCGGTCGGTGTCGCCCACGGCCGACACCTGCTCTCCGGATTGCTCCAACAGGTCAGCGCCGCAGTGCTGTTCGCGGCGATCCCGCCGGTCCTCGGGATGGGCTCGATGGTCACGGCGGTCGCCGCGCTGGCCGCCATCGGGTATGCCGCGTGGCAGGCTCGGCGGGTCTGGCGACACGGCGGCGCGGCGCGGAGACTGCTCACGGGCAGCTGGGCCCTGCAGGCCGCGAGCGTCCTCTGCGTCGCCGGTCTGGGGCTGCTCGTCGGAGCGATGCTGAGCGCCGAGGAGACCGCGCGGACGGCCGGCGCCGGCGCCTGGCTTTGCGCGGTCGGCGCCTTCGGCGTGCTGTGGCTCGCGTCGTGGGCGCGGGGGAGTCGCGCGTGAGCCTCGCCGACTGAACGGACGACGCGACCAGCCGCGGGCGCTTCCTACCCTGGGCTGGTGAGCGAGGCAGGCGTGCGACCGTCGGAGCACGACGACCTCGTGCGCGAGATCGGGCAGTTGCTCGCGTCGGCCCAGCATGCGGCTGCCTTGGCTCTCGCCGAGTGGGCGCTGGCTCGCTGGCCGAGCGACGCCCGGCTGCCGGTCTACGCCTCGGTCGGGGCGCGGCTCGCCGGTCGGCTCGACCTGGCCGTCGCCCATGCGCACCGGGCCGCCGCGCTCGCGCCGGCCGATGCCATCGGCCACGCAGCGCTCGCCGATGCGCTCCATGAGCTGGGGCGCCACGTCGAGGCCGCTCACGCGGCATACCGAGCGGTGAGTGCCGCCCCCGACTGCCCTGAGCATCACTTGCGCTACACCCTCGCGTTGGCCGGGATGCCGGGCGGCACCGAGGCGGCGCGCGAGAGTGCCCGGAGGTTGTTGGCGCTGCGGCCCGACGACCCCGAGTGTCAGAAGCTGCTGGCCACGCTCACGGCGCGGGTCGCCCGGGAGCGGATCGCGGTCGGCGATGCCGACGAGACCCTGCGCGAGGTCGCGACCGCCATCGTCAGCGAGCAGGGGGTGCCACGGGCGCTCGCGCTGCGATCGGTCGAGGTGCTGCTCTTGCGGCGGCTCTCGGTGCCGGCTACGGCGCTCATCGCGGCTGCGCTGCCCGTGCAGCTCGGACTGCCGACGCGGTTCGGGGCCACGGCCGCGGCGTGTGTCGCGCTCGTCCTCGTGGTCCAGCTGGTCCGGCTCGCTGCCCTCGGTCCGGCCGTCCGGCTGGTCTCGTGGGCGGTGCTGCGGGGCTCGGCCGCCCTAGCCGGTTGCCTGGCGCTCATGGGCGTCGGCCTGCTCGCCCTCGTCGGGGCGTCGGCTCTCGGCCGCTGGGCCGGCGTCGTCGCCGGGATCTGTGGCGCGACGGCGGGCTGGTGGCTCCAGCACGCCTCGCGGCGGCATACCTGAGCGGTATGCCGCCGCGAGCCGGCGATTCCACGCGGCTGGGCGATGCCTAGGCCGTCTTGGTGAACTCCTTGGCCTTGTCCGCCGGCATGTAGTCGTAGCGGAGCTGACGTCGGGTGAACGAGCCGGTGCCGTGCGAGACCGACCGCAGGTCGATGGGATAACGCGACAGCTCGGTCTGCGGGACCTCGGCGTGCACGACGGTCCAGCCGGACTCGCTGGACGGCTCGGTGCCGAGCACCTGGCCGCGGCGGCCACGCAGGTCCTGCATCACCGCGCCGACGAAGTCGTCGCTCACCGTGATGTCGACCGCGTCGATCGGCTCCAGCAGGGCCACCGTCGACTCGTTGGCGGCCTCCTTGAGGGCCAGTGCCGCTGCGGTCTGGAAGGCCATGTCGGAGGAGTCGACCGAGTGCGCCTTGCCGTCGAAGAGGGTGACCCGCACGTCGACGAGCGGGTAGCCGGCGAGCACGCCCTTCTCGAGCTGGGCGCGGGCGCCCTTCTCCACCGAGGGGATGAACTGCCGCGGCACAGCGCCGCCGACGACCTTGTCGACGAACTCGAAGCCCTCGCCGCGAGGGAGCGGCTCGATCTCGAGGTCGCACACGGCATACTGCCCGTGCCCGCCGGACTGCTTGACGTGCCGACCCTTGACTGTGACCTTCTTGACGAAGGTCTCGCGTAGCGCGGTGCGGAACGGCTCGGCCTCGACCTGCACGCCGTAGCGGTCGGCGAGCCGGCCGATGAGCTCCTCGACGTGGGCCTGGCCCATCGACCAGAGGACGACCTGGTGGGTCTCGGCGTTGTGCTCCATCCGCATCGTCACGTCCTCGGCGACGAGTCGCTGCAGGGCCGAGGCGAGCTTGTCCTCGTCGGCCTTGCTCTTGGCGTGGATGGCCACCGGCAGCAGTGGCTCGGGCAGCACCCAGGGCTCGACGAGCGCCGGCTTGTCCTTGCTCGAGAGCGTGTCGGAGGTCTCCGCCTTGGTGAGCTTGGCGACCAGCGCGATGTCGCCGGCGATGGCGACCTCCTTGGGCCGCAGGGCATCGACGACGGGGGAGGAGAGCGGGCCGACGCGCTCGTCGTCGTCGTGCTCGGGGTGACCCTCGAGCTCGTGACCGAGGAAGGTCTCGAGGTGGCCGGAGACGTGTGCGACCTCCTCGGGGCGCAGCGTGCCGGAGAAGACCCGGACCAGGGAGAGTCGACCGACGTAAGGGTCGCTGCTCGTGCGGATGACCTCGGCGACGAGCGGGCCGTCGGGGTCGCAGGCGATCGCCCCGAAGTCGTCGCCGTCCGGGTTGGTCACCGTCGGCATCGGCCGGGCGGCAGGCGAGGGGAAGGCCGTCTCGATGAGCTCGTAGATCTCCTCGACGCCCACGCCGGTGGCCGGCGCGATCGGCAGGACGGGGAAGAAGGACGCCTTGGCGATGGCGGTCTTGGTGTCGGCGACGAGCTGGGCCGGGTCGAGGTCCTCGCCGGACAGGTAGCGGTCGAGGAGAGAGTCGTCCTCGGACTCCTCGATGATCGCCTCGATGAGGGTGCCGCGCTGGTCGTCGATCTCGGCCTGCTGCTCCGCGCTGGGAGCCGTGCGGGTACCGGCGCCGTCGGCGTGGTACTGGCTGATCAGCGCGAGCGCCCCGGTGACCGTCTTGTCGGCGGCGTGGACGGGCAGGTAGACCGGCTGGGCGTCGCCGAAGACCCGGCGGCAGGTGGCGATCGTGTCGAGGTAGTCCGAGCGAGGCATGTCGAGCTTGCTCACGGCGATGATCCGCGGCATACCGACGGCGGCACACTCCTGCCACAGCAGGGCGGTCGCTCCATCGATGCCGTCGGCACCGGAGATGACGAAGATGGCGGCGTCGGCCGCGCGCAGGCCGGCGCGGAGCTCGCCGACGAAGTCGGGGTAGCCGGGCGTGTCGATGAGGTTGACGGTCAGCCCGCTGCTCTCGACGGCGGCGACCTGCACCGAGACCGAGCGCTCGTGGGCGTGGTCGGTGGCACGGCGGCCGGGCACGCGGGCGGCGACGAGGTGCTCGAACAGGGTGGACTTGCCCGCACCACCGGGGCCGACGAGCACGACATTGCGGATCTGCTCGGGGCTCGCGGGGACTGGTGCGGACGGAAGGTCTCTGGCGGATGGTTTGCTCACGCCCTCCACCTTTGTCCTCCGGACCCGCGGGTGCAAGGTCCCTGGTCCCGAGCCGCCCGGTGGGTGGGCACGGATCAGGTTGGGCGACGGCCGGGGGCGGTCAGGAGGGGGTGTCGCGACTATCGGATGCTCCACGCTCAGCCACATCCCGGTGCATCCCACGGTTGCATCAGGATCGGCGTTGGCGTGGTGCATCCACGGTTGCATCAGCATGCCGCGCTGGGTGGTGCATCCACGGTTGCGTCAGGATCGGCGTGGGCGTGGTGCATCCACGGTTGCGCCCGGATCCGGTGGAGTCTGGGGCAATCGTGGATGCACCAGGAATGGAGGGAGTGCGGAGCAAGCAATAGCTCCGCGCACCCTCCCACTCCCTCCGCCGTGCCCGACGAGCCTGGCGCTCACCGGCGAGTGTCGCCGCTCCCGGCCAGCACGGCCGGCGGCTCGTCTATCGTCACGGTATGCCGCCCTCCCGCCGTCTCGTGGTCGCCGCACTCTTCGCTCTCGCGGCCACCGGGCTGACCGGCGGCTGCACGAGCGGCGGCGGCACGCCCACCCCGACGCCGAGCGAGCCCACGGCGGCCGAGCGATTGGCCGCCGCGAAGACCAAGCTCGACGCCGCGAGCTCCATGCACCTCTCGCTCACCTCCCGCAACCTGCCCGAGCAGGTCTCCGGGGTCGTCAGCGCCGACGGCTGGGGCACCCACGCGCCGGCCTTCAAGGGCACCTTCCAGGTCAAGGTCAAGGGTGTGGCGGCCGACAGCGAGATCGTCGCCGTGGACGGGGCGGTCTACGCCAAGCTCCCCTTCGTCTCGATCTTCGCCAAGGTGGACCCGGCCACCCTCGGCGCCCCCGACCCGGCCATCCTCTTCGACCGGACGACCGGGCTCAGCAGCCTGCTCACCGCCACTCGCAACCCGACGATCGGCACCAAGACCCGACGCGGCGCCGAGGTCGTCCTCCCGATCAGCGGCACCCTCGAGGGAAAGGCGGTCGCCGACCTGCTCAAGGTCGGTGGCGCCGACAGCACCTACCAGGTGACCTACGGGCTCACCGATCCCGCCGGCGAGCTGCGCAGCGTCGAGATCACCGGTCCGTTCTTCGGCTCTGCCACGTCCACCTACACGCTCGTCCTCGACCGCTACGGCGAGCCGGTCGACATCAAGAAGCCCTGACATGGCTGGCCGGCCCGGCGCCGACCGCCACGTCCTGCTCGGATTCGCCTGCGCCGCAGTTCTGCTCGCGGCCGCCGACACCTACGTCGTCGTCCTCGCCCTCACCGACATGATGGCCGGCGTCGGCCTCGGCATCCAGGCCCTGCAGAAGGCCACCCCCATCGTCTCCGGCTTCCTGCTCGGCTATGTCGCCGTGCTCCCGCTCGTCGGCCGCCTCGCCGACCTGCTCGATCGCCGCCGCGTGCTGCTCGGCTGCCTGGTGATCTTCGTCATCGGCTCGGTCGTCACGGCTCTCGCCGTCGATCTCGGCGTCCTCGTGGCCGGCCGAGTGCTGCAAGGCATCGGGGGCGGTGGTCTCGTGCCCGCCACGCTCGCGCTCGTCGCCGACCGCTGGCCTCCCGAGCGGCGCGGCACGCCGCTCGGCGTCGTCGGCGCCGTCCAGGAGCTCGGCTCGGTGGTCGGGCCACTACTCGGCGCCCTCGTCCTCGCCGTTGCCGACTGGCGGGCGATCTTCTGGCTCGCCGCCACGATCGCCCTGGTGCTGTATGCCGCGATCCGCGGCACCGCCCGCTCGCCCAGCCGGCCCGCCTCGCCAGGGCCCACGTCACCGGCGCCCGCCTCGCAGGCGCCCGCTCGGCCCCGCTCCCACCCACTGGTCCTCGCACTCACCCTGGTCGCTGCGGCGCTTCTCCTGCTCTCCCTCACCGCCCCGGAGCGGCTGGTCACCGACCTCACCCTCGGCCTGGCCTTCGTGCCCCTGTGGGGTCCCGAGCGCTTCGCGACCCCCATCGGCCTGGCCGCCCTCGCCCTGACCGGCGGGCTCGCGGCATACCGGATGTGGCGCGAGCGCGACCTGCTGCTGCGCGCGGACCTGCCCGGCGCACTGCTCCTCGGCACGGCCTTGGGCGCGGTGATCCTCACCTTCGCGACGTCCGAGCCGGAGCGCGAGGTCGTGGGGCCGCTCGGCCTGGCTCTGCTGCCGGTCGCCGTCGTCGCCGCCACCGCGGCGGTGTGGCATGTGCGACGGACCCGCCACCCGATCGTGCCGCGCGGCGTCCTCGCTGGGCCCACCCTGGTCGCCTGCCTGGTGAGCCTCGGCGTCGGCGCGGCCCTGGTCGCCGTCGTCGTCGATGTGCCGCTCTTCGCCCGGCTCACCCACACCGACAGCCAGACCGAGGCGGCCTTCGTCCTGTTGCGGTTCCTCACCGCCCTGCCGGTGGGCGCGCTGCTGGGCGGCTGGCTGCTCCGCTATGCCGCCCCGGCCTCCCTCACGGTCGCGGGGCTGGGTCTGGCCGCCGTCGGGCTCTTCGCAATGTCCCGATGGACCGCCGGCGCGCTCGTCGGCACCGGCTCGAGCGCCCTGCTCGCCCTCGTCGGCCTGGCCCTCGGCGTCACCATCGCCCCGCTCAACGCGGCCGCGCTGGCCCGGGTCGGGGCGAGCGCGCACGGCGTGGCGAGCTCGCTCGTCGTCGTGGCGCGCACGATGGGGATGGTCCTCGGGCTCGCGCTGCTCACCGCGCTGGGGCTGCACCGCTACTACCTCGAGGTGGCCGCGCTGCCCGACCCGACCGACCCGCGCGCGTTGCTGGCCACCGCGGTGGTCCAGGTCCAGATCGTCTTCCTCGGCGCGTCGCTGGCCGCGGCGCTGGCCGCGGTCGGTGCGCTGGCGCTGCCCCGCAGCCGCGGCTGACCGCGTGCCCCATCGCCCGGCCCCGAACGCACCGAGAGGCGGAGCCTGACGGCTCCGCCTCTCGCGGCTGGTCGCGCCCCACGCTGCGGGTCGAACGGGCCATCCCCCGATGTGACCGTCTGTCCCGTGCGCCTGGGTCATCCCCCGATGTGCCCTGGCGCTCGCGTGTCGTGCGAGTTGTGCTGTCTGTTGTGCCCGGAGGCGCTTTCCCTGCCCTCCGTACGTCAGCGTATCGGATCCAACACCGTATCCAATGCGGATCCGTATCAGATTTGCCGCTGTATCCGGTTCGAGGGTGGATCGGATCCAGCCGTGTATCCTCGAAGACCAGGCCGACGCTCTCGGGGGGCGAGCGGCTCTCACAGGGGGACATCCGGTCACGGCGTGACCGCTGAGAGAGAGTGACCATGAGCGAGTCGGGCCTGTCCCGGAAACGGACCGAGACGCGCTCTCGGCTGCTCTCGGCCGCCATGGAGGTCTTCAGCGAGCGCGGGATCATGGCCAGCTCGGTCGAGCAGATCTGCGAGCGCGCCGGCTACACCCGCGGTGCCTTCTACTCCAACTTCGAGTCCAAGGACGAGCTGTGCATCGCGCTGCTCGAGGGCGAGAAGCAGTACTACGCCAACGCCGTCGGCCGAGGGGCCGCCGCCACAGCAGCGCACTTCCAAGCCCACCCCGAGGACCGCGACCAACCTCCCTTCGAGCTCGTCGGCCTCGCGCTCGACCTCATCTTCGCCGCCTTCGTCGAAGGCACCGACGACCAGGACGCCGCATGGTCCACGGTCAGCCTGCTCTACGCCGAGCTCGGCCTGTATGCCGCCCGCGAGCCCTCCGTCCGCGAGGCCTACGCCACCTACACGGCGCACTGGATGGCGCCCTTCGAGCTGCTCGTCGAGCAGATCTTCGCCCGGTGTGGGCTGCGGCTCACCGTGTCGCCGGCCGAGGCGGTCGTCGTGCTCTCCTCGATCTTCGAGGTCGCCTCCCGCAAGGCGCTCATCGTTGACTCACCGGAGGGCATGGTGCAGGAGATGAAGGCCGACATGCTCCTTGCCGCGCGGATCATCAGCCGACCGGTCGACTCAGGGGTCGACGGTGGCTGACGAGACCCTGTCGCGCAAGCGCACCGAGACCCGCACCCGGATCATCCAGGCGGCCTTCAGTCTCTTCGCCGAGCGGGGCATCATGGCCAGCTCGGTGGAGCAGATCTGTGACCGCGCGGGGTACACCCGCGGTGCCTTCTACTCGAACTTCGAGTCCAAGGACGAGCTGTGCATCGCCCTGCTGCAGGGTGAGGCGGACTTCTACACGGCAGCCTTCGGCCGAGGGGTGGCGGCGGCTGCGGCGCACTTCGCGGCGCATCCAGAGGACCGCCAGCTGCCCCCCTACGAGCTCATCCGGGTGGCGCTGCGCTGCGTGCTCGCGGCCTTCGTCGTCGACGACCAGAGCCCGGCTGACGTGTGGTCGCAGACCACGCTCTTTCACCTCGAGATGGGCCTCTATGCGGCCCGGGAGCCGTCGTTGCGCCAGGCCTACGCAGAGCAGCAGACCGGGTGGGTCGCCCCGCTGGACCACCTGCTCGACTATGTCTTCGGGCTGTGCGGTCTGCGGCTCACGATCAGCCCGGCAGAGGCGGCCAACGTGCTTGCCGCCATGTTCCAGACCGCCGGTCGGAACGCACTGACCAGCGGAGCCAGCCAGGAGGACGTCATCGGAGCGATGAGCGAGCGCCTGCTGCTCGCCGCGCGATGCATCAGCGAGCCGATCGTCGGCTGAGAGCCCATCGTTGACCTAGCCGGCGTCAGGCTGAGCCGGACAGCGCTGAGCCGGCGTCAGGCTGAGCCGGACAGCGCTTCCTGCACGATCTGCGGGTCGGCGCAGGCCCGGGCGAAGGCCTGGATCCGGCCCTCGATCTCTCGTCCGAGCAACCACTGCCCGATCGGCTCGGCGATCCGGCGCAGCCAGGCCGGCCGCACGGCATACGTGTACTTCCACGTTGCCAGGCAGCCGTCGCCGTCGGGCTGGAAGCGCCACCCGCCGCCGAAGCTGGCGAAGAACCACGGCCCCGACACCATCGTCATGCCGACGTTGCTCGGCGGACGGTAGGACACGTAGCGGCTGATCATCCCCGGTCCGACCCGAGCATGGGTGAGCGTCCGCACCCCGACACCCGGAGCGGTCGCCCCGTCGAGAAAGCGCTGCGAGCGGATGAACGGATCCCAGCGCAGTCGCAGCTCGCCGTGCGTCTGGGACACGGCAAAGGCAGCCTCCGGCGACACCGGCACCCGCACCTGGCTGCTGACCTGCGGCATACCTGACTGCTCCCCTCGAGCGCTGACGTGAACCGGCTCAGTCGGCGAGGTCGACGACGACCGGCGCGTGGTCGGAGGCGCCCTTGCCCTTGCGCTCCTCGCGATCGATGAGCGCACCCTCGACCCGGGCGGTGAGCGCAGGCGAGCCGAGCACGAAGTCGATCCGCATCCCCTCGCGCCGCGGGAAGCGCAGCTGCGTGTAGTCCCAGTAGGTGTAAACCCCGGGGCCGGGCGCATGCGGCCGCACGACGTCGGTGAAGCCGGCATCGACGACCCCGTGGAAGGCGGCCCGTTCACGCGGCGAGACGTGCGACTTGTCGAGGTAGTACTCCATGCTCCACACGTCCTCGTCGCGCGGCGCGATGTTCCAGTCGCCCATGATCGCGATCTGTGCTCCGGGATCGGCGGCCAGCCAGCCGGCGGCGGCGTCGCGCAGCGCGCCGAGCCAGGCGACCTTGTAGTCCATGTGTGGGTCGGCGATGTTGCGGCCGTTCGGCACATAGACCGACCACACCCGGATGCCGCCGCAACTCACCCCGAGCGCCCGGGCCTCCGCCTGCGGTGGGTCGCCCCAGGACGGCATCCCCGGAAAGCCGACGGTGACCTCGTCGATCCCGACGCGGGACAGGACGGCGACGCCGTTCCAGTGGTTGATGCCGTGATGGGCGACCTCGTAGCCGAGCGCGCGGAGTCGGGCGAAGGGCAGCTGGTCGTCGCGGCCCTTGGTCTCCTGGATGGCGAGGACGTCGACGTCGCTGCGGGTCAGCCAGGCCTCGAGCCGGTCGATGCGAGAGCGCAGCGAGTTGACGTTCCACGTGGCGATCCGCACCGACCCACCCTAACCACTGCGCCGACCGGACCATCCCACGCCGAGTGGACCATCCCACGCCGAGTGGACCATCCCGCCCCGACCGGACCATTGCCCGCCTAGGCTGCCCGCTATGAGCACCGCCCTCGTCACCGGCGCGTCGTCCGGCATCGGCCTCGCCTTCGTCCGCCAGCTCGCCGAGCGCGGCCACGACGTCGTGCTCGTCGCCCGGGACCGGGCTCGGCTCGAGAACCTTGCCGACGACGTCGAGCGGACCTATCGGGTGCGCGCCGAGATCCTCGCCGCCGACCTCACCGACCGCGACCAGCTGGGCCGGGTGGCGGCACGGCTGGGCGAGGCCGAGCGGCCGGTCGACCTGCTCGTCAACAACGCCGGTCACGGGCTGGCAAAGGGCTTCCTCGCCGGCGACGTCGCTGACGAGGAGCGCCTGCTCGAGATCCACTGTCGGGCGACGCTCGTCCTCTCGCACGCCGCGGCTCGGGCGATGGTCCAACGCGGCCACGGCGCGATCGTCAACGTGTCGTCGGTTGCGTCCTTCGTTGCCATGGGCAGCTATTCGGCCGCCAAGGCCTGGGTGACGACCTTCTCCGAGGGGCTGTCCACCGAGCTCGCCCCGCACGGGGTCACGGTCACCGCGCTGTGTCCCGGGTTCACCCACACCGAGTTCCACGAGCGAGCCCGGATGGACATGAGTCGGCTGCCCGAGGCTCTCTGGCTGGACGCCGACGAGCTGGTCCGGGCCGGTCTTGCCGACGTGGCTCGCGGCCGTGCGATCTCGGTGCCGGGCGCGGCATACAAGGCGGTCGTCGGGGTGACCCGCCTGCTGCCACGCGCGCTCACCCGGCAGGTGAGCGGCGGGATCAGCCGCCGGCGCCGACGGGGCTGAGGCCCGCGGCATACCGGATCGGGCGTCACGGAATAGGCTGGCCGATCGTGACCGATGCCTCCGCCGCCCGAGCCCGCCTGCTGCAGATCGTCAAGGACCAGGCGATCGTCCACGGGCGAGTGACCCTCTCCTCCGGCAAGGAGGCCGACTACTACGTCGACCTGCGCCGGGTGACCCTCGACGGCGTCGCGGCCCCGCTGGTGGGGTCGGTGATGCTCGACCTGGTCGGTGACCTGCAGATCGACGCGGTCGGCGGGCTCACCATGGGCGCCGACCCGGTCGCCACCGCGATGCTGCACGCGGCGGCCGCCGAGGGGCGCCGGCTCGACGCCTTCGTCGTGCGCAAGGCCGGCAAGGCGCACGGTCTGCAGCAGCGCATCGAGGGGCCGGCCATCGCCGGTCGCCGGGTGCTCGTCGTCGAGGACACCTCGACCACCGGCGGCTCGGCGCTGGAGGCGGTGGCGGCTTGTCGCGAGGCCGATGCCGAGGTCGTCGCGGTCGCCGTCATCGCCGACCGGTCGACCGGGGCGAAGGAGCGGGTCGAGGCCGACGGCCTGGGCTATCGCTTCGTCTTCGGGCTCAGCGAGCTCGGCCTCGCGTAGGCTGCAGGGCACCACCGAGGCAAGGGGTTTGTCGTCATGGAAGTCGCGCTCATCGTCCTGGTCGTGCTCGTCGTCGGGCTCGGCCTGTGGTTCTTCGGGGCCTACAACGGGCTGATCAAGCAGCGCAACCTCGTCCAGGAGGCGTGGGCGCAGATCGACGTCGAGCTCAAGCGGCGGCACGACCTCATCGGCAACCTGGTCGAGACGGTCAAGGGCTATGCCCAGCACGAGCGAGGCACCCTCGAGGCGGTCACCCAGGCGCGCGCTGCCGCGATGGCCCCGGGCCAGTCACCGGCCGAGACGGCCAAGTCCGAGGCGGCGCTGAGCCAGGCGCTGATCCGGCTCAATGCGGTCTCCGAGGCCTACCCCGACCTCAAGGCCAACGCCAACTTCACCGCGCTGCAGAACGAGCTGTCCGCCACCGAGGACCGGATCGCCAGCGCGCGGCGCTACTACAACGCCAACGTGCGCGAGCTCAACACCAAGGTCGAGTCGATCCCGACGAACTTCGTCGCGGGCATGGCCGGTGTGACCAAGGCCGAGTACTTCGAGCTCGAGAGTGCCGCGGAGCGCGAGGCGCCCAAGGTGTCCTTCGACACCGGGCCGGCCGCTCAGGCTGCGCCGGCCGCCCCGCCGGCCCCCCCGGCGGTCCAGGACGCCCCGACCGGCCAGGCTTTTCCGCAGCAGGGCCTGCCCTCGCAGGCGATGCCGGAGCCGGGCTACGGCCAGACGACCCAGGGCCCGCCGCCCGCGCAAGGCGCTCCCGGCCCGTGGAACCAGCCGACGTCCTAGCCCTCCCCGCGTGAGTGGAGGTATGCCGCTGGGTCACGAACTCAGGCGAATACCTCCACCCGGTGCGGTGAGGGAAGGCTCAGGTCACCAGCGGAGCCGGCAGTAGCCCGGCCCGGCGAAGGGCTCCAACTCGACCGCGCCCGGCTCGCGGCCACCACTATCGACACCTGGCTCACGCGCAGCGCCACCACCCGCACGGCCGTCGGCCGCACCGCGATCGACCGCGGCCCTCTGCCTCTCGCCCCGCTCGAGCAGCGCATCGACGAGGCCGAGGTGCACCCCGCAGACGACCTCGGGGTGCTCGCGGGCGACGTCGAGCAGCGGGCAGGTACGCAGCTGCACCGCTCGCGGACCGGCAGCGGGATCGGCGACCGGTCCGAAGCCGAGCTCGCCGAGCAGCGCCGTCGGCTCCGCATCCGGTATGCCGCGTGGTTGCGCGGCCAGCCGCTCGCCCCACGCGCGCCCTACCGCGCGCGCCGTCGCACCCGCGTCCGGGCGGGCCGCCAGGTGCTCGGTGAAGGCGACCGCGAGGGCGGCATACTCCGCCCCGAGAGTGGAGTCGCTCTGGCGCGCGCGGCGCCGCAACGCACTCCGACCGGAGTCGGTCGCGGTATACCCGCGGGTCGGGCGTCCGCGACCGGAGACCGGCAGCGGCGCCGACTCGACCAGCCCGGCCTGCGCGAGCGCGTCGAGGTGGCCACGAATCGTGTTGCTGTGAGCCGTCATTCGCTCACTGAGGGCTGCTACCGTCACCGGTCGACGTCGCCGGGCCAGGTGGGCGAGGACGGTCACGCGGGTGCCGTCGAGCTCGGGCTCACGGAAGTGCGCCGGGCCGAGGCGCCGCGTATTGTTCACATCGGCTAGTGTAATAAATCGACGCCTCGATGACAGGAGCCACGATGACCGAGCGCCCGACGATCCCCGTCACCGAGACCCAGCACGCCTGCGCCTGCGGCTGCAGCGACGAGGGGGTGCCCGAGCTCGACGTCCGCGCCATTCCGCACGCGATCCGGCACGCCACCGTCTTCGGCGCCCTCGGGGCGATCAAGCCGGGCCAGTCGCTCATCCTCGTCGCTCCGCACGACCCCAAGCCGTTGCTCGCCCAGATCGCCGACCGCGAGCAGGGGGCGATCGACGTCTCCTACCTGCAGGAGGGCCCCGACGCATGGCGGCTGAAGCTCTCGCGCCGGGCCTGACCTCCCCGGACCACCGCCCCGCCGAGCCTGCTCGCACCCGAGCCTGGCTGCTCCTGCCCGCCGGCCTGTGCCTGCTTGTCGGTCTCGACGCTGCCCTGCTGCTCGCCGAGCTGCCGGCCCCGGTGCGCAGCCCCCGGCTGCCCGAGGTACACGGCATGGTCATGGTCGGCGGCTTCCTCGGTAGCCTCATCGCGCTCGAGCGAGCGGTCGCACTGCGCCGTTCCTGGGCGTATGCCGCGCCCGCCCTGCTCGCCGTCGGCGGGCTGCTGCTCGCCGCTCCCGTCCCGCCGCTGCTCGGCCAGCTCGCCCTGATTCTCGGCGGCTCCGCCTTCACCCTCGGGTATGCCGCCCTCTGGCGCCGTCAGCGCGACGTCCCCACGGCGTGCCTGCTGCTCGCGGCGGCGCTGCTCGGCTCGGCGACCCTGGTGTGGCTGCGGGTCGACGTCGAGCGGCTCGTGCCCTGGCTGCTCACCTTCCTCGTCCTCACGATCGCCGCCGAGCGGGTCGACCTGGCCCGAATCTCCTTGCCCCGCAGCGCAGAGGCAGTGCTCATGGCGCTCAGCCTCGCGATCTCAGCGGCGGCCACCGCCGCCGTCCTCTGGCCGATGGTCGGAGGTCGCCTGCTCGGAGCCCTGTTGGTCGTGCTCGTCGGCTGGCTAGTCCGACACGACGTGGCCCGCCGGACGATCCGTCGCCCTGGGCTGCCGAGATTCGCGGCGACCGCCATGCTCGCCGGCTATGCCTGGCTCGCCGTCGCCGGTCTGGTCCTACTGGTCGTCGGTGATCCGACCGGGGCCGGCCACGATGTTGGCGCCGCGGGCGGTGCGGCGGGTGCCGGCGGCCACGCGGCCGGCGGACACGCGGCCGGCGGACACGCGGCATACGACGTCGTCGTGCACGCGGTGACGCTCGGCTTCGCGATGTCCATGGTGCTGGCCCACGCGCCGGTCATCTTGCCGGCCGTGCTGCGTCGACCGCTGCCCTATCGACCGATCCTCTGGCTGCCGCTGCTCGTGCTGCACGCCGGCCTGGCGATCCGGGTGGCCGGCAGTCTGGCCCCGCTCGAGTCCGCCTGGCAGACAGGCGCTCTCGTCACTGTCGTCGCCGTACTCGGCCTGCCGATCGTCGTCGCCTCGTCCGTGCTCACCGGGTCCCGCCGGTGACGGGGCTGCAGCAGGCGCCCCCAGCGCGCTCCCGTCCCTCGGCCGGGGCACGCGGCAGGTGGCCGATGCGCGACTACCCGACCGTCGGCTGGCTCGTCCTCGCGGTCGTCGTCGCCCTCGTCCACCGCCAGGTGCCGGAGTCCCGCTGGCTGATGGTGCACGCGGTGACGCTCGGTGCGCTCACCCATGCCGTGCTCGTGTGGTCGACGCACTTCACCCAGGCGCTGCTCAAGACTGCCGAGAGCATCGACCCGCGCGCTCGCCAGCAACAGCGGCTCTGGCTGCTGCTTGCCGGCACCGTCCTCGTCGTCGTCGGCGTGCCGAGCGGTCGCTGGCCGCTCACCGTCGCCGGCGCGGCCCTCGTCGTCGCGGCCGTCGGCTGGCACGCCTGGGCGCTAGGCACCCGGCTGCGCCGGGCCCTGCCCGGCCGCTTTCGGATCACCCTGCGCTACTACCTCGCCGCCGCCGCGGCCGTCCCCGTCGGCGCCACGCTCGGCGTGCTGCTCGCCCGCGGCCCCGACGACACCGCCCACGGCCGGCTGCTCGTCGCCCACACGACCGTCATGGCGCTCGGTTGGATCGGCCTCACCGCGACCGGCACGCTCGTCACGCTCTGGCCGACGATGCTGCGGACCCGGATCGACTCGCGCGCCGAGGCCCTTGCCCGCAAAGCGCTCTGGCCGTTGACCCTCGGCGTCATCGGCACGGTGGTCGCCGCGCTGGTCGGCTCTCGTCCCGCCGTGGCCGCCGGCCTGAGCCTGTATGCCGCGGGGCTGGCCTGGTGGGGTCGCGCGCTGCTCGCGCCGGCCCGCCAGGCGCCGCCGCGCGAGTTCGCCACCTGGTCGGTGGCGGCGGCGCTGGCGTGGCTGCCCGCTGGGGTGCTCTGGGTCGCCGGCTCGGTGATCGTGCGTGACTCGTGGGCCGAGATCGGCGATGCCTACGGGCACGCCACGACGGCGATCGTCGTCGGCTTCGGGGCGCAGCTCGTCGAAGGGGCCCTCAGCTATCTCGTGCCGAGCGTCCTCGGCGGGGGACCGTCGGCGGTGCGCGAGGCCACGGCCCGGTTGGGCCGGTGGGGTGCCGCCCGGATCGTGCTCACCAACGCCGGCCTGGTCGGCTCACTGCTGCCGGTGCCGGGTGCCGTGCGCGTTGTCCTCACTCTTGTGGTCCTCGGCTCCCTGGCCGCCTTCCTCCCGCTGCTCGTCCTCGGTGTCCGCGACGGCGTGCGCGCGGGCCGAGTCGTCCCGGACGCGGCAGCAGGCACGTCCCGCCCGCCGGTCCGCCCGCAGGGCATCCCCTCGGGTCAGCTCGTCGCCGCGGCCACGACGCTCACCCTCGCCGTCGCGCTCGGCGTGCTCGTCGACCCGGTCGCGGCGGGAGCGCCGACCTCCACCCTCGGTATCGGTGCAGGTCAGCCAGCCACCGTGGCCGCCACCGGGCGCTCGACGACGGTCCGGGTGGACATCGCCGGCATGCACTACAGCCCGGCGCGGATCGAGGTCCCCTACGGCGATCGCCTGGTCATCGAGCTCGCCAACGACGACCCCGGTCAGGTGCACGACCTCGTCCTCGAGACCGGCGCCCGCACGCCCCGGCTCCGTCCGGGGGAGCGGGCTACCCTCGACGCCGGCGTCGTCGGCGCCGACCTGCAGGGCTGGTGCTCGATCGTCGGGCATCGGCAGATGGGCATGATCCTGGATGTCGTCGTCGCCGGCGCCCCGCGGGCCGCTGCCGCTCCCTCAGGCCACGACGGGCACCCCGCACCCGCCGGTGTGAGCGCGAGTGCAGGCGACCCGGCATACCCACGAATCGCGTTGTCCGACAACGCGACCGCCATCACCGGCCCCGTCGACCCCGTCCTGCCCCCGCTCACCGAGTCGCGCACCCACGTGCTCACCCTGCGTGCTCAGGAGGTCGAGCTCGAGGTGGCCCCCGGGGTGTGGCAGCGGCGCTGGACCTTCGGCGGTCGGGTGCCCGGGCCGGCCCTGCACGGGCGGGTCGGCGACGTCTTCGAGGTCACCCTCGTCAACGACGGCACCCAGGGCCACTCGATCGACTTCCACGCCGGCGCGCTCGCCCCGGACCGCCCGATGCGCACCATCGCGCCGGGCGAGAGCCTCGTCTACCGCTTCACCGCGACCCGGGCCGGCATCTGGATGTACCACTGCTCGACGATGCCGATGTCCGTGCACATCGCCGCCGGCATGTTCGGCGCCGTCGTCATCGAGCCACCTGGTCTGCCGGCCCTGGACCGGTCCTACCTGCTCGTCCAGTCCGAGGTCTACGTCGGCGAGTCAACCGCGCGGGGCTCGGCCGTCGACGTCGACGCGACCCGGGTGGCGGCCGAGCACACCGACGCGGTCACCTTCAACGGCATTGCGAATCAGTATGCCGCGCAACCCCTTCCGGCCCGGGTCGGCGAGCGGGTGCGGATCTGGGTGCTCGATGCGGGGCCGTCACGGGCGACGTCCTTCCACGTCGTCGGCGGCCAGTTCGACGTCGTCTACAAGGAGGGCGCCTGGCTGCTCGGCGACCCGGCGCAAGGCGGGCCGGCCGTCGGCACCGGCTCCCAGGCGCTCGACCTCGCGCCGGCGCAGGGCGGCTTCGTCGAGCTTGTGCTCCCGGAGGCGGGGCACTACTCCGTCGTCAGCCACGTCATGGTCGACGCCGAGCGGGGTGCGCGCGGCATCCTCGCCGTGAGCCCGTAGACCTGATCGCGCGCTCAGCCCTGCGCGTCGCGGTCGGACTCGTCGACGATCTCGCGGGTCTCGGCCGCGGCCTGGGCCGGCGTGAGCTCCCGACCGCGGCGGTGTTTGAGGTACTCGAACACCATCGGCAGCACCGAGAGGCCGACGATGAGCACCACGGCATACTCGATGTTCTTCTGCAGGAAGGTGATTCCGCCGAGGAAGTAGCCGAGCAGGGTGAGGCCGGTCGCCCAGAGCACCGCGCCGACGCCCGACCAGGTGAAGAAGCGCCGCCGGTCCATCGCGCCGACGCCGGCGACGACGGTGATGTAGGTCCGCACGATCGGCACGAAGCGACCGAGCACGAGTGCCTTGTTGCCGTGCTTGTCGAAGAACTCGTGCGTCTTGTCGAAGTACTCCTTCTTCGTGAACCGCCCGTTGCGCCGGTAGAGCGCCGGCCCCATCGCCCGGCCGATCTCGTAGCCGACGACGTTGCCGGCGAAGGCGAAGAAGGACAGCAGCACGCAGGCGAGGCCGATGTTCATCGGGATACCGGCCTGGCCGCTGTCGTGCATCTTGATGAACATGCCGATCGCGAAGAGCAGCGAGTCGCCCGGCAGGATCGGGAAGAAGAGGCCGCACTCGACGAAGATGATCGCGCAGGACACCCAGAACATCGCGCCGCCGAAGGTGGCGAGCAGCCACTCGGGTTGCATCCAGTCCGGGCCGAGAGTCGGTGGGGTCACGACAGATCAGGTTAGGCGACGCGCGGCGTCCGCCCTATTCGGTCGCCTTCGGCGCTCTCCCCGGTATGCCGCCCGCTCACCGCGCGCCTAAGCCCGCCTATGCTCCCGGGCATGACCGCGAAGCCTCCCGCGCGACCGCAGTCCGCCCGCCTTGCCGACGTGCGCGCCCGCCTCGCGCAGGACGTCGACTGCTGGGTGGCCACCTCGTCGGCCGACGGGCTGCCCGGGCTGGTGCCGCTGTCCTTCGACTGGGACGGCTCGACGATCCTGCTCGCCACCGGGCGCGACACCCCGGCGGGCGCCAACCTGCGGCGCACCGGCCGGGTCCGGCTGGCCCTGGGCGAGCCGCGCGACGTCGTCCTCGTCGACGGGACGGCGACCGAGCTGGAGCTGAGTGCGGTGTCCGAGCAGCGGTGGGCCGCATACACGCAGCGATGCGGGTGGGATCCACGAGGGGACGGGGCCGGCTACGCGGCATACCTCGTGCGGCCCAGGCGGGTCCAGGCCTGGCGGGAGTCCAACGAGCTCCCCGGCCGCACCCTCATGTGCTCGGGCGTCTGGGTCGACGAGCCGACGATCGTCGATGCCTGACCGACCCGCGATGCCGGAGGTGGGGGTCGGGCCGCACCCTCAGCCGTGGCCCGAGGGGGAGCAGTGGGATGCGGAGCTGCTCGCCGACGGCGACCGGCGCAACGTCGAGGACCGCTATCGCTATTGGCGGCACGAGGCGATCGTCGCCGACCTCGACACTCGCCGACACCCTCTGCACGTCGCGATCGAGAACTGGGGACACGACTTCAACATCGGCTCGGTCGTGCGAACCGCCAATGCCTTCAACGTCGCTGCCTTCCACATCGTCGGCAAGCGCCGCTGGAATCGCCGCGGCGCAATGGTCACCGATCGCTATCAGCACGAGATCCACCACCCCACGGCCGGTGACCTGGCCGCGTGGGCCGCGCAGCGCGGCATACCGGTCCTCGGCATCGACAACGTGCCCGGCAGCGTGCCGCTCGAGAGCACCGGTATGCCGCGCGCCTGCCTGCTCGTCTTCGGTCAGGAGGGGCCGGGGCTGAGCCCGGAGGTGCAGGAGGTGTGCGAGCGGATCCTGCACATCACCCAGTACGGCTCGACCCGCTCGCTCAACGCCGGTGCCGCCGCCGCGATCGCCATGCATGCCTGGGTGCTGCAGCACGCCGACGCGTATCGGGTCACCCGATAAAGGTGCGCTTGACCCGAGGAACTTCCTGGGGTGAAGCGCCACCTTGTCGGGTGGAGCTGTCGATTCGGGGTCCGCTCGGGCGTCACCTCGATGTCAGGCGTCACCACGACGCGATCACCCGGAAGGATTGACCTATGCCGAGATACCTCGTCCTGTTGCCCGCGCCAGAGGCCGAGTGGGCCCAGCTGCCCCCGGAGGAGCACGCCAAGGGGATGCGCGCCCACGAGCGCTTCAACCGCGAGCTCGCCGAGGGCGGCCACCGGGTCGTCGACTCGAGCCCGCTCACCCCCTCGGCCCGGGCCGTCTCGATGCGGCCGGATGGCGCCGGCGGCACGCTGGTCACGGACGGGCCGTTCACCGAGTCGGCCGAGCAGATCGTCGGCTACTACCTTATCGAGACCGACGACCGAGACGGCTTCCTCGCCTGCTGCCGGCAGCTCGCGAGCACGGGCGACCTGCTCGAGATCCGCCGGCTCGCGACCGACGACCACGAGCGGGCCGCCGGCTCGGGGTCGGAGGCCTGAGATGGGCCGCTACATCGTCCTGCTCCCCGGCGACGAGGACGCCTGGGAGGCAGCCACGCCGCAACAGCGCGCCGAGGGGTATGCCGCGCACGAGCGCTTCGCGGCCGCTCTCACCGAGCGCGGGCACCAGATCCGTGGCGGCGCCGAGCTCGCCCACTCCCGCACCGCACGCAGCATCCGGCGTCAGCCGGACGGCTCGACGGTGGTCACCGACGGCCCCTTCGCCGAGACGGTCGAGCAGCTCACCGGCTTCTTTGACATCGAGTCCGACGACCTCCACGACCTCGTCGCCATCTGTCGTGAGCTGGTCGGCGCGGGCGAGAGCATCGAGCTGCGGCCGGTCGCGAGCCAGGAGGTGCCGTCATGAAGTACCTCGTCCTGCTCGCGCACGAGCCCGGCATGTGGACCGAGGCGGACGAGGCGACCTTCGCGGCATACCACCAAGGGCACGTCGACTTCGCCCGCGCGGTTGGTGCGCACCAGCTCGCCGGTGAGGCACTGGCGGGCACGGGCACGGCAACGACGTTGCGCCGCAACGCTGGTCGTGACCTGCTCACCGACGGTCCCTATGCCGAAGGACCGGAGATGATCGGCGGCTTCTACCTGCTCGACGCGCCTGACCTCGACACGGTGCTCGGCTGGTGCCGACTGCTGCCCGAGCCCTATGCCATCGAGGTCCGGCCCTGTGTCCCGGTCAGCGGGCTCACCGACTGACGTGTCGCCACCTGACGCGAACAGCGCTGTCGCACAGTCCTATCGGGACGAGTGGGGACGACTGCTCGCGCTGCTCGTCGCGCGCTATCGCCGGCTCGACCTGGCCGAGGACGCGCTCGCCGAGGCCTTCGAGGCGGCGACCCGCACCTGGCCGCGCGACGGCATACCGGCCAACCCGGCGGCGTGGCTGCTCACCGCAGCGCGCCGCCGGGCGCTGGACCGGCTGCGCGCCGAGGCGGTCCGGGCCCGCACCGAGCCGCTGCTCGTCGTCGACGCCGAGACCCACGAGCGCGCGCAGCGGATCATGGTCGACCCCGGCGACGTCGCGGTGACCGACGAGCGGCTCCGGCTCGTGCTGCTCGCTGCCCACCCTGCGCTGGCCCCGGAGGCGGCAGCGGCGCTCACCCTGCGGCTCGTGCTCGGCGTGTCGACCGCCGACCTGGCCCGGCTCTTCCTCGTCAGCGAGCCGACGATGGCGGCCCGGCTCACCCGGGCCCGCAGGAAGCTCGCCACAGCCGGCGTCGCCTTCACCGTGCCGGAGGGCGCGGCGCTGGCCGAGCGGATCGACGTCGTCGCGACGGTCGCCTACCTCGCCTTCACCGCCGGCTACGCCCCCGGCTCGGGGCCGGACGTCGTGCGCACCGAGCTGGCCGGCGAGGCGATCCGGCTCGTGCGGGTGCTCCGCACGCTCGTCGGGTATGCCGCGTCGCCCGGCTCGTCGTCCGGCTCGTCGTCTGGCCCGTCGCCCCGCGCGACCGACGCGGTGCTCGATCCGCTGCTCGCCCTCATGCTGCTGCAGCACTCGCGCCGCGATGCCCGGGTCGACGACGCCGGCGCGCTGGTGCTGCTGCCCGACCAGGACCGCAGCCGGTGGCGGCAGGACGAGATCGCCGAGGCGCTCACGCTGCTCGCCGAGGCGCCACACACGAGCACCGGGTCACCGTCCGCCGACCGCGACCCGCCTGAGGATGCCCGCAGCGATGCCCGGGTCAGCGGTGACTCCAGGTGGGGGTGGGAGCTGCGGATCCAGGCGCTCATCGCGGCCGGGCATGCGACCGCGCCGACCGCAGCGGCCACCGACTGGCACCGCATCGCGGGGCTCTACGACGACCTCGAGGCGCTCACCGGCTCGCCGGTCGTCCGGCTCAACCGGGCGGTGGCGGTCGCCGAGGCGCACGGTCCCGCCGCGGGCCTGGCCCTGCTCGAGGGGCTCGACGACCGCCTCCCACACAGCCACCGGCTGCCGGCGGTTCGCGCCGAGCTGCTCGCTCGCGTCGGTGACACGGAGGCGGCGAGCGCGGCATACGAGCAGGCAATCTCGTTGTGCGACAACGACGCCGAGCGTGCCCATCTCATCGAACGGCTGCAGGTGCGCGGTGAGGCGCTGGCTGGGCAAGCCGGACCCGGAGATGACGCTGCGGTGGCCAACAGGTGACGGCGGGGTGCATGACGAAGGGCCTGTCGCACCACGCAGGCCGGAGTGCAAGGATGGACACGACCCGACCGCAACCGCCAAGGAGCGCGCTCCATGCCCATCGCAACCCCTGAGGTCTACGCCGACATGCTCGACCGGGCCAAGGCCGGCTCGTTCGCCTACCCGGCGATCAACATCACCTCCAGCCAGACCGTCAACGCAGCCATCCGTGGCTTCGCCGAGGCCGGCTCGGACGGCATCATCCAGGTGTCCACCGGCGGCGCCGAGTTCGCCTCGGGCAGCACCATCAAGAACATGGTCGCCGGCTCGCTCGCGCTGGCCGCCTTCGCCACCGAGGTCGCCAAGAACTACGACGTCAACATCGCCCTGCACACCGACCACTGCCCCAAGGACAAGCTGGACGGCTTCGTCCGCCCGCTGCTCGCGGCGTCCGCCGAGCGGGTCAAGGCCGGCGGTCTGCCGATCTTCCAGTCGCACATGTGGGACGGCTCGGCCGTGCCGCTCGGTGAGAACCTGCAGATCGCGCAGGAGCTGCTCGCCCTGGCCAAGGCCGCCAACGTCATCCTCGAGGTCGAGATCGGCGTCGTCGGTGGCGAGGAGGACGGCGTCGCCAACGAGATCAACGAGCAGCTCTACACGACCCCCGAGGACGCCCTCGCGACGGTCGAGGCGCTCGGGCTCGGCGAGAACGGCCGCTACATGGCGGCGCTCACCTTCGGCAACGTCCACGGCGTCTACAAGCCGGGCAACGTCAAGCTGCGCCCGGAGATCCTCAAGCAGTGCCAGGAGGCCATCGTCGCCGCCAAGGGCCTGGCCGCCGGCAGCAAGCCGCTCGACCTCGTCTTCCACGGCGGCTCGGGCTCGCTTCCGCAGGAGATCTCCGACGCGGTCGACTACGGCGTCATCAAGATGAACGTCGACACCGACACGCAGTACGCCTTCACCCGCCCGGTCGCCGCCTGGATGATGAAGAACTACGACGGCGTGCTCAAGATCGACGGCGAGGTCGGCAACAAGAAGCAGTACGACCCGCGCAGCTGGGGCAAGGAGGCCGAGGCCGCGATGGCCGCCCGCGTCGTCCAGGCCTGCCAGGACCTGCGCTCGGCCGGCACGCACAGCTGACCTGCACTCCCTTCGGTATGCCGCTGCCCCCACCGTCCGGTGGGGGCAGCGGTGTCTTCGGATGTCGATCCCGCTGCGAATCGGGGCTGGAGGCGGTCAGGGCGAGGGATGGGTAGCGTGGCGCCATGAGCGAGAGCCTGCTCGGCGTGCCGCCGACCCACCTGCCCGCCGACCCGGCTGCCGGGGCGCTTGCCTACGGGGCCGCCCCGCGCAATCTCGTGCGCTCCTATCCGGCCTCGTCCCTCGTGTGGGCCGCGCTGGCCGAGCAGGCGCTGGCCGCGGATGACGCGGTGGCGGCATACGCCTATGCGCGCACCGGCTATCACCGCGGGCTGGACGCACTGCGAAGGGCCGGCTGGCGCGGGCAGGGGCCGATCCCGTGGGAGCACGAGCCCAATCGCGGCTTCCTGCGGGCGCTCGCCGCGCTGACCCGGGCGGCCCGCGCGATCGGCGAGTCGGAGGAGGAGACCCGCTGCGGCACCTTCCTGCGCGACTCGTCGCGGACCGCGGCGGACGCGCTCGGACTCTAGGTCGCGCGAGTGGTGACCTGGGCCGCTGCCTGGCGGGTCCGGCGCGGCGCAGGTCGCGCGAGTGGTGACCTAGGCCGCGGCCTGGCGGGCCCGGCGCAGGGCGGTCGCGCGAGTGGTGACCTATCGCTGGTTGGTCGGCAGCGCCGGCGTGAGGTCGGTGTGGGTGAAGTCGTCGCCCACGAAGAGCAGCGGCTCGCCAGTCTCGGCGGCCAGCGCGTAGGCGAAGCAGTCGCCGAAGTTGAGCTGGGCTCGCGACCCTGAGCCCTTGCCGAAGAGCTCGTATGCCGCTCGGCCGATCTCCGCCTGGTGCTCGGTCACCGGCTCGATCTGCAGCCGATACTCCCGGAGGAGCCGCTCGACACGGGCGCGCTGAGCAGGCGGCAGCCGGCGATCGACGAGGATCCCGAGCTCGAGCAGCGTGCCCGCAGACATCCGGGGGTGGCTGGCCCGGTTGAGGGCCTCGTCGATCCGTTCGAAGTCGGGTTCGCGCAGGATGAGAGCCAGGAGCGCCGACGTGTCGACGATCACGCGGGCAGCCCAGTCTCGTCGTAGAGCTGGTCAGCCGCCTGTCGGATGGCTATGCGGTCAGTCTCCGACAGCTCGGCATGGATGGTGGCCAACAGCGCTCGGGAGCGACGGATGCGTTGCTGGGCCTCCGACTCCGCTGGGATGCCGGTGTCCTCCTGGGCAGCCAGGAAGGCCTCCAAAGCCTCCTCGAGCACGCTCACCTGGCTGCGGCCGGTGAGCCGCGCGGCGTCGCGGGCCAGGCGGCATACCCGCTCGTTCTTGATGTTGAGAGCCACCGTTACACCTTTCTGCCTTCTTGCATTACACCCGGTGTAAGGCGGCGGCGTCAACGCTGGGTAGGGTGGCTGGGGACACCAGCACAGGAGGCAGGCATGACCTGGACCGCCGACGATCTCGGCGATCACTCCGGCCGCACCGTCGTCGTGACCGGTGCCAACTCGGGCACCGGACGGGAGGTGGCCCGCGCCTTCGCCGGCCACGGAGCCCGCGTCGTGCTCGCCGTCCGCAACGTCGAGGCCGGCGCAGCGACGGTGGCCGAGATCGCCGCCGAGCACCCGGGCGCGGCGGGTCGACTGCACGTCGAGCGCCTCGACCTCGCCTCCCTAGCCTCGATCCATGACCTCGCCGATCGGCTCGACCGGCCGATCGACGTTCTCGTCAACAACGCCGGTGTGATGGCCCCGCCCAAGCACCGGATGACCGAGGACGGCTTCGAGCTGCAGCTGGGCACCAACCATCTCGGGCACTTCGCGCTGACCGGCCTGCTGTTGCCCCGACTGCTCGAGACGCCCGCGCCGCGGGTCGCGACGATGTCCTCGATCTCCCACCACGCCGGCGGTCCCCGCATCCTCGACGGCAATCCGGCGTCGAGCTACAGGGCGCAGGCGGCCTACGGCAACAGCAAGCTCGGCAACCTGCTCTTCGCGCTCGAGCTGCAGCGCCGGGCCACCGCTGCGGGCTCGGTGCTCACCTCGACGGCGGCCCACCCCGGCGTGACCTACACCAACCTGTTCAGCAGCCCGGACGGGATGGGGGGCTACGGCTTGGTGCGCCGGGTCGTGCCGATGGTGATGAAGGTCGTCCTGCCGCCGGCCAGCGCCGGGGCCACCGCGCTGCTGTATGCCGCGTCCGCCGCCGCCCCGGGCAGCTACACCGGCCCGCAGCGGCTCGGCGAGAGCCGCGGCCCGATCGGCCCGGCGAAGCTCTCCCCCTGGGCGCGCGACGAGGCGCTGGCCCAGAAGGTGTGGGCGTGGAGCGAGGAGCAGACCGGAGTGTCCTTCGCGCTGTAGGCGGCGTCGGTGCGGTCGGGGCCGGCAGTGCTGGCCGGGTGCCAGCAATGGCGTCCGCGGGGGTAGCACGTGGGTCGCCGCGATAGGGCATTGCTGGCGGGGTGCCAGCAATGCCCTATCGCCACCGCCCCTGCTCCCCGCCCCAGGCGAGGGGACCAAGGCCACCCACGGCGCCGGGCGGGCGGCATACAGTCGTGGCATCAGCCTGAGCCCACCACCCTGGGCGAGGGACATTCGAGCCGCGCCCACGACGCGCGGGGCGGAGACACGATGGGCACCGACACGGCTGCCGATCGGCACCAGGCGATGGTGCCGGGCGAGCCCGAGGCTGCCGCCGCGTCCGCCCCGGTTCGGGTCCTCGTCGGCCATTACGGCAGCGGCAAGACCGAGGTCGCGGTGTCCCTCGCGATGCGCCTCGCTGCCGCCGGCCACCGGGTGGCCCTGGGCGACCTGGACGTCGTCAACCCTTACTTCCGGTCGCGGGAGCGGGCCGAGGTGCTGACCGCGGCCGGCATCGAGGTCATCTCCTCGACGCTCGGTCACTCGATCACCCAGGACCTCCCGGCGATCTCGCCCGAGCTGCACCGGCCGCTCGCCGACCCCGGCTGCGAGGTCCTGCTCGACGTCGGCGGCAACGACATCGGCACCCGCGCGCTCGTCGAGTTCCTCCCCGACCTGCGCCGCCGCGCCGCGCAGGTGCTGCTCGTCGTCAACGCCTACCGCCCGGACACGGCCGACCTGTCCGGCGTGCTGCGCCACCTGCGGGCCATCGAGGACACCTGCGGTCTCGCGGTGACCGGGCTCGTGAGCAACACCCATGTCTGCCGCGAGACCACGACCGTGGACGTCCGCGCCGGCTACCGGCTCACCGCGGAGGTCCGCGACGCGACCGGGATCCCGATCGCCTACGTGTGCGGCATACCTGAAGCCCTCGCCGGTCTCGAGCCGAACCTCGACGGCGAGCTGATCCCTGTCGGCCTCTATCTGCGCGACCCGTGGATGTGACGGAAAGGACTGCGACACATGGCAACTCACGGAACGGTGACCTTCAACCGGGACATCTGCAAGGGCTGCGGGCTGTGTGTCACCGCGTGCGCGGTGCACGCCATCGAGCTCGAGGTGACGGCGATCAACGGCAAGGGCTATCACCCCGTGCACCTCGTCGACGCCGACACGTGCAACGGCTGCGCCAACTGCGCGGTCATGTGCCCCGACCAGGGGATCACGGTGACCAAGGAGAAGATCGAGCGCGAGCGGGTGCCCGCTCATGCCTAGGACCCTGATGAAGGGCAACGAGGTGATCGGCGCGGCCGCGATCCGCGCCGGGTGCCGGGCCTTCTTCGGGTATCCGATCACCCCGCAGACCGAGCTGCCCGAATACATGGCGACCCACCTGCCGGCGGTCGGCGGGGTCTTCCTGCAGGCCGAGAGTGAGGTCGCCGCGATCAACATGGTCTACGGCGCCAGCGGCAGCGGCGTGCGGGTGATGACCTCCTCGTCCTCGCCCGGCATCGCGCTCAAGCAGGAGGGCATCTCCTATCTCTGCGGTGCCGAGCTGCCCTGCGTCATCGTCAACGTCGTGCGCGGCGGGCCGGGGCTCGGCGGCATCCAGCCCTCGCAGGCCGACTACTACCAGGTGACGCGCGGCGGCGGCAACGGCGACTACCGGCTGCTCGTCTACGCCCCGGCGACCCTGCAGGAGCTCGCCGACCTCGTGCAGACCGCCTTCGCTCGGGCCGACCGCTATCGCAACCCGGTGATGATCGTTGCCGACGGGATGCTCGGCCAGATGATGGAGCCGGTCGAGATCCGCGACCTCGTCGAGCCGGAGCTGCCCGAGAAGGACTGGGCCGCAACGGGAACCGAGGGCAGACGCGAGCCGCGGATCATCAACTCGCTGTTCCTCAAGCCCGAGGAGCTCGAGGAGCACATCCACCGGCTGTTCACGAAGTATGCCGCGATGCAGCACGACGAGCCGCTCGTCGAGACCGTGGGGCTCGGCGAGGACGACGGCGCCGAGGTCGCGATCGTCGCCTATGGCACGACCTCGCGGATCGTGCGCAGCGCGATGGCCGAGCTCGCCGATGAAGGGATCAAGGTCGGCCTGATCCGGCCGATCACCTTGTGGCCCTATCCGACTCGAGTCTTCGCCGAGCTGCCCGCGTCGGTGCGCCGGCTGCTCGTCGTCGAGATGAGCATGGGCCAGATGATCGACGACGTCCGGATCGCCAACGAGGGCCGGTTGCCGATCGACTTCGTCGGCCGCACCGGCGGGATGGTGCCCACCCCGCGCCTCATCGCGGACACGATCAAGGCGCTGCGCGGCATACCGGATGGTGTGCCGAGTGCGGCGGATCTGACTGCAGGAGTGGGGGTCTCACGATGAGCGTCGTCTTCGCCCCGACGATCGGGCTGCGCCCGCGGGAGACGCACTACTGCCCGGGGTGCACCCACGGGATCATCCACCGGCTGGTCGGCGAGGTGCTCGCCGAGCTCGACGTGCTCGGCCGCACCGTCGGCGTCGCGCCGGTCGGCTGCTCGGTGCTCGCCTACGACTACTTCAACTGCGACATGCACGAGGCGGCGCACGGACGTGCCCCGGCGGTCGCGACCGGGATCAAGCGGGTGCTGCCGGACCGCGTCGTCTTCACCTATCAGGGTGACGGCGACCTCGCCTCGATCGGCACCGGCGAGATTGTGCACGCCGCGCACCGCAGCGAGAACATCACGGTCATCTTCGTCAACAACGCGATCTACGGGATGACCGGCGGGCAGATGGCGCCGACGACCCTGCCGGGGCAGCGGACGACGACGACCCCGTCCGGACGCGACCCGCGCCTGACCGGCTATCCGATGCGGATGTCGGAGATGCTCGCCCAGGTGCCGGGCGCCAGCTATGTCGAGCGGGTGTCGGTGCACAACGCGGTCTATGTCCGCAAGGCGAGGAAGGCGATCCGCCGGGCCTTCGAGGTGCAGCTGGCCGGGCAGGGCTTCTCGATCGTCGAGGTGCTGTCGAGCTGCCCGACGAACTGGGGCCTCGAGCCGGCCGATGCGCTGCGCTGGATCGAGGAGCAGATGATCCCGGTCTATCCGCTCGGCGTGCTGCGCCGCCCGGAGGACCCGCCGGAGTTCCTCACCCGCTGGACGGAGGCCACCGATGCGCACTGAGAAGTGCATCCTCGCCGGATTCGGCGGGCAGGGCGTCATGCTGATGGGCCAGCTGCTTGCCCAGGCCGCGCTCGAGGAGGGCCTCGAGGTGACCTGGCTGCCGTCCTACGGGCCGGAGATGCGCGGCGGCACCGCCAACTGCGCGGTCATCGTCTCGCCCGAGCCGATCCCGTCGCCGGTCATCGCCCACGACGCGACCTCGCTCATCGTGATGAACCTGCCCTCGCTCACCCGCTTCGAGCCCGATCTCGTGCCGGGCGGGCACGCGCTGGTCAACTCCTCGCTCATCGACGCGCAGGTATGCCGCGCGGACGTCAGCGCGCTCTACGTGCCGTGCAACGACATCGCGGTGGAGCTCGGCGATGCCCGGATGACCAACATGGTGATGCTCGGTGCCTTCGTCCAGGTCACCGGGTGCGTCCGGCCGGAGAGCGTGCTCGGGGCCTTGGAGCACAAGCTCGGCGAGCGCAAGGCGCACCTCATGGCCGGCAACCAGGCGGCCTTCGCCCGCGGTGCCGAGTGCGCGCTCGCGGGAGTCGGCTGAGCGTCGAGGCGCCAGCCCGCTCAACCCGACAAAGTGGCGCTTCACCCGAGGAACTTCCTCGGGTGAAGCGCCACTTTATCGGGTGACCCGATAAAGCCCGCCCCTGGCGCCGGCGGCCGCGGCACCCGAGTAGCCTGGGGCGCTGGTCCAGCCCCCGGGTGGTCGAAGGAGAATGCCCATGCCCGCAGTCGTGCTCGTCGGTGCCCAGTGGGGCGACGAAGGCAAGGGCAAGGCCACCGACCTGCTCGGCAGCCGGGTCGACTACGTCGTGAAGTTCAACGGCGGCAACAACGCCGGCCACACGGTGGTCATCGACCACGAGGACGGCACCAGCGACAAGTACGCCCTGCACCTGCTGCCCTCGGGCATCCTCACCCCGACCTGCACGCCGGTCATCGGCAACGGCGTCGTCGTCGACCTCGAGGTGCTCTTCCGCGAGATCGACGGGCTCGAGGCCCGCGGCGTTGACACCTCGAAGCTGCTGGTCAGCGCCGACGCCCACGTCATCACGCCCTACAACCGCACGCTCGACAAGGTCACCGAGCGCTTCCTCGGCGCGCGCAAGATCGGCACCACCGGGCGCGGCATCGGCCCGACCTACGCCGACAAGATGAGCCGCACCGGCATTCGGGTGCAGGACCTCTTCGACCGGCACATCCTCGAGCAGAAGGTCGATGCCGCGCTGCGGATCAAGAACCAGATCCTCGCCAAGATCTACAACCGGCGCGGCGCCGAGACCGCCGCCGTCGTCGACGAGCTCACCTCGTATGCCGCGCGGCTCGCCCCCATGGTCCGGGACACCTCGCTCGTGCTCAAGGAGGCGCTGGACCGCGGCGAGACCGTGCTGCTCGAGGCCGGCCAGGCGACCCTGCTCGACGTCGACTTCGGCACCTATCCCTTCGTCACCAGCTCCAACGCCACGGCCGGCGGCGCCTGCACCGGCTCGGGCATCCCGCCGACCCGGATCGACCGGGTCATCGCCATCCTCAAGGCCTACACGACCCGGGTCGGCGAGGGACCCTTCCCGACCGAGCTGCTCGACGACCAGGGCGAGTTCCTGCGCAAGACCGGCGCCGAGTACGGCACGACGACCGGCCGGCCGCGCCGCTGCGGCTGGCTGGACACCGTCATCGGCCGCTACGCCACCCGGATCAACGGGGTCACCGACTTCGTCGTCACCAAGCTCGACGTGCTCACCGGGCTCGAGACCGTCCCGATCTGCGTCGCCTACGACGTCGACGGCGTCCGGCACGACGAGATGCCGGTCAACCAGAGCGACTTCCACCACGCCAGGCCCATCTACGAGCAGCACCCCGGCTGGTGGGAGGACATCTCGACCTGCCGCACCTTCGAGGAGCTGCCCGCCAACGCGCAGTCCTACATCCTGCGGGTCGAGGAGCTCATCGGCGCCCGGGTCTCGGCGATCGGCGTCGGCCCGGCTCGTGACGCGATCATCCAGCGCCACGACCTGCTCGGCGAGGACTGAGCACGGCTGTGACGCAAGGCGACTCGGCACCAGCATCCGGTATGCCGCGGCCCGGCCAGCCGGTCCACGTCGCCTATCGCAAGCACGACGGATCGCCGCACTGGCAGGTGGACACCGAGGCCCTCGGCATCGACGAGCACGGGCTGTGGCTGCGGGTGCCGACCGGCACCACCTACTCCCGACCGGCGCTGTCGGTGACGACGACCCACGACCAGCTCATGCTCGTGCCCCTCGGTCGGCGCTGGCTCGCGACCTTCCACGCGCGCCCGGACGGGCGCAAGGGCGTCGTCGTCTACGTCGACATCACGTCACCGTGCGAGCTCGTCGAGCTCCCCGAGACCCCGGTGCCGGGGGACTGCGGCCTGCAGGTGCAGTGCGTCGACCTCGATCTCGACGTCATCCGGCTCGCCGACGGGACGACCTACGTCGACGACGAGGACGAGTTCGCCGAGCACACGGTGCGGTTCGGCTACGACGCGCCGACGGTGGCGGCGACGCGGCATACCGCTGACGAGGTGTGGGTCTGGGTGAGCGGCGAGGTCGCACCCTTCGACCCGGCCACCCGGGCGCGCTGGTTCGCCCTCCTCGGCGGCGCCGGCACGGCCTAGGCCAGTGGAGCGGTGACCCGGCCGAGAAGCACCGCGACCCGCGGGGCGAGGGTGTCAGCGACCCGATCGCCCGCGGCCAATGCCGAGCGGGAGGCGGCGAGGAACACGGCGATCAGGGCCCCGGCTGCCATCTCGGGCGAGACGCTCAGCCGACGGCCGAGCAGCTGGGCCAGCTGTTCGAGGAAGCTCCCCAACGGGTCCAGCAGGGCGCCGCGCCCGGCCCGATAGGCCTCTCGCACCGACGGGTCGCGCACTGCCTGCAGCGACAGCTCGATGAGGGTGAGGCTCGCGTGCGACCACGGGTCGGGGCTGCTCGGGTCGATGGCGTCGAGGTTGAGCACCCGCCGCGTCGTCCGGTCGAGGAGGTCCGGTCCGGGCTGGGTCGTCAGGTTGGGAGTCGTGGTCAGATCGTCGCGAACCCGGGCCAGGGCTCGCTTGGTCCAGTCGGACAGGGCCTCGTGCAAGGCGGCCAGGATCTCTGCGGACAGCGCCTCCTTGGTGGGGAAGTTGGCATAGAAGGCGCCCCGACTGAAGCCGGCTCGCTCGCAGATCGTCTCGACCGTGCTGGCGGCGATACCGGCCTCGGCATAGAGCTCGATCGCAGCCTGGGCCAGCCGGCGGCGGGTCCGCAGCCGGCGGGGGGACAGCGACTCACTCATGAGGTCCCACCGCGACCGGGAAGCGGCTCGGTGACCAGCCGGATCGCCAGCAGCAGGCCCGGGATGACCGCCGCGACCACGCCCTCCGCGGTCTCCGACATGAGCGCGTCGCGGGTTGCCTCCTCGTAGAGGGCCGTGATGAGCTCGGCCGCCTCGGTGCCGGAGACCATGAGACGCAGGCCGGCCAGCGCGAACAGCGGGCCGAGCAGCTGCTCGAAGGGCTCGCTCATCCCCTCCGCATAGGGTGCGTAGGCCGGGCGAATGCCGGGTTCGCGCGCGGCATACAGGCCCAGCTCGGTGTAGAGGAGGCTGAGGTTGGTCGGCGTCGCGGCCCGCTCGTCGTCCTCGACGGCGACGAACGCGCCCAGCAACGGCACGAGGCCGCGCTCGAGGATCTCGTACGGGCCAAGGGCGAGCAGCTCCGGGTGAGCGGCGAAGTAGCGCGTGAAAGCAGCGGCCCCGCGGCGGAAGGCGTCGGCGTAGAAGCCTCGCTCGATGACGAGCAGCTCCTCGCAGATCGCGATCTTGGACCCGAAGTTCGAGTAGAACGCCCCCCGGGAGTAGCCGGCCCGCTCACAGACCTGCTCGATCGTGCTTGCCGTGATGCCCTGTTCGGCGAACACCTCTGCGGCGGCGGCGACGAGCCGCGCACGGGTCTCATCGCGGCGCCGGGTGCCTCGCTCGGCCACACTCTCCCTTTCCTGGTCGGTGCAGGTGGCGACGATACACGCGTGTATACCGCTGGGGGTCCGTCGTTCGGTCGGATACGCGCGTGCATGCTGAAGTCCCCTCACGGTGCTGCCCCGCTGGAGCACGTGCGGAGAGGTGGCGCAACTCGTTCGGTGATTGCGCCGCGTGATACGTGCGCGTATCTGGTACAGTGGTGTATCAGCAGGGCAAGACAGCCGAGGTCACCTCGGGACGGAAGCCGGCAGGGCACATCGGGGGATGACCCAGACCGGCATGGTTGCAGATCGACACATCGGGGGATGTCCGGTCCGACCACCGTCAGGTGTGACATGCACGGGGCGGAGCCAATCGGCTCCGCCCCGCTTGCTGTGCCGCGGACCGGGAGACCGCCGGGGGTTTTCAGTCCTCGCCGCCGCCGACGAGGCAGCCGAGCAGTTGAGCCAAGCGCACCGACAGCACCTGAGCCGGCGCGGTGTCGAAGGTCATGGCGCGCCGGGCGACGGCCAGGACCACCGATTGCAGGGCCACGCCAGCCTGCTGCCGGTCGACCGCGACCCGCAGGCCGAGGAGCTCGGCCAGCGAGATGACGAAGGCGCCGAGCTCCTCGTGCATCTCGGTCTGGGTGGCCAGGAAGAGCGGTCGCGACTCCGGCTCACGGACGGCATACAGCGCCAGCTCGATCGGGACGAGAGCGGCGATCGTCCACGGATCGGGTCCTCCCGGGCCGAGCGGAAACTCGTCGCCGCCGTGCAAGCCCAGGCTGACCTCCGCCGCCACCGCGAGACGCTCAGCGATCGGGCCGGTCAGCAGGTCGGGCCGGGTGGCGAGCAGCTCGGCGAGGGTCGTCGTGGATTGCCTGATCCACTGCCGCTGCAGGTCCTGGTTCACCTCGAGGACGGCGCGGTAGAGCTCCTCGCGGCTGCCGAATGCGGAGTAGTAGGCGCCGCGGGTGAAGCCCGCCCGGTCGCAGATGAGCTCGACGGTGCTCGCGCTCATGCCCCGCTCGGCGATCAGCTCGGTGGCGGCCGTGGCCAGGCGCTGGCGGGTCTGCTCTCGGCGTGGGGTGCTGGGCCGACTCATGCCCCGCTGCCGATCTCGCGGGTCACCAGGCGCAAGCCGACCATGACGTGCTCGGCGACGACGTCGACGAGCTGGCTCGGCGAGCTGGCCAACAGCAAGGCCTGCCGGGAGCCGCTCTCCCACAGCGAGTGGACGATCTCGGCGGCCGACGTCGAGTCCATCCGCAGCTCCAGGCCGGCCAGCCCGAGCAGCGGGCCGAAGAGCTGCTCGATGGGATCCAGGATCGCCTCTGCATAGCGCTGGTATGCCGCGCGAATCCCGGCTTCGCGGGCGGCATACAGGCCCAGCTCGGTGAACAGCAGGCTCACCATGGTGTGGCTCGCCGCGCGATCGTCCGCGCCCGCGATGAAGGCGGGCAGCAGTTGCCGCAGGCCGAGCTCCAACACCTCGTAGGGGTCTCGCCGCAGGTCAGCCGGGAACGCCGAGAAGTGCCCGGCGAAGTCCGCGGCGCCCTTGGCGAAGGCCTCACCGTAGAACTGCGTCTCGACGTCGAGGATCTCTCGACACAGGTCGTTCTTGGACTCGAAGTTGGAGTAGAAGGCCCCTCGCGTGAACCCGGCCCGGTCGCAGACCTGCTCCACCGTGCTTGCGGTGATGCCTTGGGCAGCGAAGACCTCGACGGCTGCTCCGACCAGGCGAGCGCGGGTCTCCTCGCGCCGCCGACTGCGGTCGGTCATGGTGCCCTCTCGTCGATCCTGTCCCCCTGGTCGCGCGTCACCCCCGCGCGCCACCGCACTGCGAAAAAGGATACACGCATGTATATCTGGCGAGCGCGTGCGAATCGGTGGGTCCGCGTGTCTGCCGCATCGGCCCGGATCTTCGATGAAGTTGTTCAGATACGCGCGTGCATCTGGTACGTTGATGTATCGGTGACGGGAGAGATCCCGACACTGCCCGAGACCCGAGTCCACGCCGCCCAGCGGCAGTGGCGGCGGGCTTGGCAGGCACATCGGGGGATGACCTGGCAAGCCCACCAGGGTCTCGTTGGCTGTGTGGGTGCCTCCTCAGCCGGCGTGCAGCACGGTCATTCGATGAGCCGCGCGGGTCAGCGCCACGTAGAGCGCCCGCACCCCGCCGGCGGTCTGCGCCACGATCTCGTCCGGGTCCACGACGACCGTCGCATCCCACTCCAGCCCCTTGCTCGACAAGGGGTCGACCAGCCGCACCCGCTCGCGCCCGTCGAGCGCGATGGCGAGCGCAGCGGCATACCGGCTCGGCGTGATGACCCCGATGCTGCCGTCGACCTCGTCGAGCAGCGCGTCGACGGCGCTGACGACCGCGCCGGTCGGGTCGTCGCCGAGCCGGCCGTCGACCGGCAGCACCCCGGTCTCGCGGACCGCATCGGGGATGTCGGCATCGGGGACGTGGCGGCGGATCGCGGCGGCCGCGTAGTCGAAGATCTCGCGGGCGTTGCGGTAGTTCGTCGTCATGTGGAAGCCGCGGTGCTGCTGCACCCCCCACGCCTCGCCCCGGGCGGCCACCGACTCGACCGGATCCGGCCACGAGCTCTGCGCGGCATCGCCGACGACCGTCCACGAGGCGGCGCGCCCCCGTCGGCCGAGCATCCGCCACTGCATCGGTGACAGGTCCTGCGCCTCGTCGACGAGGATGTGCGCGTAGTCGTCGGGTCGGCCGATCCGGCCGTGCAGCAACCGGTCGCGCGCGTCCTCCGGGGTGACCTCGTAGGCCGGCTCGAGCCGGTCCGGCCGGATTGGCCCGCCGAGGGAGCCGAGCATCGGCAGGTCGGTCGCGAGCGCATCGAGCTCGTCGATCTCGAAGAAGCCCCGCTCCTCGGCGGGCGCCTCCTGGACCGGCCCGAGCCGGGCCGCGAGCTCGTCGACGAGCGCGACGTCGGCGATCGACCAGGTGCCGGTGCGCAGGGCCTCGCCCATCGACGCGTGCAGCACCTCGACCTCGGTCGGCGTGAACACTCCGGCGGCATAGCGCTCGAGACGAGGCCGGTCGGCCAGCCACAGCAGTGCCTCGCGCGGGTCGAGCTGCGGCCACCAGGCAGCGAGGAATGCCTCGACGTCGAGGTGGTCGGCGAAGCGCTCGAGGAAGTCCTCACGGTCGGGGTGGCCGCAGGCGCGCAGGGCGGCCTCGGCCAGCAGGTGCGTCACCGTCGGCACCGCGAGGTTGCGTTGGTGCTGCCGCAGCGCCTGACCGCGCACCCGCTCGAGCGCCGCGGTGTCCAGCCGCACGGCATACCCGCCGACGAAGGCGCGCAGCTCGGTCGGCGCGTCGGGCACGCCGTCGCGGGCGGCGCGCGCGAGCACCTCGCGGATGCGCAGCGAGCCCTTGATCGCGGCGGCTGCGGGGGTGTCGTGCCGGTCGGTGGAGATCGCGTCGACGACATCGCCCAGGGCCCGCAGGGCCACCGAGTCCTCGCCGAGCGAGGGCAGCACTCGCTCGATGTAGGCGGTGTACGCCGCGCTGGGGCCGATGACGAGGATGCCGCCGGACTCGTAGCGTCGCCGGTCGGCATAGAGCAGGTATGCCGCGCGGTGCAGCGCGACGACGGTCTTACCGGTGCCGGGGCCGCCGGTGATCTCGGTGACCCCTCGGGCGGGGGCGCGGATCGCCTCGTCCTGGTGGCGCTGGATGGTCGCGACGATGTCGCGCATCTGGTCCCCGCGGCTGCGGGTGAGCGCGGCCATCAGGGCACCGTCGCCGAGCACGACGAGGTCGTCCGGCGGGTCGGCGACCATGAGGTCGTCCTCGGCGCCGACGACGATCGGGCCGCGGCAGCGCAGCACCCGCCGGCGCAGCACGTCGAGCGGCTCGACCGGGGTGGCCCGGTAGAAGGGTGCTGCGGCAGGTGCGCGCCAGTCGATGACGAGCGGCTCGTAGTCCTCGTCGCGCACGCCGAGCCGGCCGATGTAGCGGACCTCGCGCCCGGCTGCGGTCGCCGGGGCGGGGGTGGGCGAGGCGGGCGTGACGGGGGTGGCAGACCCCGATGCGGGGTGGTCCAGGTCGAGACGGCCGAAGACGAGCCCTTCGTACTGCGAGTCCAGGGCGTGCTGGCGACGCGCGGCGTGGAAGACCAGAGCGTCCCGCTCGAAGAGCCCGGTCAGCTCCTCGAAGCGAGCCTCGCCGGTGCGCTCGGTGCGGCCGCGGGCCATCCCGTCGGCGGCGACCGCGCCGGCCCGGCGCGCGGCATTGGCCAGCTCGGCGTAGACCCGGTCGACGTGCTGCTGCTCCGCCGCGAGCTCGCGGGCGAGGAGGTCGGGCCCGGCAGGTCCGTCGAGCGCCTCGTCAGGCGCGTCCGGCCCTCGATCGGCAGTGGGCGCCGTCGTCAGGTGGTCCATCGAGCAGAGAAGATCCGTCCGTGTGCTGCAGGGTGGCTGCAGGGGGTGTGCTGCAGGGTGCTGCGAGGTGCTCACCCGGCCGACTGCCCGACCGGGGAACACACCACTGTAGCCGCTCCGCGGCGAGCTAGAGCCAGCCCCGTTGCGCGGCAAGCAGGCCCGCCTGGAAGCGGGAGCTGGCTCCCAGGGCGTCGAGGATGCCCTTGATCCGGCGCTCGACGGTGCGCTGCGAGACCTTGACCTGGCGGGCGATCGCCGCGTCGCTGGCCCCGGAGGCGAGCAGGGTGAGGATCTGCTGGTCGCGCCGGTCCAGCCCACTGCCGGTGCTGGCCTTGGCCAGCGGGGCGGACAGCTCCCACATCCGCTCGATGAGCCACCGCAACGGGTCGACGATGTGCGTCGTGTGCAGCATCAGCCCATGCGGCACCGAGCGGCCGGGGAAGGACACGTCGATGACCGCCCAGGTGTCGTCGACCACGACCGCCGAGAAGGGTAGGTCCGGGCACACCCGCTGACTCTCACTGCTGCGCCGTTGCGCGATCGTGTCGGCGACGCCCTCGGCCTGCAGCAGTCGGGTGTCATAGAGCACCCGGGCCTGCACGGACCGGCTGACCAGGTCGAGCGGATCCTGCTCGCCCACCGTCTCGGCGGCCGAGCGAAGCACTCGCTCGGTCGGTGCCTGCATGGCGAGGACGGTCTGCTCCGCGGCATCGACGATCTCGCCGGTCGCCGAGACGATGTCCTCGACGGTGAAGAGCAGGCGGACCCGGGTGTCGGTCGAGGGGGTGACCCTTCGGCTGTTGTAGTAGATGCGGGTCAGCTCGGGCACCGCCTGCCGGGCCAGCGAGGCCTGCCGCTCAAGCCGGTGGGCGATGTCGCGCAGCGCCGACTCGGGGGGCTCGACCCGGATCGTGTCGTCGACGTTGGTGACGATGAGACCGCGGCGGATGAGGATGCGCAGGGTGGGGTCGATCATGTCGGGGGGGAAGCCCGCCTCGACCAGGGTCTGGCGGCGAGGTGTCGGGCTGCTCATCAGGGCGAGGTACATCTGGCCGATGAGCCCCTCGGCGGAGGAGTCGAGATAGGACTCGCGAGATCCGGCAACACGGCGTGGTAGTCGCGCAGGTCGTCGTCGGCGAAGTCATCGCGCAGCTCCTCGTGGCGGGTTGTGGACATGACGGTACTCCGTCAACCAGGCCTCTGGCAGGCCGGTGGTTGATCTGTCAAACTCCTCCCCGAGGCGATCGACGGATCGCCACGACTCCGGCCTCGGCCGTGATGTCGAAGAGCGGTGCCCTCGGGTGATCCCCCTGCCTCCCGAGGGCACCGTTGTCTTTTTTCGGGCCCCGCAGGCCGGGCCGATGCCGCCGTCTAGGCTTGCCGCGTGAAGGTACTCGTCATCGGCTCCGGCGCCCGCGAGCACGCCCTGGTCCGCGCGCTCGCGGCCGACCCCGGGGTCGACTCGGTCATCGCCGCTCCCGGCAATCCCGGCATCGACCTCGAGGCGCGCTGCGAGCCGCTGGCCGACCCCACGAACGCGCCGGCGGTCGTCGAGCTGGCGACGCGGCATACCGTCGACCTCGTCGTCGTCGGCCCTGAGGCGCCACTCGTCGCCGGCGTCGCCGATGCGCTCCGCACGGCCGGGTATGCCGTCTACGGACCCGACGCCGCCGCCGCCCGGCTCGAGGGGAGCAAGGCCTTCGCCAAGGAGGTGATGGCCAGCGCCGGGGTGCCCACCGCGCTTGCCCACGTGTGCACCACCGAGGCCGAGGTCGTCGAGGCGCTCGACGCGCTCGGGGCACCGCACGTCGTCAAGGAGGACGGCCTCGCGGCCGGCAAGGGCGTCGTCGTCACCGACGACCGGCAGGCCGCGCTCGACCACGCCCTCGCCTGCCTCGCCAAGCCCGGTGGGCAGGTCGTCGTCGAGGAGTACCTCGACGGGCCCGAGGTCTCGGTCTTCTGCATCTGCGACGGCACCCAGGTGCGCGCGCTCGCGGCGGCGCAGGACTTCAAACGGGTCGGCGACGACGACAGCGGGCCGAACACCGGTGGCATGGGCGCGTATTCGCCCCTGCCGTGGGCCCCTGCCCACTTTGAGCAGTGGGTCATCGAGCACGTCGCGCAGCCGGTCGTCGACGAGATGCACCGGCGCGGCACGCCCTTCGTCGGCACGCTCTACTGCGGGCTCGCGCTCACCTCGCGCGGCCCACGGGTCGTCGAGTTCAACTGCCGCTTCGGCGACCCGGACGGTCAGGTCTCGCTCGCCCGGCTCGTCACGCCGCTCGGCGGCCTGCTGTATGCCGCGGCCACCGGCACTCTGGACAGCATGGACGACCTGCACCACCGGCCGGAGGCCGCGGTGCTCGTCGTCGTGGCGGCCGAGGGCTATCCGGCCCAACCCCGCTCCGGCGACGTCGTGGGGGGACTGGAGGAGGCCGCTGCGGTCCCCGGGACCTCCGTCCTGCACGCCGGCACGACGCGTGGCGAGGATGGGCTGGTCAGGTCCAGCGGTGGGCGAGTCGTCGACGTGCTCGCCCTGGGAGCCGACCTCGCAACGGCGCGGGACGCGGCATACCAGGGCGTGCGACAGATCACTCTCGACGGCTCGCACCATCGCACCGACATCGCCCTTGCCGCCGCGCGCGGCGAGGTGATCCTGCCAGGAGGAGCCGGATGACCGACCCACTGCAGCTGGAGGGCTACCAGCACCTCTACTCGGGCAAGGTGCGTGACCTCTACGCGCCGCTCGACCCGCGCTCCGGTATGCCGCGCGAGGACCAGGTGCTCCTCGTCGCCAGCGACCGGATGTCCGCCTACGACCACATCCTCGAGACGCCGATCCCGGACAAGGGCCGGGTGCTGACCCAGCTGTCGCTGTGGTGGTTCGACCGGCTCGACGGCATCGAGAACCACGTCATCTCGGCCGACGCCCCCGAGGTGCCGGCGGCCGTCGCCGGGCGAGCGGTGCTCGTCCGGCGGCTCGAGATGGTGCCGGTGGAGTGCATCGCCCGGGCCTATCTCGCCGGCGGTGGCCTGGAGGAGTATCAGCGCAGCGGCTCGGTGTGCGGAGTGCCGCTGCCACCCGGGCTGGTCGAGGGCTCGCGGCTGCCGGTGCCGATCTTCACCCCGACGACCAAGGCGCCGATCGGCGAGCACGACCTGCCGATGACCGACGACGAGGTGCAGGCGACCGTGGGGTCGCAGCTGGCGGCTCGGATCGACGTCTTGACTCGGCGAATCCTCGCTCGTGGCAACGAGATCGCCGGCAAGCGCGGCATCCTCATCGCCGACACGAAGGTCGAGTTCGGCGTGGACCGGTCTCGCGAGGACCACACCGGCGGTCCGCTCGTCGTCCTGGCCGACGAGGTGCTCACCCCCGACTCCTCGCGGTTCTGGCCGGCCGACCAGTGGTCGCCCGGCGGGGCGCAGCCGTCCTTCGACAAGCAGTTCGTCCGCGACTGGCTCACCTCGCCCGCGAGTGGCTGGGACCGGCACGGCGGCGAGGCCCCGCCGCCGCTGCCCGACGACATCGTCGAGCAGACCCAGGCGCGCTATCTCGAGGCCTACGAGCGGATCACCGGACAGACGCTGCCCTGAGGAGGGCCAGGGCCAGGCCGCGGGCATGGTCGGGTCTGGCGGTAGGGCGGTGCTGGCAGGGTGCCAGCAGTGCGGTCCCTCCGCGCGGGGGCGTGGTCGGCTTGGGCGGTGGGCGGTGGGCGGTGCTGGCAGGGTGCCAGCAGTGCCGGGTCGCCGGGAGCGACGTGCGTAGGGGCTCCGGCGGCCGGAAGTCGGTCGAGTGTGGACTTTCGGTCGGGCTGGGTGGCGGCCGGCGGCCGGAAGTCGGTCGAGTGTGGACTTTCGGTCGGGCTGGGTGTGAGTGTTGGCGCTCTGTGACGGTGTTTTTTGGCGCTGAGTGGCGGTTGTTTAGGTGCCGATGACGAGAGTGCTGGCGGCGGCTTCGATGACGTCGTCGGTGATGGTTTCGAGTTCGTTGATTTTGAGGACTCGTGCGATCTGTGGGAAGAGGCGTTCGAGGAGTCGGAAGTTGCCGCGGGTGATGCGTTCGATCGCGGCGATTGCTTGCGCGTCGGTGAAGTCGTCGGGGTCGAGGGTGCGGCCCAGGCGTTTCCAGTGGCGGGTGAGGACGAAGAGGAGTTCGTCTCGGCCGAGGTTGCGGTAGCGGTGGGAGAAGCCGAGCCGGCTGTAGAGCTGGGGGTAGTGGCGGAAGCGTTGGTCGATGCCGGGCATGCCGATGAGGATGATCGCGATGTGTTCTCGGTCGTGGCGGTCACGGAGCACTTCAAGGGTTGTGGCGTTGAGCCGTTCTGCTTCGTCGATGATGAGCAGCTCCACGTTCTTGCGCAGGTCGGAACGCACGACGGGATCGGTGACCTTCCCGGCCGCCCGTAGGTGTTCGTCGATGCAGATCCCCAGGCGGGTCTGCATGTGGTCGATCTCACGGATGAGCTGGGCGGGTTTGGGGAGCACGGGTGGCGTGTAGAACAGGGTGCGCGAACGGTGCGCGGCGGCGTAATGCTCGGTGTCTGTATCGGTGCGGGATCCCCAGTCGGTGATGAAGGGTTCGATGCTGTCCCAGCGGGCGTAGCGGCGGCCGGATTGGGTCTTGCCGACCCCGGCATCACCGTGGCAGATTCCGATGGTTCGTTCCTTGCGGACGGCGTTGGCGAACTCGGTGAAGCGGCGGTGTTCTTTCGTGATGATGAAGTCTCGGCTCATGGCTCATCCTCTTCGTAAGTGCGCAATTTCACCCGTCGCACGGGGGCCGGATCGCCGTGTGGCTCTTCGCGCGCAGCGGTGCGGGGGATGCGGTCATTGATGTCTTTGAACCGTCCTGAGATTCCCGGAGGGTGCTGAACCAGCAAGGGAGACTCTTCTCATGCCAGCACCGAAGAAGTACGACGTGGAGTTTCGGGAGCGGGCGATGCGGATGTACCGCGATCGCCTGGCCGAGGGTGAGGATTCGAAGGTGGGGGCCCGGCGACATGTCGGGGCTCTGCTCGATCTCAACCCGGCCACGCTGCGGAACTGGATCGAGGACGGCGAACGAGCCGACGGGACCCGGGCGCCCTCGGCGACGACGCGGGCGCTCGATTCTGAGGAGGTCCGCGCGTTGAAGAAGCGGGTGGCCGAGTTGGAACGCGCCAACGACATCCTCAAGACCAGCGCCGCGTTTTTTGCTCAGGCGGAGCTCGACCGCCGACTCAAGTGATCGTGGCCTACATCGACGCCTACAAGGCTCGATTCGGCGTCGAGCCGATCTGTGGCGTGCTCACCGAGCACGGCATCACGATCGCGCCGTCCACGTATCACGCGCACAAGGCGATCCCGATCTCACCGGCGGCGTTGGAGGAGGCCTACCTGGCCAACGCGCTGTACACGCTGTGGGCTCAGAACTGGGGCGTGTACGGGGTCCGCAAACTCCATCATGCTGCCCGGCGGGCCGGGATCGAGATCGGCCGGGACCAGGTCGGACGCCTCATGGGCATCGCCGGCATCCGAGGCGTCACGCGCGGCCGGCACACCACGATCACCACGCGTCGCGACGACACCGCGGCCCGGCACCCGGACTTGGTCCGACGGGACTGGGCGGCCCCGCGCGGCCCGGACGAGTTGTGGGTGGCGGACTTTTCGTACGTGTGGACGCTGGTCGGGTTCGTCTATGTCGCGTTCGTCGTCGACGTCTTCTCCCGTCGCATCCTGGGCTGGCGGGTCTCGACCTCGAAGCAGACGCACTTGGTCACCGATGCCCTACATCAGGCCCTCACAACCCGTCGGGTGACCCAATCTGGTTGGGACGCAACAGGATTGATCCACCACTCGGACGCCGGCAGCCAGTACACGTCGGTGGCGTTCACCGCTGAACTCCTTACCCACGGCCTGGCCGGCTCGATCGGCACCGTCGGCGATGCCCTCGACAACGCCCTCTGCGAGAGCACCATCGGCCTGTTCAAGACCGAAGCCATCCACGACGGCGGACCCGCCTGGGCCGACCGTCGCGCCGTGGAATGGCAGGTCGCAAGATGGGTCCACTGGTACAACCACCAGCGCCTGCATTCCTCGATCGGCAACGTCCCACCCGTTGAGTTCGAACACACTCACCGGCAGGCTAAGACCGTGACCCCCATCCCGGAGGTCGCGTAACCAACACACCCTCCGGGAATCTCAGGACGGTTCACTTTACGCAGGTTCCGGCGGCGCGCACGGCGCGCAGCCTCGATGTCTCGGAGGCTGAGTCTCTGGTTGGGGTGTGCTTCGTCGACGGCGACGCAGACGTAGGTGTCGTGGTCGTAGACACGGATCTCGGAGAGGTCACGCGGGTCGTATCGGATGGTGATGCTGTGCCCGACGAACGGTGCCAGGGTCGGGGCGAGGTAGCGCTGGCCTTGGAAGTGGATGCCGTCTCGTTGCACGATGCGGTTCTTCGGCACCGTGAGAAGGAGCCCGTCGAGCTGGTCGAGACTGTCCGGCATGCGCGGCAACCAGCCCTCACCAATCCATGCTGTCTTTGGGCTCATGCCGATCTCACGGTGTGTGCGCTCGTTGTATGTCGCGATGAAATCGCCGATCGCCTGATCGAGGTCTGCGAGCGTGAGATGCGGTTCCGGTGAGCGTGATCCGGGCGCGAGATGGCCGGGCAGCCGGGTGAGGAGTTCGGTGTTGACGGTGCCGAAGAAGCGTTCGATCTTCCCACGCCCTTGTGGCCTGCCGACCGTGGAATTGACCAGCCGGATCTTCAGCGCGACGGCCGTGTATTCCAGGTGGTGGCTAGTGAAGTCGCTGCCGTGGTCGACGTGAAGGACATCCGGCAGTCCGCACATGGCCCAGGCGGGGTCGCTCTTGCGCCAGATCGCTTGCCGCAGCGCGAGGGCGGTGTTCATCGCCGACGGTGCCCCCGTGAACACGGTGTACCCGCAGACCGCCCGCGAATAGTCATCGAGGATCACCGTCAGCCATGGCCGCTCCGGCTTCCCGTTCGCCCCTCGGATGAGGATGTCAAGTTCAGTGTGATCGGCCTGCCACGTCGCGTTCGGACGTTCCGCCCGCCGGCGGAATACCAGTTCGTGTTTATCCCGATACGACGCCGGCCCTTCCAACGCGAGCGTCACCAGTGCCGGGTCCAGGCCCTGCACGATCGAGCGAACCGCAGAGTAGCTCGGTTGCGCGATGCCGCCTCGCTCAGCTTCGGCGCAGGCGAGGCGGTGCAGTGTCGCGATCGATGGCCGTGGCCGGGTGAGCGCCAACCTCTCAATGAACACCACCAGCTCCGGCGCCGTGCGTCGCGTTCCGCGATCGGCCCGCACGCCAGTGCGGAGCGCGTCGATGCCGCCGGCGCGGTAGGCCTTCTTCCACCGTTGCAGGGTCCGTAGGCCGACGTCGGTCTCCTGCGCCAGCACGGTCAGCGGGATCGCGTCCTCAACGTGGAGCCGCAGTATCCGCCACCGCGCCAGCGCATCCATGTCACACCGGCTCAGCAACCGGCACCGACGCGTCGGCGACGCGTTGGTGCCGGTACAGGGTCGCCCGCGACCAGCCCACCAACCGTGCCGCGTCCCCCGCGGTACGGCCCTTCGCGCGCGCGTCGCGCACGATCGCCAGCTTCTCTTCGACGACAGCTGGGTTCACCGGCGGCCGGCCGAACTTCGTCCCGTTCAACTTGGCCGCGGCGATCCCGGCGTTCACTCGTTCAGTGATCAGTTCCCGCTCGTACTCGGCCAGTGTCGCGAGCATCCCGAGCATCATCCGCCCCGATGAGGTCTCGGGGTCGATCCCGTCGGAGATGGAACGCACCTTCACGCCGCGTTCGCGCAACAGGTTCACGGTGTTCAACACGTCGATCAGCGACCTGCCGAGCCGGTCGATGCGCCAGACCACCACCGTGTCGCCACCGTCCGCGTAGTCGAGGAGCTTCTTCATCCCGGGGCGTGTGATCGCGGTCCGTGCCCCGGATGTCACATCGGAGAACACGTCCCGCGGCTCGACGCCTGCCGCCGTCAACGCGTCGAGTTGGAGGCGCGCATCCTGGCTGACCGTGCTCACCCGCGTGTATCCCAGCGATCTCATCCCACCAGTCTGGCTCGAAAACCCCCAGTCGTCCATTACCCGAGACGAATTGCAGCAAGACAAGTTAATGAGACAGCTTGGCGGCCCGAACGACGCGACCGGCGCCCCACGCACGCGACAGAGAACTGGTGTTTCATTCAGCTATAGGTTTACGAGACGTCAAGCTCATGCGTCGACCGCTTGGGAAACGCGATGATGAATATCGCGCCGGTGATCGCACAGCAGGCTGCCCGCCAGCCGGGCACCCCGTCTGAGGTGCGCACTGATGCGCACCTATCAGCTGAATCATGGTCGGCATATAGCCGTTTGGTCCCGTTTGGTCGTTATCGCTATAGTGGCTCTTCCCAATCGGGAGTGTGGTCAGGGGTGGCGGTGGGTCGGCGCGTCGGT
>ERZ795053.323-NODE-323-length-60128-cov-9.393987_pt1 | contig 60128 bp, 57 predicted proteins | sample MGYA00375137_ERZ795053 | MGnify/ENA primary metagenome ERZ795053 (study PRJEB30182, sample SAMN05720284) | activated sludge metagenome | isolation source: Anaerobic digester | place: Hong Kong | collected 2014-12-17 ...
CTCGTCAGGCTCGGCATTGTCGCCAAGGCCACGAACCCCGACGACCTGCGCCGGGTCAACCTGACGCTGACGGATCAGGGGCGGAAGCTCCTGCTCATGTTGGCGCCGATGCAGCGCGAGATCAACGACGCGATCTTCGAGCCGCTCGCGGCCGAGGACATGGACAGGCTCGTGCGCATGGCAAGCGACCTCCGGCGCAGCGCCGAGCGCGCCGTCGTCCTCGCCGACTACCTCCTCGACAGCGATCGGAGCAGCTGATGACCGACCTCGATCCCATGGCCCTGCGCCGGACGCTCGGGCAGTTCCCGACCGGCGTCTGCATCGTCACCGCACGCTCGGGGGACGAGCTTCTCGGCATGACGATGAGCTCGTTCAACTCGCTCTCTCTCGACCCGGCATTGGTCCTCTTTTCGATCGACCGTCGGGCGCGGGGCCTTCCGGTGTGGCAGGAGGCGAAGGCCTACGCCATCCACGTCCTCGCAGAGTCCCAGCAGGCGGTTTCCAACCGCTTCGCCCGGCCCGGCGCGAAGTGGGAGGGCATCGACTATACGGTTGGTCACGGCGGCGCGCCGGTGCTGCACGGCGCGGCGGCGGTCTTCGAATGCGACGCCCACGCCCGGCACGAGGCGGGCGACCATATCCTCTTCATCGCGGCGATCCGTCGCTTCACGGCCAAGCCGGAGCGGATGCCGCTCGTCTTCTCGAAGGGCCGCTACGCGAAGCTGCATCCCGGCGAGGAAGCCCCGCCCCTCTGGCCGCTCGACATACACTACTGAAGCAACCCCAACGGGAGAGAAACATGCTCAAGACCGGAGACCAGCATACCGCGTCCCTCAAGGACGGCCGCACCGTCTATATCAACGGTGCCGAGGCCGGCGACGTGACGGTGCACCCGTCCTTCCGCCGTACCGTGCAGTCCGTGGCGAAGATGTACGATTTCCAGTCGCGGCCCGAGAACGTCGAACTGATGACCTTCGACACCGGCAACGGCGAGCGGGCGAACCGCATCTGGCAACTTCCGAAGAGCTATGCCGACCTGGTCGAGCGGCGCCGGGCGCTCGAGGCCTGGACCGAGCTGCACGGCGGCTTCCTCGGCCGCGCGCCCGACCATGTCGCCTCCTGCATCTCGGGCATGTACATGGGCCTGCCTCTCTTCGAGGCGGCCGATCCGGCCCGGGCCAAGGCGCTGGCGGACTACTACCACCATGTCCGCGACAACGAGCTCTATCTCACCTACGTCATCATCAACCCGCAGGCCGACCGCTCCAAGGCCGCGAACGAGCAGGCCGATCCGTTTCTTTCAGCCGGCGTCGTGGACCAGGATGCCGAGGGCATCACCGTGCGCGGCGCCAAGATGCTGGCGACCGGCGGCATCGTGGCCAACGAAGTCTTCGTCACTTGCATCCAGCCGCTGCGCGAGGGCGAGGAGCGCTACGCGATCTCCTTCGCCATCCCCATGAACGCCAAGGGCCTGAAGATCCTGTCGCGCCGGTCCTACGAGGAGCATGCGGGCAACGTCTTCGACTACCCGCTGGCGTCGCGCTTCGACGAGAACGACGCGGTGCTCTACTTCGACGACGTCAAGGTGCCGTGGGACCGGGTGTTCGTGAACCAGGACATTAAGCTCACCGCCGGCCAGTTCCACGCCACCCCGGCGCATGTCTACCAGAACTACCAGGCCATGATCCGGTTGTCGGTGAAGATGCGCTTCCTAATGGGGATCGCGCGCAAGATCGCCGAGACTAACGGGATCATCGCCTTCCCGCAGGTGCGCGAGACGCTGGGGCAGCTTGCCGCGCAATGCACCCTGGTCGAGGCCTTCGTCCATGCGCTGGAAGCGAAGGGCAGGATCGTCAACGGCTACTACGTGCCCGACGGCTCGCTGCTCTATTCCGCGCAGGTTCTGACGCAGCAGAACTACAACAGCTTCATCGGCGCGCTGCGCGAGCTTGCGGGGGGCGGTCTGATCATGTTGCCCTCGTCGCTCGAGGATTTCGGCAACCCCGAGCTCCGCGGGCTGATCGGCAAGACCCAGCAATCGCCGACGACGAACTCCGAGGGCCGGGTGAAGTTCTTCCGTCTCGCCTGGGACGCGATCGGTTCAGAATTCGCCTCGCGCCACACCCAGTACGAGATGTTCTATGCCGGCGCGACCTTCGTGACCAAGAACCACTCGTTCCGCACCTTCGACTGGGACGGCGCTACCGGCCTCGTGGACCGGATGCTCGACAGCTACTCGCTCGACGAGGAACTGTCGAAGGTCCAGGTCGCGGCGGAGTGAGCGCCATGGCGATCGACAAGGAGCACAAGGAATTCCACGCCGTCGACATGGGGGTCGACGGCTGGCAGACCCCGCCGGGCTATCCGGCGGGGATCCAGCAGAAGATTCTCGCGGGCAAGCTCGACGAGACCGGCAAGGTCGGCAACCGCACCCGGTTGCTGCGCTTCGGGCCCGGCGTCTACACGACGAAGCCCTTCGTCCATGACTATTGGGAGGAGGTCTATCTCGTGTCGGGCGACCTGATCGTCGGCAACGACGAGCAGGGCGAGGGGGGCGAGGCCTTCGCCCCGAACACCTACGCCTGCCGGCCGCCCGGCGCCTACCACGGCCCGTTCAAGTCGGAGGGCGGCTGCGTCCTGCTCGAGATCCACTACTACGACCAGGACAAGTGATGGAACCGATCGCCGTTCTGTCCCGCCAGCTGGCCCAGGGCAGGCTGACCAGCGTCGCGCTCACGGAGGCCTGCCTCGAGCGGGCCTGCGATCCGGCAGGTGAAGGCGCGCGCGCCTTTACCTGGATCGACCGGCAGGGCAGCCTCGCGGCGGCCGAGCGGGCCGATCGCGACCGAGCGGCGGGGCGCGTCGCCTCGCCGCTTGCCGGCATTCCGGTGTCGGTCAAGGCGCTGTTCGACGTCGCGGGTCAGGTCACGACCGCGGGCTCTGCGCTCCTGCGCACCGTGGCGCCGGCTCGGGCCGACGCCGAGGCGGTCCGCCGGCTGCGCGAGGCCGGGATGGTGGTGGTCGGCATCACCAACATGACCGAGTTCGCCTATTCCGGGCTGGGGCTCAATCCGCACTACGGCACACCGGGCAACCCGGCGGACCGCAGGCGGATCCCCGGCGGATCGTCGTCGGGCGCCGCGGTCTCGGTTGCCGACGGCATGGCCGCGGCCGGGCTCGGCACCGACACCGGCGGTTCGTGCCGGATCCCGGCGGCCTTCTGCGGCCTGACCGGCTTCAAGCCGACGGCGCGGCGGGTGCCGCAGGACGGAACGTTCCCGCTCTCGAAATCCCTCGACTCGATCGGGCCGATCGCCCGCACGGTCGAATGCTGCGCGCTGGTCGATGCGGCCCTCGCCGGCGAGCCGGTCTCGACCCCGAGCGCGGCGGATCTGGCCGGGCGACGGCTCGCCGTCCTCGAAAATTACGTCACCGACGACGTCGCGCCCGAGGTCGCCGCCGCCTTCGGGGGCGCGCTCCGCCGGCTGGAAGCCGCCGGCGCGGTGCTTGTCCCGATCACGCTGCCCGATCTCGGGAAGCTGCCGGAGCTCAACGCCCGCGGCGGCGTCATCGCGGCCGAGGCGCTGGTGCTGCACCGGGAATGGCTCGCCACGCGCGAGGCGGAATACGACCCGCGGGTCGCGGTCCGCATCCGCAAGGCGGAAGCCCAGGGCGCGGACGAGTATCAGACGTTGCTCGCCGAACGGCAGGCGATGATCGCCCGCGCGGCGGCCGTCACCGAGCCCTTCGACGCGGTGCTGATGCCGACGGTACCGATCACCGCGCCGGAGACTGCCGCGCTCGAGAGGGACGAGGCGCTCTTCGGCCGGATCAACCTGCTGGCGCTGCGCAATCCCACGGTTGCGAACTTCCTTGACCGCTGTGCGATCTCGCTGCCGGTGCCCGTCGACGGGCTGCCGGTCGGGCTGATGCTGATGGGTAAGAGCATGGGCGACCGCCGCCTCCTGTCCCTCGCTCGCGGTGTCGAAAAGGCGCTGGCTGCCTGAGAGCCGCCGGTAGACCGATCCCTACCAACAGGAGTACCAACATGAACGTCCTTCGCTTGTCCACGGCAGCCCTGCTGGCTGCTGGCGCAGCATCCCATGTCTGGGCGCAGGCGAGCCCGGAGCCGGGCGGGCCCGCGGGTCTCATCCTGAAGAACGGCGCCATCTACACTGTCGACGTCGCGCGCTCGTGGGCGCAGGCGGTCGTGGTTCGCGACGGCAGGATCGTCTACGTCGGCGACGACGCCGGCAGCGATGCCTTCGCGGGCAGCGGGACGAAGGTGGTCGACCTAGAGGGCAAGATGGTGCTGCCGGGCTTCGTCGACGGCCACAACCACGCCTACCTCATGGCCGAAAGCCTGTTCTGGCTGAGCCTGAACCCGTTCGCGACGGTCGAGGCACGTCAGGCCGCGATCCGGGATCGCGTGACGGCCGATCCCGACCTCAGGCAGCTGCGCGGTGTCGGCTGGGACGATATCGAGAAGGACGCCGCGGCGGCGGGCGTGGCCCCGAAGGACCTGCTCGACGCGGCGGCGCCGGACATTCCCGTCGTCATCATCGACAACAGCCATCACAACTTCTGGGTCAACTCCGCGGCGCTCGCACTCGCCGGCATCGATGCGAGCACCGCCGACCCGACAGGCGGCACGATCGAGCGCGACCCGAAGACGGGCGAGCCGAACGGTGTCCTGCGGGAGTTCGCGGCGCAGAACCTCGTCATCAACGCCCTGCCGCAGCCGGACTTCACGGCGGAAGAGTATCAAGAAACCATCCTCACCTGGCAGGAGCTGGCCGCGCGCTACGGCATCACCTCCGCCTTCGTGCCCGTGCACTATCCGACCGAGACGCTGCTGCAGGCGCTCGAGGCGCTCGACAATTCCGGTCGCCTGACGGTGCGGTACGATCTGGCGCTCTGGGCTGACGAGAACGAGGGGACCGAGCAGATCGGCCACCTGAAGGCGCTTCGCGACGCGTACCAGGGCGAGTCCTACAAGGTCGATTCCGTGAAGATCTTCTCCGATGGGATCGGCGAGGAGAAGCTGGTCTGGGACCAGTCGGACCTGGAGCAGACCGTCACCGCCTTGGACAAGGAAGGCTTCCGGGTCTACGTCCATGCGATCGGCAACCCGACCTTCTTTCCGTCCGGCAATGTCCTCGACGCCTTCGAGAAGGCGCTCGACGCGAACGGTCGGCGGGACTCGCGGCATGCCATCACCCATCTCGACTGGGTCAAGCCTGAGGACGTCGCGCGCTTCCGGGACATGGGCGTGCTCGCGGTGCCGCAGGCGGCCTGGTTCGGCAAGCCCTGGTACGACGGCACGACCGGCGATGCGAAAAAGAACCAGCAGCGGTTCCAGAGCCTCGAGGATGCAGGCGTCGTCGTGGTGTCGTCGAGCGACTTCCCTTCGACGGACACCTTCGAGCGCGACATGTACCCGCTGACCGGGCTCGAGGTCGGAATGACGCGGCTCGACCCCGACACCGCGACGGAGGCGGAGCTCGCGGGGATTCCGCAGCCCGAGGAAAGGGCGAGCCTCGAGGAGATGATCGCGAGCTACACGATCAACGGCGCATACATGATCTTCGACGAGCGCGACCGCGGCTCGATCGAGCCCGGGAAGAAAGCCGATCTGGTGGTGCTGGACAGGAACCTCTTCGAGCTTCCGGCGACCTCGGTCGGCGAGGCCAGGGTGCTGCAGACCTACTTCGAGGGCGAACAGGTCTTCGGCGACTGACGCCGGTGCGTCGCACCGGTCGCCGGACCCGCAGTCAGTTGCGCGAGACCTGTCCCGTGAGGTTCTGTCGGAAGGCAGTGATATGAGCGCGCATCGCCGCTTCCGCCTGCTCAGGGTCATGCTTCCGCACGCCCTCGACGATTGCGGCATGCTGTTCGCAGACGCGGATGTTGTGGTCCGGCGAGCGCAGGGAAATGAACCAGAAGCGCAGCGACCGATCGTGAAGATTGGCCAGGAACTCGGCCAGGATGGCGTTGCCGGCGGCCGCGCTGAGCAGGCGATGGAACTCGCGGTCGAGGCCGATCATCGCATCGACGTCATTGCTCCGTGCCGCCTTCCAGGTGGCATCGAGGTTGGCGTCGAGCCTGCCGACGTCCCCGGGCGAGGCGCGGTCGGCGGCCCAGCGCGCCGCCTGGCCTTCGTTCAGGAGCCGGACCTCGACGATCTCGACCAGTTCGTCGAGGCTCACGGGCGCGACGACGATGCCCTTGCGCGGCATCACCGAGACCAGCCCGTCGACGGTCAGGCGATCGATGGCCTGCAGAATCGGCGTCCGGCCGAGGCGAAGCTGCTCGGCCAGATCGACGACCGTTATGACCTCGCCAGGCCGAAGGTCGCAGCGCACGATGCGCTGCTTGATCGCCTCGTAGGCCTGGTCGCGCAGGGAGACCCTGCGGCCTCCCCGCGCCGGCGCCGGCTCCGGAGTCGTGCTCGTGTCCATCGCCATCGATACGCCAGATCCGCTCATAATTCAGCCCACCACGGGCAGCGTCACCACCTCATAGGCCAATCGGAGCCGGCGGGAAAGCACCGGGTCCTCGAGCTCGCATTCGAAGCGCTCGCCCGGGCGGATGCCGCCGATGGCCGGCGTCGTGCCACCGAAGAGTGCCGTCCCGTCCGGCAGCTCTGGCCCACCGGTGAGGCGGGAGATCACGTCGGCGGGGCGGAGCAGGTTGGCGACGGTTCCTTCCTGATAGAGGGTCCGCTCGCCGTCGCGGGTGAGCCAGCTGCGCAGGACCAGGCTGTCCCAGTGCGGCGCGACCTCTTCGAAGGGCCAGACCTCCGCCGCGATAGGCTTGTCGCACATCTGCTTGGAAACGGTGATGCCGTAAGCTTCGACTTCGCGGTCGGTATGGTCGGAGCCGAGCCCTACATAGAGCCGGCCATCTTGGGCGAAGATCACCGTCTCGGCCTCGCCGCTCGAGGCCGTGCCGCTGCACTCGATCGCCGGCTCGGTGGTGAGTCGATGGGCGGAAACCCGGTAGTAGGTCGGAGTCGAGGCCGGCCGTTTGACGCCGAGTTCCTCGAGCTCGCGGATGTGGTGCTCCTGCGCCTCGGCATCGCGTGCGGCCCAGCCCGCAATGACGAGGTTGCTGACCTCAAGCGAAATTGCGTCGGTGCAATCGGCGCTTGCGAGCCGGAGTTCGATCTTCATTCCAGGTGCCTCCGTTTGACAGGGCGGTGTTCAGGGAGCCGCCCGGAGTCGCATCGGACCGCCGGGCGCCGTCAAGCCCGCAAATGGGGCTTGACCAGTTCGATATAAATATGCTTGTGATATTTTACAAGCATATTCATCTTGCCACACCAACGGGGATCTCATCATGCGACTGCCGACACTTCGCTCCCTCCTGCTCGCGACCGCGCTCGCCGCGGCGCCCTCCGCCCACGCGGCCGACAAGCCGGCCTCCCTCGGCCTCGGTGTCTTCACCTTCCTCTCCGGTCCGGCCGCGGCCTACGGGCTGCCCGGCAAGCAGGGGGCGGAGCTCATCATCGAGCAGATCAATGCCGAGGGAGGGATCGGCGGCGTGCCGGTCGCGGCGACCTTCGTCGACGAGGCGCAGGGCGCGGAGGGCGTGATCTCCGAATACCGCCGGCTCGCTGAGAGCGATTCGGTCGAGGCGATGATCGCGGCGCTCTCGTCGGGCAACTGCCTCGCACTCTCGCCGCTCGCCACCCAGCTCCAGATGCCGACGATCGCCTGGAACTGCGATACGCATCAGCTCTTCCTGAAGGACGCTTCGAGCTACTACTTCCGACCGAACGGCAATACGGTCGCCGAGTTCGTCGCCTATGTCGTCTATTTCCTCGAGCAGCACCCGGATGTGCAGCGGGTGGCGATCATCAACCCCGACTATGCGTTCGGCCATGACGCGGCATCGATCGTGAAGGCCGCGCTGGCGGCGCTGAAGCCGGACGTGGAGATCGTCGCGGAGCTCTTCCCGAAGCTCGGCGCGGCGACCTACCAGACCGAGATCTCGCGCCTCTCGGCGTCGCGTCCCGACGTCATCTTCTCCAATCTCTGGGGCGGCGACCTCGAGAACTTCGTCCGGCAGGCCACCCCGCGCGGCTTGTTCCGCCAGAGCACCGTCGTCCTCGCCCTCGGCGAGACGGTGCTGCAGTCGACCGACTTGCCCGAGGGTACCATTGTCGGCGTGCTCGGCGACGGCTGGTGGCGCTCTCCCGATGCGCAGCGGATCGGCAAGGCCGAGGCCTTCGCCGAGGCCTACGAGGAGAAGTACGGCAGCTATCCGGTCTTTCCGACCATGAAGATGGCGAACAGCATCCTGGTGCTGAAGGCGGCCTACGAGAAGGCGATCGAAGCGAATGGCGGCGAATGGCCGAGCCAGGAGCAGGTGGCCGAGGCGCTCAAGGGCCTGACCGTCGAGACCATGACCGGCGACGTGACCCTGCGCGAGGACAACGACGGCGTCGTCGACCAGGTGATCGGCACCGTGGGGAGCGAGGGCGACCTGCCGTCGATCGCCGACATGGCGCGCTTCGACGGTGCCGCGCTGCTGCCGCCGGCCGGCGAAGACCCGATCGCCTGGATCGAAACGCTGACGCCGGCCTTCCTCGAGGGCCAGCCGAAGCCCGGCTCCTACCAGTGACGCCGCGCCGGCGCCGCCCCTGCGGCGCCGGACCTTCCCGCAACCCGCAACTCCGAGGGATGGCCATGCTCCAGACCGTCGCCCCCCTGTTGATGGATGCTCTCGCCAACGCGGCGCTGATCTTCTTCGTGGCCTTCGGGCTCACGCTCACCTTCAGCGTGCTGCGCATCCTCAACGTCGCCCATGGCAGCTTCTATTCCATCGGCGCCTATGTCGCCGCCAGCGCCGGCCTCTTCATCGTCGGGGCCGGCCTCAATCCCTGGCTGACCTATCCCTCGCTGATCCTCTCCGCCGCCGCGGTCGCCGCGCTCTTCGGCCCGCTGGTCGAGAAGACGCTGGTCCGCTGGACTTACGGCCGAGGCGAGGCGGTGCAGATCCTGATGACCTTCGGCCTGTTCCTCATTCTCGAGGATTTGCAGCGGATGGTCTTCGGCGTGAACTCGCTCTACGAAGACACGCCAATGGCGCTGCTCGGCATCACCGAGATCGGCGGCGTCGTCTACCTCAACTATCAGATCCTCCTGATCGCGCTCGCCGCGCTCACGCTGGTGGGTCTCCGAATCTTCATCCGCCACACCCGCACCGGCCGGCTGCTGCATGTGGTCGTCGCCGACCGCGAGGTCTCCGAGGCGATGGGGATCGACACCGGCCGGATGTTCACCCTCGCCTTCACGCTCGGGGTCTTCCTCGCCGCGCTCGGCGGCGCGCTGGCCACCCCGACAACCGGCGTTGCGCCGGGACTCGGCGCCGAGACGATGGTGCTAGCCTTCGCCGTCGCCGCGATCGGCGGCCTCGGGCAGGTCGAGGGCGCGGCGCTCGCCGCGGTGATCGTCGCCGCCGCCCGCGTGCTCGCGATCTACTTCGCCCCCGAACTCGATGCCGTCGCCCCCTATCTTGTCATGCTCGTCGTCCTGCTGGTCCGGCCCTACGGCCTGTTCGGCAAGGCCGCGGTCCGGAGGATCTGACGATGCCGAAACCCCTGATCGGCCTCGCGGCCGGCGTCGCCCTGCTGGCGGCCCTGCCGCTCGCCGTCCCCTTCATGACCTTCGTAGTGACGCTCGCCGTCGCCAAGGGTTTCGCCGCGCTCGGCGTTGCGCTGCTGCTGCGGGCGGGTCTGATCTCGCTCGGGCACGCAATGTATTTCGCGATCGGTGCCTATACGACCGCGTTCCTGATGCAGAAGACCGGGATCACCGACTTCGCGATCCTCGTCGCGGCATCGATCATCGTCGCCACCCTCGCCGGGCTCGCCTTCGGCGCCTTCCTCGTCCGCTACCGCGCGATCTTTTTCGCCATGCTGAACCTCGCGGTCTCGATGGTGATCTACGCGCTCTGTTCCAAGCTCTACGGCGTCACCGGCGGCACCGACGGGCTCAGGGTCGGGGTCCCGACCGTCTTCGCCTGGGTACCGGAGAAGGCCGCCTTCGACACCTTCCTGCTCTATGCAACGCTCGGGCTGATGCTCGTCCTCGGCTGGCTCGGCCACCGCTACCTGAAGAGCCCGCTCGGCCACGCGCTGGCCGCGGTCCACACCAACGAGGTCCGCCTCGAATACCTCGGCGTCTCCGCCTGGTCGACGCTTCTGACCGCCTACGGCATCTCCGCCGGCTTGGCCGGTCTCGGCGGCGCGCTTTCCGCGATGGCGATCGGCCATGTCCTGCCCGAATTCGCCTTCTGGACCGAATCCGGCCATCTCGTGCTCACCGCCGTCCTCGGCGGCGTCGGCGGCGTCGCCGGACCCTTCATCGGCTCGATCTTCCTCGAACTGGTGCATGTCGTCGCCGTCGGCGTCGCCGCCGAGGCCTGGAACCTCATCATCGGCGTGGCCCTGATCTGCGTCATCTTCTTCCTCCCGCGGGGGCTCTTCGGCCTTATCGAAGGGCGCCGCGGCAAGACCGGGGGGACCGATCTGTGAGCAGCCAAGCAACCTCCGCCGCGCCGCTCCTGCAGGCGAGCGGGCTCGAGATCTCCTTCGGTGGCGTCAAGGCCGCCGACGGAGTCAACCTGACGGTCCATGAAGGCGAGTTCGTCGCCATCATCGGCCCGAACGGCTCGGGGAAGACCACCTTCCTCAACATCTGCACCGGCTACCTGAAGCCCAGCAGGGGCCAGGTCTTCCTCGCCGGACGCGACATCACCCAGCTCCCGCCGCGAAGCATCGCCCGGCAGGGCATCGCCCGCGCCTTCCAGATCCCGCAGCTCTTCACCGACCACAGCCTGATCGACAACCTGATGCTGTCGATCGCCGCGCGCCACGGGATCTGGCAGGCCCTGAGCCCGCTCGACCGCCCGGAATACCGCGCCGAGGCGATGGAGATCCTCGAGCTCCTCGGGCTCGCCGCCCACGCCGACACCTTGACCGGCACTTTGCCCGAGGGCCTGCGCAAGCTCGCCGACATCACGCTCGCCTTCGCGCTCGATCCGCGGCTCCTCGTCCTCGACGAGCCGACCTCGGGCGTGTCCTCGATCGAGCGCTTCCAGATCATGGAGACGCTGATGAAGGCGATGCGCAGCCGAAAGCTCTCGGCGCTCTTCGTCGAGCACGACATGGACGTGGTCGAACGCTACGCCGACCGGGTCGTTGTCTGGAACGCGGGGCACGTCATGGCCGAGGGCCGCCCTGCCGAGGTCATGCAGGACCCGCGGGTCCTCGAAAGCGTCGTGGGGGTCGCCTGATGCTCAAGGTCGAGAATCTGGACGTCGAGATCGCCGGCGTCGACGTGTTGCGCCGAGTCGGCTTCACGCTGACCGCGGGCGCGGTGACGGTGCTGGTCGGCCGCAACGGCGCCGGCAAGACCACGACGCTCCGCGCGATCATGGGGCTCCTGCCCTGGAAGGGGGGACGGGTCGAGGTCGACGGCACCGAGCTCGGCGGCCTGCCCGGCAACGCCCGGGCCGGCATCGGCCTCGGCTACGCGCCCGAGGATCGCCGGCTGATCCCGGACCTTTCCGTGGAGGAGAACATTCTCGTTCCCGGCCTCGCACGGAAGATGCCGGCGCCCGAGCTCAAGCAGCGGCTCGACGAGGTCTACGACCTGCTGCCGCAGCTCGGCACGCTTCGTGCACGGCCCGCGGGCGGCGTCTCCGGCGGCCAAGGCAAGATCGTCGCGCTCGGCAGGGCACTGATGATCGCCGACAAGGTGCTGATGCTCGACGAGCCGTTCCAGGGCCTCGCCCCGGCGCTCGCGCTCGACTACGCGCGCACGCTGCAGCGCTGCCACGAGCAGAAGCGCGACATCGCGATCCTGGTGACCGAATCGACGCCGAAGCTGCTCGACGCGATCGCGAGCGATACGCTGCTGCTCGAGCGCGGCGAGATCGTCCGGGCCGAGCCATGATCCATGTTCGTGGCTCGCAAGGGAGCATCGGCCCGATGCGCCTCCACGGCGAGGGCGGCCTGCGACTCGACGCCTCCGTCGTCGCCATCGGCGCCTTCGATGGGGTGCACCGCGGCCACCAGTCGGTCATCCGCCAGGCGGTCGCGACGGCGCGGGCGCTCGGGGTTCCCGCGGTCGTCTATACCTTCGATCCACCACCCAAGGCCGTTTTCGCCGGCGCCAGAGTCCTCACCCCGATCGAGGAGAAGCTCCGCCGCATGGCCGGCCTCGGCGTCCATCATGCGGTCGTGGCCGGTTTCGACCGTGCCTACGCGTCGCGCCCCGCGGCGTCCTTTCTTGACGAACTTTCGGCATTGCACCCCGCCGAGGTCCGGGTCGGAGCGGACTTCCGCTTCGGCGCCGGGCGCGCCGGGGACGTGACCATGCTTCGCCGGCACTTTCACGTTTCTGTTGCCGACTCGGTTCGTTGCGAAGCCGGTGAAATCATCTCGAGCACCCGCATACGCAATCTCATCGCCCGCGGTGACACAGACCTGGCATCGCAACTACTAGGTGATCGGTGCCCTCGTGGTCGCACCGGCAAGAGCGGAAGCGTCACTGCAAGGGCGAGCAAGTCTTCATCTTCGGCCGCGTCGGATCGGACGGCCAGACGGAGATATACTTCGGCAGGGTGGCCCGCGGCCAATGCGTGCCTCGAGCTCCAGACCACCACGCGGTCGGCGTAGCTTACGAACTTGTCGCGGAAACCGTTGAGCGGTGGCTCGGCCTTACTCGTTGGAACATCCGGCCTGGAAACCGTTGTCGCAGTGCTTCTTCAGCCGCTCGGTGTCCTCGGGGGTCCAGTTCTCCGGTGCGGTGACCTCGACCCAGGGACCGATGTAGTCCTGCGAGTAGTAGGAGTGCCCGTATCCGGGCGGAACCAGCGTCGAGACGGCCATGTCGAGCGCCAGCTGGAATTGCGTGACCACCGGAACGAAGCGCAGGTAGGGCGATACGCCGTCGCCGGGCGGCTCGCTCATCCAGACCGGCTTGCGGAAAAGCGACAAGGGCTCGAAGAACACGATCGCGTCGCTTGGATATTGGAGGAACATGATCCGCATGTCGCCCCAGGGCGCGGCGCCGGCGCTGCCGTCATCCGCCCGCGAGGCATAGCGGATGAACGAGCCTCTGCCGATCCTCGGCTTGATCCACGGCGAGCCCGGGTTCCGGGCGTTCTGGACGCGGTTCCAGAAATCCGACGGGAACGGCGGGCCGGCCCAGAAGGCGCCGTCGATCGGATCGTCGACGAGGCGGAAGAGGTTCGTGGCGTACATCGACGACCAGGCGCCGAGGCTCAGGCCGTGGACGTAGAAGCGGGGACGATCGTCCTCGGGCAGCGTCTTCCAGTAGTCGTGGATCACCGCGAGCGTGGCCGTCGCCTGGTCGAGGCCGGTCCGCGTCTCGAACATCAGGGCGAAGGGCGACTGCATGTAGGAATACTGGACCGCCACGGTCGCGATATCGCCGTCGTGCATGTACTCGACCGGGTCGTGCGAGCCGGGGTCCATCCAGCCGGTTCCCGTCGGGCTGGTGACGATCAGGACCTTGCGGTCGAAGGCGCCGAGGCGCTTGAGTTCGTCAAGCGCCAGCTCGGCGCGTTCCTGCGGCGTATCGGCATTGGCGCGCCCGACATAGACCCGGATGGGGTCGAGGGCCGGCCGGCCCGTGAAGGCGGCAATGGCCTCCGCGTCGGGACCGCTGGTGATGAAGTTTCGCCCCGGCTGTCCCATCGCCTCCCAGTCGACGAGCGAATCCGGGCTGCCCACGAACCGAGCCTCGGTCGGTCCCGGCGGCGCGCTGGCGAAAAGATCCTGGGCCGTCTCGAACGTCGTGTCGAGGAAGTTGATTACATTGTCGAGCAGCCCGTCGCGCGTCACGACGAAGAGGACGAGGGCCACGACGAGAAACCCCAGCACATTGGCGCGTCGTTCCGGCATGATCCGGTAGAGCCGGTGCCGCACGAAGGACGAGAACAGTGCCACGATGTGGCCGACCAGGAAAAGGACTGCGAAGGCGACCGCGGTGATGAGAAGCACCTGGAGGATATGCGCGTCCTGCACCGGTTCGACTCGCATCCGTTGCCGCAGGTCGTTCTGCCAGGTCTGCCCGTACCAGAGCGACCACGCCAGGAGCGCGAGCGCCATCGCCCAAAGGAGCCGGAAGCCGACGCGACGCGGGCCCCCGTGCAGGACGGGCATGTCCGCTGCGTTCCAGAGCAGTTCGAGAATCCGCCCGGCGAGGTAGCCGAGCGCCATCACGACCCCGCCGAGAACCCCCTGCATCATCGAGGTGCGTGGAATGAGCGACGGAGTGAACGACGCCGCAAGGAACAGGACGCCGAGAAGGAGGCTGAACGCAGAGAAATGCGGGATGAGTCGCCGGTGCATTGTTCGCTTTCGCAGTTTGTCGGGGCAGGATCTTAGCGACCGGTTCGGTGCCATCAAGCCGAGTTATCCTAGACCTTTTCCCCATCGAAAGAACATCCGAAGGACCGTGGCGAATATCCTTCGGCTCCCCGCCCGCCCGGCGGCTTCAGAAGTCGACCGCCTCCCGGGCGATAAGGCCGGTCATGCAGTGTCGGGCGCGCCGGTCGGGGGTGTCCCGCAGTGGGACATTGTGTAACAAGTTGTTACTAATGGCATTTTTCAACAGGGGTCAAGTGCCCGCTCCGGAGGGGCGTAGGGCGGGTCGCCTCGCAAGCGTCGGTTCGGGTCGGTGCTCGTCCGTTCCGTTCAACCGGGTCCCGTTTGGGAGGGACTCGCGTGCATGGGCATAGGGACCAAATGATCCATCTCGCTTCGTCGCTTCCAGGTCGCCGCTCAGCGAGATGCGATGTGATCGGAGCGATTATCCGATCAATCATGAGTTGCCGAGCCGAGGCAATCGGCGTGGAGACCCACGCGCGGAACGAACCATCCGGCGTGCCGGTCGAAGACCTGCTTACGGGCCGAAGTCGCGCTGAAACATCGGGCCGCCCCGTCGCCGCGGAAAGCCGTAGCCGTGGATCTCGACGAGGTCGATGTCTTCGGGGCGTGCGGCGATGCCTTCGTCGAGTATCACCGCGCCCTCCGTGCCCATCAGGCCAACGAGATGCGCGGCGATGTCGCGAGGAAGCTCTCCGCCACGAATCGCTGGTGCGAGAAGCGCCGAGACGGCGGCGGAGGGCCGCGGCCGGCGGTCGCCGGGGGCGTAGTCGTACCAGCCGCAGCCGGTCTTCTGGCCGCGGCGGCCAGCCCGGACGAGGATATCGCCGAGTGCTTCAGGGACGTTCTCGCCGCGGGCGCGGGCGCCCTCGCGCTGGAGAAAGGCGATGTCGAGACCCCCGAGATCCTGGGCCTCGAAGGGACCCATCGCGAAGCCGTAGTTGCGCATCGCGGCGTCGATGTCGGCGATGTCGGCGCCGCTGCGGACGAGGTCCTCGGCGGCGGCGCGGTAGCGCTTGAGGATGCGGTTGCCGATGAAGCCGTCGCAGATGCCGGCCTGCACCGGAACCTTACGGAGTCTGGCGGCGAGGGCAAAGCCGGTGGCGAGCGTCTCGGGCGCGGTTTCGGGGGTCGGAACGACCTCGAGGAGCTTCATCACGTTGGCCGGGCTGAAGAAGTGCAGGCCGATGAAGCGGCTCGGGTCGGGCAGGCCTTCGGCGACGGCACGGGGGTCGAGGTAGGAGGTGTTGGTCGCGAGGATCGCGTCCGCGCGGCAGGCACGGCCGAGCGCCTCGAAGACCGCGCGCTTGACCGAAAGCTCCTCGAAGACGGCCTCGATGACGAGGTCGGTGTCAGCGAGCCTCGCGTAGTCCGTCGTGCCGCTCAGGCCCGCCTTGCGGGCGGCGGCCTCGGACTCGCCGATGCGCCCGCGCTTCACCGCGCCGTCGAAGATCGCGCCGACATTGCCGATTCCGCGGGCGAGGGCATCGGAGTCGCGCTCGACGAGGATGACCGGGATGGCGGCGTCGCGGAGGGCGGCGGCGATGCCGGCCCCCATGGTGCCGCCGCCGACGACCGCGGCGGTGCGGACCGGCCGCGGCTCAACGCCCCGGACGGAGGCGGGACGCAGGGCGGCGCGCTCGGCGAAGAAGACGTGGCGGAGGGCGGCGGCTTCGGGAGAGGAGCGGAGCTCGAGGAAGGTCTCGCGCTCGAAGGCCGTCGCCTCCTCGAAGGAGGCCTCGGTCGCCTTGCGGAGGCAGGCGAGGGCGCGAAGTGGAGCGGTCTCGCCGCGGCTGGCCTTCCCGACCGACTTCGCGGCCTCCTCCCAGAAGCCCGATTCGGCGGGGAGCGGTGCGCGGTCGCGGAGGGACGGCGGGAGTGCCGGCATGGCGGCGGCGAAGGCGATCGCACCGGCGCGCAGATCGCCGTCGACCAACCGATCGATCAGGCCGAGCGCGAGCGCCCGCGGCGCCTTCGCCGGCTTGCCGGTCGTGGCGATCTCGACGGCGACGGCGGGCGGCACGAGGCGCGGCAGGCGCACGGTGCCGCCGGCGCCGGGGACGATGCCGAGGGTGACCTCGGGAAGGCCGACGGCGGCCGAAGCGAGCGCGACGCGGAATCGGCAGGCGAGGGCGACCTCGAAACCGCCGCCGAGGGCGGAGCCATGGATGGCCGCGGTCCAGGGTTTCTTCGCCGCCTCGATGCGGGCGACGAGGTCGGGGAGGTGCGGGGGCTGCGGAGGCTTGCCGAACTCGGTGACATCGGCGCCGGCGATGAAGGTGCGCCCCGAGCAAGTCAGCACGACGGCGTCGATCGCGGGGTCGGCGTCCAGCGCCTCCGCCGCGTCCCAGAGCGCCTGGCGGAGGGCATGCGAAAGGGCGTTCACCGGCGGATTGTCGACGGTGACGACGGCGATCCGGCCTTCGCGGGCGATGGCGAGCGGGGCGGCTTCGAGCGTGATCGACATGTCAGATCCCCAGATAGGCTTCGCGGATGCGCGGGTCGGCGATGAGCTCGGCCGCGGTGCCGCTCATGGTGACGCGCCCGGTCTCCAGCACGTAGCCGCGGTCGGCGATCTTGAGCGCGCCATAGGCGTTCTGCTCGACGAGCAGGACCGTGACGTCGAGCGCCTTCATCGATTTCACCACGTCGAAGATCTGCGCGACGATGATCGGTGCGAGTCCCATCGAGGGCTCGTCGAGCAGGAGGCAGGAGGGGCGGCCCATCAGGGCGCGGGCGATGGCGAGCATCTGCTGCTGGCCACCGGAGAGGCCGCCGGCGGTGAGGTTGCGCTTCTCCTTCAGGATCGGGAACATGGCGAAGGCGTTGGCCATGTCCTTCGCCACCCGGTCGTCGGTATAGAGGAAGGCGCCGAGGCGGAGGTTCTCCTCCACGGTCAGGTTGGTGAAGATCTGCCGGCCCTCGGGCGACTGGGCGAGGCCGTATCCGAGGCGCTTGTACGCCGGGACCGTGGTGAAATTCTCGCCGCGGAAGGTTATCGCGCCGCCGGTCACCGGCTGGACGCCGGAAAGGCAGCGCAGGAGCGTGGTCTTGCCGGCGCCGTTGGCGCCGACGACGGTGACGATCTCGCCCGAGTTCACCGCGAGGTCGATGCCGTGCAGCACCTCGATGCGGCCGTAGCGGGAACGCAGGCCTTGGACGCTAAGCATGGGCGGCCTCCGTTCCGAGATAGGCCTCGATGACCTTGGGGTTGCGGCTGACTTCCTCGGGCTTGCCCTCGGCGATCTTCTCGCCGTGGTCGAGGACGACGATGTGGTTCGAGATCCGCATGACCATCTTCATGTCGTGCTCCACCAGCAGGATGGCGACGCCGGAGGCGGCGACCTCGGCGATCAGGTGGTCGATCTCCTCGGTCTCGACGGCGTTGCAGCCGGCGGCGGGCTCGTCGAGCAGAAGGACCCGCGGCTTCAGCGCCAGCGCGCGGGCGATCTCGAGCCGCTTCAGCGCCCCGTAGGAGAGCGAGCTCGCCTCCTTTTCGGCGGCGTTGCCGAGGCGGACGCGATCGAGGAGCGCACGGGCCCCCTCGGCGGCCGCCCTGGCGCGGCGGCGGGTCGAAGGAAGGTTCAGGAGATCGGCGAGGAGCGGCCCCTTCTCCTGCAGGTGGAAGCCGGCGATCGCGTTCTCGAGCACCGTCATCGTCTGGAAGATCTGCAGGTTCTGGAAGGTGCGCGAAAGGCCGCGGCGGGCGAGGAGATAGGGGTCGAGGCCGGTCACGTCCTCGCCGTCGAGCTTCACGCTTCCCGCGCCCGGGCGGTAGACCCCCGAGATCATGTTGAAGAGCGTGGTCTTGCCGGCGCCGTTCGGACCGATCACCGAAACGATCTCGCCGGGGCTGACGCAGAAGCTCACGTCGTTGACGGCGCGCAGGCCGCCGAAGGTGATGCCGAGCCCCTGGACTTCGAGAAGCGTGCTCACTTGTCCCTCCCGCGGAGCGCGCGCAGGATGCTGGGAAGCAGCCCGTCGCGCATGAAGATCATGCAGAGCATCATCACCAGGCCGAGCATGATCTGCTCGTACTCCTGGAAGACGGTCAGCACCTGGGGCAGCGTGGTCAGGATCGCCGCGCCGAAGAAGGCGCCCAGCACCGAGGCCGCGCCGCCGAGCACCGCCATGGTCACCATCTCGATCGAATGCATGAAGCCCGCGACATCGGGGGTGACGAACTTGTTCTGCAGGGCGAGCAGCGAGCCCGAGAGCGAGGCGTAGACCGCCGAGATCACAAACGCCTGGAGCTTGAGCCGGGCGACGTCGATGCCGACGGTGCGGGCGGCGATCTCCGACCCATGCAGCGCGCGCAGCGCGCGGCCGGTGGGGCTGTTGTGCAGGTTGAGGGCGACCCAGGCGCCGAGCACGAGCACGAGGCCGGAGAAGAAGTACCAGAACTGCGGGTTGGAGAGGTCGATGCCGATCGCCTCCAGCGCGTCGTTCAGGCCGAGGTCGGGCACCTCGATGCCGTCGGGGCCGCGGGTCAGCCAGGCCTCGTTGGCCAGGATCATCGAGACGAGGATGCCAAGCCCGAGGGTGGCGACCGCGAGGTAATAGCCCTTGAGCCGCAGCACCGGCCGCCCGATCAGCCAGGCGATGGCGCCCGAGACCACCGCGCCGAGGATGGCGGCGAGACCGGGATGCAGGCCCAGGTGGATCGGCGCCAGTGCGCAGGCATAGGCGCCGATCCCCGCGAAGCCGGCATGGCCGAGGCTGATCTGGCCGGCGTATCCGGTCAGGATCACGATGCCGGTGACCGCGAGGCCGTTGACGAAGATGAGCGAGCCGACCCGGTAGTAGTAGTTCGACGGGAAGAAGAAGGGCGAAGCGATGACGATCGCCGCGAGGACAAGGAGCGTGACATGTTTCGCGCGCATGGTCACACCCGATCCGTCGACTTGCGGCCGAAGATGCCCTGCGGCATCGCGAAGAGCACGATCAGGATGACGACGAAGGCGGCGGCGTCCTTGTAGACCGACGAGATGTAGCCGGCGGTCAGTGCCTCGATCAGGCCGAGGAGGATGCCGCCGACCAGGGCGCCGATCGGGCTGCCCATGCCGCCGAGCATGGCGGCGGCGAAGCCCTTGAGCGCCAGCGCGATGCCGACGTCGTAGCTCGTGTTGGTGATCGGCGTGACCAGCACGCCCGCCAGCGCGCCGATGGCGGCGGAGAGCGCGAACGACAGCGTCATCACCCAGTTGGTGTTGATCCCGACGAGCTGCGCCGCGAGGCGGTTGTTGGAGGTGGCGAGGACGGCGCGACCGGTCAGGGTCTTTGTGAAGAAGGCCCAGAGGCCGGCGAAGACGGCGATCGCGCCCGCCAGTACCCAGAGCGACTGCGGCAGGATGGTCGCGCCCATGATCTGGATCGGCGTGTCGCCGGAGAAGGCGGGGAAGCGGTGCAGCTGCTTGTCGAAGACGAGCTGCGCAACGCCGCGGATGAAGATCGAGGCGCCGATGGTGATGATGATCAGCGAGACGACCGGCGCGCCGCGGGCGGGCTCGATCGCGAGCTTGTTGAGCAGGACGCCGACGACGGCGGTCCCGGCGATGGCGATCAGCGCCGCGAGTGGCAGTGGCAGGCCCGCCATGCTGGCGAAGACCGTTATCATGCCTCCGAGCATCACGAACTCGCCCTGGGCGAAGTTCACGACGTCCGAGGCGTTGTAGATGATGGTGAAGCCCAGCGCGACCAGCGCGTAGACCGCGCCGACGGTCACGCCGGACAATATGAATTGCATGAGTTCGGCCATCGGCGTCGAGCTCCAGCGAGGGGATGGGGGCGCCCGGAAGATCTGGCCCGGGCGCCGGGCGGAACTACTGGACCAGGGTCCAGTTGCCGTTCTGGATCTCGAGCATCTGGAAAGCCGAGAGGTCGAAGCCGAGGTGATCCTCGGGCGTCATGGTGACGACGCCGGTGGTGCCGGCGAGGCCCGAGGTCTGCTCTATGGCGTCGCGGATGTCCTCGGGGTCGGTCGAGCCGGCGCGGGCGAGCGCGTCGGCGAGGATCGCGAAGGCGTCGTGGGCGTAGCCGCCGAAGGTCGAGGGTGCCTCGCCATAGGCCGCCTGGTACTCGTCGATATAGGCCTGGACGACCGGCTTCTGCGGATCGTCCCCGGCGAGGAGGTCGCCGACCAAGAGCGCGGTGCCGGGCAGCCGCACGCCCTCGGTCGCCTCCGCCCCGGCGAGGTCGATGAAGCCCTTCGAGGCGACGCCGTGGCTCTGGTAGAGGGGCAGGCCGACGGCAAGCTGCTGGTAGTTGCGGGTCACGACCGACGGGCCCTGGCCGAAGTCGGCGTTGAGCACCGCCTCTATGCCGGCAGTATTCTTGATGTTGGTGAGCTGCGGCGTCATGTCGGCGTCGGTCGGGCCGTAGCTTTCGTCGGCGAGCACCTCGATGCCGTAGTCTCCGACCACCTCGAGGCACTGCTCGCGCATGGAGGCGCCGAAGCCGCCGGTGCCGGAGATCATGCCGATCTTGGTGATGCCTTGGGCCTTCATGTCCTCGAAGATCTTCTGGCAGGCCATGCGGTCGGTGTGCGGGGTCTTGAACACCCATTCCTTGACCGGGTCGATGATCTCGATGGCGCCGGCGAGCGAGATGAACGGGATCTCGGCGTCCTCGACGACTGGGACGATCGACATGGTGGTGCCGGTGGTGGTGCCGCCGATGATCGCCTGCACCTCGTCGTCCTCGACCAGGCGGGTGGCGAAGGTGCGCGCCTTGTTCGGGTCGCCGCCGTCGTCGTAGAGTGTCAGCGCGATCATCTCGCCATTGATCCCGCCGGCGGCGTTGAGCTTCTCGACCATCATCTTGAGGGTCTTCGCCTCCGGGTCGCCGAGGAAGGCGGCTGGGCCGGTTTCGGACACGGTGGCGCCGATCCTGATGTCGGCCTGCGCGGCGGTGGTGAGTCCGAGTGCGGCGAGGGTAGCGAAGGCAGTCAGGGTCTTCATGGGTTTCCTCCCCTTGGGTGTGTCGGCAGTCTTCAGGTTCAGGCGGCGACCGGCCGGCGCCACATCGCCCGCACGAAGCGGCCGGCGACGAAGGCGGCGTCGGTCAGGCTGGCGTTGCCGGCCGGGTTGAGGCCGGTGACGTGGAAGTCGCTGAAGGCGGCGGACTGGTTGACGAAGATGTTGCCGGTCAGATTGACTGACAGGTTGACGCCCGCCCTCGCGAACGCATCCGCCGCTCGCAGGATCCGCGCCTCGTCGGTGTCGTAGAGCGCGGCCGTGATCGCGCCCTTGCGCCGGGCCAGGGCCGCGGCCCGGGCGATGCCGTCCTCGGCGTCGTCCACCGCCACGACGAAGGCGATCGGTCCGAACCGCTCCTCGCCATAGGCGGCCTCGTCGGCGGCCTCGACCGCGACGATCAGCGGGGTCGCGCTGCGGCCCTCCGCCAGCGGCGCGCTGTCGCGCACCACCCGGCCCAGCCCGCGCGCCGCGGCGATCCGCTCGAGCGTCGCCGGGTTGGCGATGGCGCCGGCCACACCCGCGGCCCGGGCCGGATCGGCCAGAAGCGCGTCGACCGCCGCCGCGATGCCGGCGGCGACCTCGCCGAAACCCTTGTGCCCCTCGTCGGTCTCGATGCCGCCCCTCGGCACGAAGATGTCCTGCGGCGCGGTGCACATCTGCCCCGAGTAGAGCGCCAGCGAGAAAGCGATGTTCGCGCACATCGGCCCGAAGACGTCGGTCGCGGCCACGACGATCGAGTTGACCCCCGCCTCCTCCGTATAGACCTGCGCCGCGCCCGCATTCGCCCGCACCCAGGCGCCGAAGGCGTTCGAGCCGGTGTAGTCGACGATCGCGACCGCCGGATCCGCCACCAGGTCCTTCGTGACCGGCGCCTCGGCCGAATCGGCCGCCAGCAGCACCACGTCGCGCGGCAGCCCCTGCTCGGCCAGCAGGTCGCGGAGCACCGCGACGGTCAGCGCCAGCGGCAGGATTGCGCCCGGATGCGGCTTCACGATCACCGTGTTGCCGGTGGCGAGGCTGGCGAAGAGCCCCGGATAGCTGTTCCAGGTCGGGAAGGTCTGGCAGCCGATCACCAGCGCGACCCCGCGCGGCACCACCCGCCAGTGCTTCTCGATGAGGAGCGGCGCCGCCTTGCCCTGCGGCTTCTCCCAGAACGCCTGCGCCGGCGCCCGCGACATCTCGACCCAGGCGGTGGCGACGGCTTCCAGCCCGCGGTCCTGCGCGTGCGGTCCGCCCGCCTGGAACGCCATCGGGAACGCTTGCCCGGTGGTGTGCATCACCGCGTTGCCCATCTCGAAGCTCATCGCGTTCAGCCGCACCAGCGCCTCGATCAGGATCCCCACCCGCGTCTCCGGTGTCGCCGCCGCCCAGGCGCCGCCGGCAGATTCGGAGGCGGCGACGAGGGTCTTGGCCTCCGCGGCCGGATAGAGGATCCCGAGCGCCGGCCCCCAGGGCGACACCTCCGCGCCGACCCGATGCGATTCGTGGTGGCCCTCCAGCGCGAACGCGCCTCCGAGCCGTGCGGCATAGGCCGCCTGCCCGTCTTCGCGCGCGGTCTCTCCATAGACCTTCCCGCTGGGAACCTCCGGGAAAGGCGTCCAGAATCCGCGATCACCGAGCGCCGCGACCGCCTGGTCGAGAAGCCTGCGATGCCGGTCGAAGAGCGTGGCCATCTGCGTTTCCCCTCACGTTCGTTGCTTTTATAATTGACTGACCGGTCGGTTTATGCAACATCTTTTTTCAAGCGGACCGTGCCGAACGGTCGCATGGGAGGGAATCCGATGGCCGAGACTGCCACCCTGTCCGAGACGGTGCTCGTTTCGCTCGACGCGGGGGTGCTGACCCTCACGCTGAACCGGCCGGACAAGCTGAACTCCTTCAACGAGGAGATGCACCGCGCTCTGCGCGCTGGCCTCGAGCGCGCTGCCACTGACCCGGGGGTCCGGGCGATCCTCCTCACCGGCGCCGGCCGCGGCTTCTCCGCCGGCCAGGACCTCGGAGACCGCGATCCGCGCAAGGGCGGCGGCGCCCCGGACCTCGGGGTGACGATCGAAACCTTCTACAACCCGACCCTCCGCCTGATCCGGTCGATCGAGAAGCCGTTCGTCTGCGCGGTGAACGGCGTTGCCGCCGGCGCCGGTGCCAATATCGCCTTCGCCTGCGACATCGTGCTGGCCGCGAAATCGGCGAAGTTCATCCAGGCCTTCTCGAAGATCGGTCTCGTACCCGATGCCGGCGGCAGTTGGTCGCTCGCCCGCATCCTCGGCGAGCCCCGCGCCAAGGCGCTCGCCCTTCTCGCCGAGCCCCTGGACGCGGAAACCGCCGCGCAATGGGGCCTGATCTGGAAGGCCGTCGACGACGAGGCGCTCGCCAACGAGGCGCGCGCGATTGCCGCGCGGCTCGCCGCCGGCCCGACCCGCGGCCTCGGCCTCACCAAGCGGGCGATCCAGGCGGCCGCCTCGAACAGCCTCGACACGCAGCTCGATCTCGAGCGCGACCTGCAGCGCGAGGCGGGGCGGACCGCCGATTATGCCGAAGGCGTCATTGCCTTCCTCGGGAAGCGCAGGCCGGAGTTCCGCGGGCAATGACGATGACCATCACCCTTTCCCCCCAGGCCCTTGCCGAGGCCTGCGCCGAGGCGATGTGGTCGACCGACCTGACCTCGCAGCGCCTCGGCATGCGGATCGAGCACATCGCCCCCGGCGAGGCGACGCTGAGCATGGAGATCACCGATTCCATGATGAACGGCCATGGGCTGGCGCACGGCGGCTTCGTCTTCGCGCTCGCCGACTCGGCCTTCGCCTTCGCCTGCAACGGCTACAACCAGCGCACCGTCGGCCACCAGGCGGCGATCACCTACATGGCGCCGGGCCGGCTCGGCGACCGGCTGACCGCAGTCGCCCGCGAGCTCTTCCGCGGCAGGCGCGACGGTATCTACGACGTGCACGTGACGAACGACCGGGGCGAGCAGGTGGCGGAGTTCCGCGGCCAGTCCCGCACCGTCAAGGGAACCCATCTGCCGGAGTGACCGGCGGCAACAACGATCCTGGAGGAAGCCACCCGATGACCACCGCCACCCTGTCCCGCGACGGCCTCCACGCCATCGAGAACGCCTCGCGCGACGAGATCGCCGGGCTGCAGCTCGAGCGGATGAAGTGGTCCGTCCGGCACGCCTACGAGAACTCGGCCTTCTATCGGGAGCGGTTCGATGCGCATGGCGTCCGCCCCGACGACCTCCGCTCCCTCGCCGATCTCGCGAAGTTTCCCTTCACCGTGAAGCAGGACCTGCGCGCCACCTACCCGTTCGGCATGTTCGCGGTGCCGCGCGAGCAGCTCTCGCGCATCCACGGCTCGTCCGGCACCACCGGCAAGCCGACCGTGGTCGGCTACACGAAGAAGGACATCGACACCTGGGCGGACCTGATCGCCCGCTCGATCTATGCCTCGGGCGGCCGGGCCGGCGACATCTGCCATGTCGCCTACGGCTACGGCCTCTTCACCGGCGGCCTCGGGGCGCACTACGGGGCCGAGCGGCTCGGCTGCACCGTGGTGCCGATCTCGGGCGGCATGACCGAGCGGCAGGTGACGCTGATCCAGGACTTCAAGCCGCGGATCATCATGGTGACCCCCTCCTACATGCTCTCGATCCAGGACGAGTTCCGCCGCCAGGGCCTCGACCCGCGCGAGAGCTCGCTGGAGGTCGGCATCTTCGGCGCCGAGCCCTGGACCAACGCCATGCGCCAGGAAATCGAGGCGGCCTTCGACATGGACGCGGTCGACATCTACGGCCTCTCCGAGATCATGGGCCCGGGAGTCGCCAACGAATGCGTCGAGACCAAGGACGGCCTGCACATCTGGGAGGACCACTTCTACCCGGAGATCATCGACCCCGAGACCGGCGCGGTGCTGCCCGACGGCGAGATGGGCGAGCTCGTCTTCACGACCCTCACCAAGGAAGGCCTGCCAATGATCCGCTACCGCACCCGCGATCTCACCCGGCTGCTGCCGGGGACCGCCCGGAACATGCGGCGGATGGAAAAGGTCACGGGTCGTTCCGACGACATGATCATCCTGCGCGGCGTCAACGTCTTCCCGACCCAGATCGAAGAGCAGATCCTGAAATGCCGGGGGCTTGCGCCGCATTTTCAGATCGAACTGGTGCGGAAGGGGCGGATGGACGACATGGTCGTGCATGTCGAGTCGAACCCGAATTCGGCCGACGCGGATGCGCGGGTGGCGGCGGCGAAGGAGCTGGCGCACCACATCAAGAGCGTCGTCGGCGTCTCGACCCGGATCGACGTGGTCGATCCGGGCAGCGTGCAACGGTCCGAGGGCAAGGCGAAGCGGGTGGTGGACAACCGGCCGAAGCAATGATTTGAACCTCGGAACCTGATACTGACCCCTTGGGGGAGGGCCGGCGGCGGCCCTCCCTTTTTGGCGTTTGGATCGCCTTGACGGAGACGAGTGATGGCACGCACGCGCGCGAGCGACTTCGAGGAAAAGCAGCACGGCATCCTGCTCGGTGCCGCGGCCGTTTTCGCCGAACAGGGCATGGAGAAGGCGTCGATGGCCCAGATTGCGAGCCAGCTGAATGTGTCCAAGGCCTTGCTCTACCACTATTATCCGAGCAAGGACGACCTGATCTTCGCCATCATCCACACCCATCTCGTGGAACTCGAGGCCTGCGTGGCGGCGGCGATCGACGATGCGCTGCCGCCCGAGGACCAGCTGCGAGTTCTGGCCAAGATCGTCCTGGAGAAGTACCGCGGCGCGGATAACGCGCACAAGGTGCAGCTGGTCGGGGTCGCCACGCTCGGGGAGCCGCGACGGGAGGAGATCCGCGAAGTCGAGCGTCAGATCGTGCGGCATTTCTCGCGCGTTCTCGCGCGGATCAATCCCGCGCTGGACAATGCCGAGCGGCCTTTGCTGATGCCGGTCACCATGTCCCTGTTCGGCATTCTCAACTGGGCCTACATGTGGTTCCGCGAGGGCGGCGTCATCAGCCGGGAGGATTATGCCGACCTGGCGATGACCCTTGTCCTCGAAGGGATCCAGGCGGTGCGGTAGGGTCAACGGCCCGGCGGTCGGTCCCCGAGCCCGAGGCGCTCGACGATCAAGGGGTCGAAAGCCGGGGCGCGGACGCGCCGCCGCCCCGGCTCCGGAGCCGCCAGCGGCTGGGCGGGCGCGAGCTTGCCGCGCGCCTCCGCCGAGAGGCGCTGATAGACGCCGGTGCCGCGGGTCTTCCAGTCGATCTCCTGGTCGGTGAGTTCGCGGAGAACCTTCGCGGGCGAGCCGACGGCGAGGCTGCGCGGCGGGATCTTCCGCCCCGCCGGGACGAAGGCGAGGGCGCCGACGATCGAGCTCTCTCCGACCTCGGCCTCGTCCATCACGACGGCGTTCATGCCTACCATGGCGTTGCGGCAGATGCGGCAGCCGTGCAGCACGGCGCCGTGGCCGATGTGGCCCGAAGCCTCGACGACGACGCCGAGGTTCGGAAAGGTATGCACGACGCAGGTCTCCTGCACATTGGCCCCGGCGCCGATCTCGATGCGGCCGAAATCGCCGCGGAGCACGCATTGCGGGCCGATGTAGACGCCGGCGGCGACGATGACGTCGCCGATCAGGGTGGCATCGGGATGGACGAAGGCCTCGGGATCGACGACCGGGACGATGCCGTCCCAGGACCAGACGCTCATTCGACGCCCTCCGCGGCCTTTTCCATCTCGGCCGCGATCTCGCGCCGAAGCCGCCGCCTGAGCTCGGCGGCGCGGTGGCGCCGGATCTCGGTCGGGGACTCGATGCGGAGCTCGGGAACCTCTGCGGGGCGGCTGTCGTCGTCCACCGCCACCATGGTGAAGTAGCAGGAGTTCGTGTGGCGGACGGTGCCGGTGCGGATGTTCTCGGCCTCGACGCGGATGCCGACCTCCATCGAGGTGCGGCCGGCGTGATTGACCGCGGCGCGGAAGGTGACGAGCTCGCCGACGTTGATCGGCTCCTTGAAGGTCACCTGGTCGACCGAGAGCGTCACCGCGTAGCGGCCCGAGTAGCGGGAGGCCAACGAGAAGGCGACGCGGTCGAGGAGGTTGAGGAGCGCGCCGCCGTGGACCTTGCCGGAGAAGTTCGCCATGTCCGGGGTCATCAGCACGGTCATCTCGAGGCGGCGGTGATCCATCTGGCGTCCCTTGCGCTGGATGCGGACCGGGGCAATCCCGACCCGCGCCGGAAATCGTCCGCCGGGCGTCACCGCCCGGCGGGAACCATCATTCGACGGTAAAGGCCGATCGCGCCACTGCCGATTTTTCGACGTCGTCGCGGTAGAAGGCCTGTGGCCGGCAGCCGAAGTCGGCATAGTGCTGCAGCTGGTCCTGGTAATGCGGCGACTTCGTGCCGTCCGGGGCGACGAAGCCGCTCTGGCCCGGCGGCGTGACGGCGCAGAACGTGACCTTGCCGTCCGAGAAGCGGATCATGTCGTTCTCGGTGCCGCGATTCATCGCGGTGCCGATCGCCAGGCCCTCGTCGGCGCCGGCTTGCGGCACGCCGAGGTAGTTCCTGGTGTCGAAGACATGCTGGTCGAGCGGCAGAAGCCAGGTCGCGACATCGGGGCTGCCGAACTGCTCGGTCAGCGCGGCGCGTGTCTTGTCGAGCGCCGCCAGCACCACGGCATCGGGATCGGCGCCGTTGAAGAAGTCGTAGGCCTGCGGCACGCCGGATGCCTCGCCGAGCAGCGCGTTGTTGAGGAGTTGCGACGGGAGAGCAATGCGGATCTGCATGACCTTCGCCGGGATCGCGGGCGCGTCGTCGAGAAGGACGTCGCCGACCATCACGTCCATCCAGGTGCGCAGGATCGCCACCGCCGGCGAGGTCGCATTGCCGTCGGCGTCACGGATCTGGCGGCTGTCCCAGTCGGCGAGCGCGGCGAGCATCGGCTGGCGCGGATCGTCGGCGGGCAGCGACGCACCGGCCGCTAGGATGCGCGGCACGAAGTAGCGGGCGTTCACGTCGACGTAGCTGGTTTCCGGCAGGATGTTCCAGACCTCCTCGGGCGTGAAGCGGTCCTTCGCCTCGATGCGCGACATGATCTCCACGACGCGGTCGGCCGAGCCCCAGGGGCTGCCCTCGACGGTGGAGACGGTGCCCTTGCCGGAGCGGTTGTTCCAGTTGGCGATCCAGCCCTGCGCCGGGTTCAGCGTCTTCGGCACGTCCCCGAACGGGCGGATGCCCTGCCAGTCCTGGCTCCCGTCGCCCCTGGCCGGGAGGCGGAGGTCCTGGCTGGCCTGTCGCACCGGCAGGTAGCCGGGCGAGACGTAGCCGATGTTGCCGTCGCGGTCGGCGTAGTACCAGTTGATCGTGGTCGCGACCTGGCTCGCGGCCTCGAGCCACTGGTCGTAGTCCTGCGCCTGCGTCGAGCGGATCCAGGCCATCAGCGTCTGCAGTTCGTAGCCGGCCCATGTGCGGTGGAAGGCGAAGGCGCGGTTGTGCTCGGCGTCGAAGACCGGGACGGCGCCATAGTCGGATTCCCAGACGTCGATGACGACGTCGTCGCCGCCCTTGACCTCGATCGTCTCCTGGCGCTGCCGCATGTCGTTCCAGCCGTCGCCATGGCGGTACTGGTGCGGGTTCTCGGGGTTGAGCTCGAGCTCGACATAGTCGTTGACGTCGAGCGGGCCGGCAGTGGCGCCCCAGGCGATCGTGCCATTGGTGCCGAAGAGGATGTTCGGCACCGCGAAGGGCGTGTTGCCGGTGATGTCGAAGCCGGCGCCGTGAAGGCCGATCGAGAAGACATAGGAAGGGTTGAAGTTGCCGAACTGCGGGCCGTTGACGAGGATGGTGCTGCCGTCCGTCGTCTTCTTCGGCCCGAGGATCCAGAGGTTGCTGGCGCGCGGGCGATCGTCGTCGCTGCCCGTGACGGGCAGGCCGGCGAGACCGGCGAAGCGGGTGGCGTCGACAGGCGCGGCTTCGGCCTTCTTCTGGTACTGCTCGCCTTCCGGGACGGTGGTGGGCGCCAGCGGATCCTCGATCCAGAAGATCTGGTCGAAGATCTGCCTGCCCACGGTTTCGCCATGCTGCTCCACGAGGGCGTCGAGCACCTTGGCGTTGTTGAGTTCGCTCGAATAATGGGAGAAGCGGCCGGCCATCGTGCCGACGTAGATCATCGCCACGTCGAAGTCGGTCCAGGGCGTCGGCTCGAACCCGAAGTCGGTGAATTCCTTCGGCAGCAGCTGCGCCTTGTCGGCCATGACCTCGGCGAGGCGCTTGTTCCAGCCGGCGGCATAGCCGCGAAGGATGTCCCGCTCCTCGGCCGGCAGCGCCTCGATCTGGGCGCGGATCCTGGCCGGGTCGAAATAGCCGCGCGTCACCGTGTCGTAGGCGATCTGGTCGGGGCCGAGCACCTCGGCGGTGGTGCCGAGGACCGAGCGGCGGGCCATCTCCATCTGGAAGAGGCGATCTTCCGCGACGGCATAGCCGAAGCCGGCGTAGAGGCCGTAGACGTCGTCGGCGTAGACCTGCGGGATGCCCCATTGGTCGCGCAGGATGGTCACGTCGGACGCGGCGCTGGCGGCGAGGGGGGAGAGGGCGACAAGGGCAGGCAGCAGCAGCCGGCCGAGCGACCGGGTCTTGACGGGCATGGGCGTTTCTCCGGGGATCTGGTTGGTTTGGGGGGTGGACTATTCGGTCGGCGGCCAGGTCTTCGCGACCATGGTCAGGACATCGTATTGCGCGACCAGTGCGCCGTCCTGATTGGTCACCTGGCAGTCCCAGCGGACCTCGCCGTGGTCGGCGCTGGCGCGGGGGTTGATCTCCTTGGCGGTCAGGCGGACGCCGAGGGTGTCGCCGGGATAGACGGGCGTGAGGAAGCGCAGGGAATCGACGCCGTAATTGGCGAGGACCGGGCCCGGGGCGGGGTCGACGAAGAGGCCGGCGGCGAAGGAGACGATGAGGTAGCCGTGGGCGACGCGGCCGTCGAAGAAGGGGTTCGCCTTTGCGGCGGCCTCGTCCATATGGGCATAGAAGGTGTCGCCGGTGAAGCCGGCGAAATGCTCGACGTCCTCGAGCGTGACCGTGCGGGTCGAGGTGACGAGCTGGTCGCCGATCCGGAGTTCCGCGAGCGACTTGCGGAAGGGATGGGTGCCGTCGGCCTTCGCATCCGCGCCCTCGATCCAGCGGCCGGTGACGGCGGCGAGGAGTCGCGGCGTGCCCTGGACGGCGGTGCGCTGCATGTAGTGCTTCACGCCGCGGATGCCGCCCATCTCCTCGCCGCCGCCGGCGCGTCCCGGGCCGCCGTGGACGAGGACGGGGAGCGGGGAGCCGTGGCCGGTCGAGGACTTGGCGCTGCGCCGGTTGCCGATCATGACGCGGCCATGGAACGGCGCGAGTCCGAGGACGACCTCCTCGGCCACCGCCTTGTCGTCGGTGAAGACCGAGGCGACGAGCGAGCCCTTGCCGCGCCGGGCGAGCGCGACGGCCTCCTCGATGTCGTCGTAGGGCATGACCGTGGAGACCGGGCCGAAGGCTTCGACATCGTGGATGGCGGTCTTGCCCATGGGGGTGTTGGCATAGAGCACGACGGGGTTGAGGTAGGCGCCGGCCTCCGCATCGCCCGAGGTGATGCGAACTTCGTCGGGGTTGCCGGCGACGATCTCGGCTTCCTGCGCCAGCTCGCGGATCCGCTCGCGCACCTCCCGACGCTGGTCGAGGCTCGCGAGCGGCCCCATGCGGGTCCCCTCCACTGCCGGATCCCCGAGCGCGGTCTTGCCCAGGCGCTCGCCGAGGGCGGCTATCAGCGCGTCCGCCTGGGCGCGGGGCGCGATGACGCGCCGGATGGCGGTGCATTTCTGGCCCGCCTTCACCGTCATCTCGCGGGCGACCTCCTTGACGAAGAGGTCGAATTCCGGCGTGCCGGGAGTGGCGTCTGGCCCGAGGATCGCGGCGTTGAGGCTGTCGGCCTCCATGGTGAAGCGGACCGAGTTCTCGACGATCGCCGGCAGCGAGCGGAGCCTGCGGCCGGTCCAGGCGGAGCCGGTGAAGGTCACCGCATCCTGGCCGGTGACGTGGTCGAGCAGATCGCCGACCGAGCCGGCGATGAGCTGGATCGCGCCTTCGGGCAGGATGCCCGCCTCGACGATGCGGCGGACCACCAGCTCCGTCAGATAGGCGGTCTGGCTCGCGGGCTTCACGATCGAGGGCACGCCGGCGATGAAGGTCGGCGCGACCTTCTCGAGCATCCCCCAGACCGGGAAGTTGAAGGCGTTGATGTGGATCGCGACGCCTTCCAGCGGGGTCAGGATGTGCTGGGCGGAGAAGGAATTGTCCTTCGACAGCAGCTCGACCGCGCCATCGGTCAGCACCCGCGTGTTCGGCAACTCGCGCCGGGCCTTGGAGGCGTAGGAAAGGAGCGTGCCGGCCCCGCCCTCGATGTCGATCCAGCCGTCGGCGCGGGTGGCGCCGGTGGCGAAGCTCTCGGCATAGAACTCCTCCTTCAGCTCCATGAGTTTCAGGCCGAGGGCCTTCAGCATCTGCGCCCGCTCGTGGAACGAGAGCCTGCGCAGCTTCGGGCCGACGACGTCGCGCCCGTAGGCGAGGGCACCGGCGAAGTCGACGCCGGAGGAATCGATCCGGGCGACGGGGGTGCCGGTGGCCGCGTTCAGGAGCGTACTGCCCTCGCCGGTGCCCTTCACCCATTCGCCGCCCACGTAGCTTTCGAGGGTGCGCGGCCTGGTGGTGACGTCGAGCTTCATGGCCGGTCTCCTTCAGTTCAGCCCGAGGGGCGCCAGCGTCTCGCGGACCGATGCGGTCCAGTCGGCGAGCAGCGCCTCGTTCGGGCGGTGGCGGAGGCCGAAGCGCTTCTGCGTCTCTAACCGGGCGGAGTTCATGGTGCCGAAGCTGTCGGCGACCTTGGGCTTCCAATAGGCGATCGCGGCCTTCGCCGCGTCGCGGCCGGCGTCGGTCGCGGCGATCTCGGCGAGGCCGGTGATGCCGAGGTCGGTGTGCCGCTTCTCGCGCGGCGCGATCGCGCGCATCACGTCCGCAAGGGGCGCGTAGGAGACCTTCGCGAGTTCCTCGAGCGTGACACCGGCGGCGAGCCCCTGCAGCACGTTCATCACCACCGCGTCCACCCAGCCCTCGATCGGGTAGTGGAAGACCGCGAGGCGCATGTCGCCGCCGTGACGGGCCTGCCCGAGCGCGGCGTCACGCGGCAGGCGGTCGTCCCAGGGATGCTGGGTGGCGTAGCGGCCCTGGTCGGCGCCGAAGTCGCCCATCAGTTCGAGCACGCGCTCGGCGTGGTCGGCCTTCTCGAGCGTGATGCGGCAGGCGGCGATGCGGGCGGTGATCCCGGGCGCGGTGTTGATCGTGTCGGCGAATCCGGCCGAGGCGGCGAGCTCGCTGTCGACGAAGCTCGCCATCAGGCGCAGGAGCTCGCCCCGGTAGCGCGGCGGCACGTTGCCGGGCGAGGTGAGCTGGCCACCCTTCGCCAGGTAGTCCTCGATCGGCATGGTCTCGGCATCGTCGGTCATGTCGTCCTCCCTCACTGGTCGTAGCTGACGACGACCTTGTCGCTCAGCGGGAAGCATTGGCAGGTGAGCACGTAGCCCTGGCGGACCTCGTAATCCTCGAGCGCGTGGTTGATGGCCATCTCAGTCTCGCCTTCGAGCACCTTCGCGCGGCAGGTCGAGCAGACCCCGGCCTTGCAGGCGTAGGGGGCGTCGATGTTCGCCTCGAGCGCGGCGTCGAGCAGGCTCTGGCCCGCCTTCGGCATGCGGAAGCTGCGGGTGGCGCCGTCCAGCGTCACCGTCGCCTCGGTCGAGTTCGAGGTCGACACCTCCGCCGCGACCACACGCTTCTTCGCGCGGCCGGGCTGGCCGGAGGCGAAGAGCTCGAACTTGATCTGCTCGTCGGCGAGGCCGTGGTCCCTGAGCGCGCCGGCGATCGCCAGCATCATCGGCTCCGGGCCGCAGATGAAGGCGGTGTCGATGGTGGGCAGGTCGATCCAGACCTTGAAGAGCTGGGCGCATTTCTCGGCATCGACCCGGCCGGTGAAGAGGTCGATGTCCTGGGCCTCGGCCTCCAGCACGTGGATGATCGAGAGCCGCCCGAGGTAGCGGTTCTTCAGATCCTCGAGTTCCTCGCGGAACATGATCGAGCTGATCTGCCGGTTGGCGTAGACGAGGGTGAAGGTCGAGCGCGGCTCGGCCGCGAGCACCGTCTTGATGATCGACAGCACCGGCGTGATCCCCGAGCCGCCGGCGAAGCCGAGGTAGTTCTTCGCCCGCTCGGGCTCGATCGCCGTGAAGAACCGGCCCATCGGCGGCATCGCTTCGAGGGTGGTGCCGGGCTTCAGCTCCTCGTTCGCCCAGGTCGAGAAGGCGCCGCCGTCGACCCGCTTGATGCCGACCTGCAAATGGCCCTCGCCCCTGCCGGCGCAGATCGAGTAGCTGCGGCGCAGCTCGTCCTCGTCGAACCTGCGGCGAAAGGTCAGGTACTGGCCTTGGGTGAAGTCGAAGAGCGCGGCGTCCTCGGCCTTCGGCTTCAGGGTGACGACGACGGCGTCGCGGGTCTCCTTGCGGACGTCGACGACATCGAGGGTGTGGAAGCGTGCCATGGGTGTCTCCGGTGTCCGCTCAGATGCACTTGAAGTAGTCGAAGGGTTCCAGGCAGTCGTCGCAGCGATAGCTGGCCTTGCACGGGGTCGAGCCGAACTGGCTGACCCTCGTCGTATGCGTCGAGCCGCAGCGCGGGCACGGCACCGCCAGGTTCGCGCCGGCCATCCGGTTCACCCGGCCGAGCAGCCTCGCGTCGGCGGCGGTGCCGTCGATCGGCGGGGCAATGCCGTAGGCCCTGAGCTTTTCCCGGCCCTCGGCGCTGATCCAGTCGGTGGTCCAGGCGGGCGAGATCTGCCGCTTCAGCCGCAGGTTCGAGATCCCCTTGGCGCGCAGCGCCTTCTCGATGTCGAGGTTGATGACCGCCGTCGCCGGGCAGCCGCTGTAGGTGGGCGTCACGGTGACGACGAGCGTGTCGTCGTCCCAGGCGACATCGCGGATGATGCCGAGGTCGGTCAGCGAGATGACCGGGATCTCCGGGTCCGGGACATGGCTCAGCCAGTCCCAGACCTCCTTGGGGCTGGGTCGGGTATCGGTCGCCATTTCAATCTCACCAGGTGGCGCCGGGATAGGCGCGCTGCAGGAACTGCATGTCGGCGAGGATGTAGCCGAGATGCTCGGTATGGACGCCGCGCTTGCCGCCCTTGTGGGCGAACTTGCTTTCCGGGATGGCGAGCGTCGCCGCGGTCAGCACCTCGCGGACGATCCGCTCCCAGGCGGGCCTGAGGCTCGACGGATCGGGCAGGAGGCCGGCGCCCGCGACCTCGGTGTCCTTCTCGTCGGCGAGGAACATCTCGCCGGTGTAGGGCCAGAGCGCGTCCAGCGCCTCCTGCATCCGCCGGTGGCTCTCGTCGGTGCCGTCCCCGAGCCTGACGACCAGGTCCGAGGACCGCTCGAGATGGTAGGCGACCTCCTTCGCGGCCTTCTCCGCGATCTCCGCCACGCGCTTGTCCTTCGAGGATTGCAGCGCCCGCAGGAACTCCAGGTGCCAGGCGTCGAACAGGAACTGCCGCATCAGCGTATGGCCGAAATCGCCGTTCGGGCGCTCGACCAGCAGAAGGTTGCGGAAGTCCCAGGCGTCCCGCAGATAGGCGAGGTCGTCCGCCGTCCGCCCCATGCCCTCGACCTCTGCGGCGAGGCCGAGCCACATCTGCGTCTGCCCGATCAGGTCGAGCGCGACATTGGCGAGCGCGATGTCCTCCTCGAGCGCCGGCGAATGCCCGCACCATTCGGAGACGCGGTGGCCGAGGACGAGGGTCGAATCGCCGAGCCGCAGCAGCGTCTCGAAGAACGCCTCCTGCCCGGCGTCCGGGGTCGGGATCTCGGTATGGTGGCTGTGGGCCGCGGCGTCGCGGGCGAGCTCGGCGACGTCGGGCGTGTTCATGTCCGGGAGCGACGGCATCTTACATATGCCCCACTTCATCGGGGATGTCGTAGAAGGTCGGGTGCCGGTAGACCTTGGAGTTCGACGGCTCGAACAGCGGCCCCTTCTCCGAGGGGCTCGATGCGGTGATGGCGGCCGACGGGACGACCCAGATCGACACGCCCTCGTTGCGGCGAGTGTAGACGTCGCGGGCGTTCAGGATCGCCATCTCGGCGTCGGGCGCGTGCAGGCTGCCGACATGGCGGTGGTTCAGCCCGTGCTGGCCCCGGATGAAGACCTCCCAGAGCGGCCATTCCTTGGACATTGCTTCCTCCCTAGGTGCCACGGCGCGGGGTCCGCGTTGACCTTGATTGAGATTGGGTAAACGGGAACAGTGTTTCCGTTTGTTGTCAGTGCCTTAGCAGATTGTCCGCGTGGGGACACGGCGTAGTTTCCACGATCTCACTCCGCAGCCACGCGCGCGGCCGCCTTCTCGGCATGCGTCACCAGCCCCTCACGGAACCAGGCGCCGTCCTCCCAGGCCTTCACCCGGGCACCGAGCCGGTCCTTGTTGCAGGGTCCGTTGCCGGCGATGACGTCGAAGAATTCCGACCAGTCGGGCTCGGAGAAGTCGTAGCCGCCCTTCTCCTCGTTCCACTTCAGCTCCGGGTCCGGGATCGTCAGGCCGAGGTACTCGGCCTGCGGCACGGTCTGGTCGACGAACTTCTGCCGGAGCTCGTCGTTGGTGTTCATCTTGATCTTCCAGGCCATCGACTGGGCGGAATGCACCGAGTCCTTGTCGGACGGCCCGAACATCATCAGCGACGGATACCAGAGCCGGTTCAGCGCATCCTGCGCCATCCGCTTCTGCTCCGGCGTCCCGTTCGCCATCTTCATCATGATGGCGTAGCCCTGCCGCTGGTGGAACGACTCCTCCTTGCAGATCCGGATCATCGCCCGGCTGTAGGGCCCGAACGAGGTCCGCTGCAGCGGCACCTGGTTCATGATCGCCGCGCCGTCCACCAGCCAGCCGACCGCGCCCATGTCGGCCCAGGTCAGCGTCGGGTAATTGAAGATCGACGAGTATTTCATCTTGCCCTTGTGCAAGAGTTCCATCAGCTCGTCCCGGCTGACCCCGAGCGTCTCGGCGGCGCAGTAGAGGTAGAGTCCGTGGCCCGCCTCGTCCTGCACCTTGGCGAGCAGGATCGCCTTGCGCTCCAGCGTCGGCGCTCGGGTGATCCAGTTGCCTTCGGGGAGCTGGCCGACGATCTCGGAATGCGCGTGCTGGCCGATCTGGCGGATCAGCGTCTTTCGGTAGCCCTCGGGCATCCACTCCTTCGGCTCGATCTTCTCGTTCCGGTCGATGCGCTCCTGAAAGGCGCGTTCCTCGGGGGACATCTCCTCGGGCTTCTTGAGGCCGTCGGTCTGGACCAGCTGGGCGTACATGTCTCGCTCCTCCTCAGACGCGCTCGATGATGGTGGCGATGCCCTGGCCCACGCCGATGCACATGGTGCAGAGGGCGTAGCGGCCGCCGCGGCGATGCAGTTCGTACATGGCGGTGGTGATGAGCCGTGCGCCCGACATGCCGAGCGGGTGGCCGAGCGCGATCGCCCCGCCGTTCGGGTTCACGTGCTCGGCGTCGTCCGGCAGGCCGAGGTCGCGCAGCACCGCCAGCGCCTGGCTGGCGAAGGCCTCGTTGAGCTCGATCACGTCCATCTGGTCGAGCGAGAGCCCGGCGCGCTCCAGCACCTTGCGGGCCGCCGGCGCCGGGCCGAAGCCCATGATCCGCGGCTCGAGCCCCGCGGCGGCCATGGCGACCACGCGCGCCTTCAGGGTGAGCCCCTGCGCTTCCGCCGCCGCCTCTGACGCGACAACCAGCGCCGCCGCGCCGTCGTTGACGCCGGAGGCATTGCCCGCCGTCACCGAAAGGTCGGGGCCGTTGACGCCCTTGAGCTTCGCCAGCGTCTCGGCCGTGGTGCCGGGTCGCGGGTGCTCGTCGACCGAGACGACGATCGGCTCGCCCTTCTTCTGCGGGATCGTCACCGGCACGATCTCCTCCGCGAACAGCCCCCTCTCCTGCGCCGCGGCCCATCGAGCCTGGCTGCGGGCGGCGAAGGCGTCCTGATCGGCCCGGCTGATGCCGAAGTCCGCGGCGACATTGTCGGCGGTCTGCGGCATCGAGTCGACACCCCAGTCCTTCTTCATCTTCGGATTGACGAAGCGCCAGCCGATCGTCGTGTCATAGACCGCGTTCGCCCGGCTGTAGGCGCCCTCGGCCTTCGGCATCACAAAAGGGGCACGAGTCATGCTCTCGACACCGCCGGCGAGCATCAGATCGGCGTCGCCGGCGCGGATCGCGCGCGCCGCCTGGCCGACCGCGTCCATGCCGGAGCCGCACAGGCGGTTGATCGTGGTGCCGGGGACCGAGACGGGGAGGCCCGAGAGGAGGACGGCCATGCGGCCGACGTTGCGGTTATCCTCGCCGGCCTGGTTGGCGCAGCCGAAGATCAGGTCGTCGACCCGGCGCCAGTCGACCTGCGGGTTGCGGCCCATCAGCGCGGTCAGCGGGACTGCGGCGAGGTCGTCGGCCCGGACGGAGGCGAGAGCCCCCGCGTAGCGTCCGATCGGCGTGCGGACCGCATCGCAGATGAAGGCGTCCATACGGTGCTTCCCTTCCCCCGAATCGTCGTTGTCAAACAACATTAGCCGACCGGTCGGTCAATGTATAGAGGAATGTTGGAGGATCGAGCAGAACCCGGACTGTCAATCGGCACTGAATTCTGCCCTCTTGGCGGTGTCGAAGTTTAACGCCCCGTTTGGCGTGGAGCGGGACCTGGCCCGGCGCAGCGGTGCGGGTGGCGGAGCCGGGCCGGGGCCCGCTCCGGTTAGGAGCTGAGGGTTGGCTCAGGCGCGGTTCTTGAAGCGCCAGCTTTCGTTGCCGGTCTCGAGGATGTCGCAGTGGTGTGTGAGGCGGGCGATCGCCCCGGGGGTGTCAGGAACTCTGTGTATTCGCCGCCGGTCCGGTTCCAATCTGACCGCCCTCAACCACCCAACGGCGAGAAGCGATCCTCGATCATCATGGCGAAGTGGTTTACCGCTGTCAGCCATCCTCTGACGGTTCTCGAAGTTTTCTCGTGCCCCCGGATCGCGAGGTAGATCAGCTTCTCGGCGGCATCCTCGGACGGGAACGAACCGCGCGTCTTGATCGATTTCCGGATCACGCGGTTGAGGCTTTCCACGGCGTTCGTCGTGTGGATCACCCTGCGGATTTCCGGGCTGAAGGCGAAGAACGGGATCACCTCCTGCCAGGCCCGGCGCCAGGCCTGGGCGATCGAGGGACATTGATTGCCCCAAGCTTCGTCGATGGCCTCGAGGGCGTCCCGGGCGGCCTCGGCCGTCTCGGCGCTGTAGACCTCGCGGAGCCTGACGGCGACCGCCTTGCGGTCCTTCCAGGAACAGAAGTTCAGCGAATGGCGCACCAGATGGACGTTGCAGGTCTGGACGGTCGTTTCCGGGAAGACCGGGTTGATCGCCTCTGGAAAGCCCTTCAGCCCGTCGACGACTGCGATCAGGATGTCCCGCACGCCGCGATTGCGCAGCTCGGTCATCACCGCCAGCCAGAACCTGGCCCCTTCGTTCGCGGCGATCCACAGGCCCAGGACCGCGCGCTGCCCGTCGCCGGTGACCCCGAGGGCGAGGTACACCGCCTTGTTCTTCACGATCCGGCTGTCCTTGTCCCTGATCTTCACCCGCAAAGCATCGAAGATGACGATGGGGTAGACGGCATCCAGTGCCCGGGAGCGCCATTCCCTGACCTCGTCCAGCACGGCGTCGGTGACGCGGCTGATCAGGTCGGGGACACCTCCAGCCCGCAGAGCTCTTCCCGGTGGCCGCGGATGTCGCGCACGCTCATCCCACGGGCGTACATCGCGATGATCTTGTCATCGAGACCGTCGATCCGCGTCCGGCCCTTGGCGACCAGCTTCGGCTCGAAGCTCCCATCGCGGTCCCGCGGCACCTCGATCCCGAAGGCGCCGTCCTCGCCCTTCACCGTCTTGCGGCCGGCACCGTTGCGGCGGTTCGTCTGAACGGGCGGCGCTTCCGACCCATGCTCGTAGCCAGGATGATCGCTCAATTCGGCACCCAGCATCCGCTGCACCAGCGCCGTCTTGAGCTCCTTCAGCAGCCCGCCGCCGCCGAGCAGGTCTTCAGGCCGCTCGCAGCCCTTCAGCAGCTCGTCCAAAATCTCGTCGTCGATTGTCTTCCCCATGGCCCACGCTGTCCTTTCTTCTCAGCATGGACCGGCGGGCGCTTACACAGAAGACCGGACACTCTCGACGTCCATGTACCTAGGCGCGGTGCTCGCCGATCAGCCGCTCGCCGGTGGGCTAAAGCCACGGCTCGGCGACGAACATCTGCGCGTCCTGACGATCACCGGATTCCCGACGGCGACCACACCCGATTTGCTCGTCGAGCTTAACTGGCTCGCCTATCCATATCGCTGGTCGACCCGCGACATTCTGATGGACAAGACCGATGCGACGAAGCTGCTGACACGCATCCGGCGCCAATGGTTCGCCAAGCGCAAGTCGTTCGCGGCCATCCTCGGGGAAGTGATGACCAACGAGGCCTCGGTGCTGGTCGACACCGACGCGTCGAACATGGCAGCCGGTGCCGATCTCACCCTGCTGGAGCTTGGTTCCGACTATGCCGGCGTCGCCCATGTCACCGCCACGGTAACTCTGTGGGACGCTGATCCGCGCGTCGCCGACGAGAAGCTGCGTCTGGTCGAAAAGGTCATCCAGGCCCGCGACTTCACCGCGATGCCAAAGACCATTAACGCCGTCGTTGCGTGGCTCGGTTGGCGGAACTCCTAAGCGTGTGCATCAAAGCCATGCGTCCTCCTTCAGGACCCACGGCAGAATTCAACCCAGCCTGAAAGGAAAGCTCTATTCCTCAGATGCGATTCCCCTGGCGGCCTCATCCGCGAATCGTCCCGGTGGCCGCCCGGTGTGGCGGCTGAAGGCGGTGCTGAAGGCGCTGGCGGACCCGTATCCGACCCGGGCGGCGACCTCCTCCAGTCCGATCCCGCCCTGCCGCAGCAGATCCTTGGCAACCGCCATGCGCCATGTGGCCAGATAGGTCATCGGCTGCATCCCGACCAGACGCGTGAAGCGCTCGAAGAAGGCCGAGCGCGACATCCCCGCCGCGCGCGCGAGATCCGGGATCGTCCAGCGGCAGGCGATATCGCCATGCAGGTCGCGCAGGGCGGCGGCGATCCTCGGATCGGTCAGCCCGCGCAGCAGGCCGGGAGCGGCGGTGCGCGCCGGGGCCGCGCGCAGCGCCTCGATCAGCAGGATCTCGGCCAGCCGCTCGAGGATCAGGTCCCGACCGACCTCCGCGCGCGCCGCCTCGTCGCCCAGCATCCGCACCAGCTGGGTAAGCCGGGGAACGCCCCGCACGTGGATCATCCGCGGCAGGAGCGAGACCAGCAGCGACGCATCCGGTGAGCCGAAGCTGAACCAGCCGCCGAATTGCCGCATCTCGGGCGCACCCTCCTGCCGGCCATAGCGGATCCGGCCTTCGGTGGGCGCGGTCCGGGCGTCGATGCGCTGAACCGGCGCGGGCTCCAGCCCCGTCATGGTGAAGGTGGGTGTCTCGGGCAGCAGGACGAAGTCGCCTTCCTCGAGCACGACGGGATCCTCGCCCTCGACGGCGAGACGGCAGCGGCCTTCGAGCATCGCGGCGAAGGCCGGCTGGCCGAAGCCGACATACTGCACCGCCCAGCGACCGGCGGCGCCGATCTCCTTCGAGAATACGGCCTGCGGGCGCAAGAGCCCGATCACCTGGGCGAGCGGATCGAACATTCAGGACTTTCGCAAACGATAACAGGATTCAGGATTGGTGATGATCCGGATCTGGCGCGCTAAATCCCTCCTGTCAACATCGAACACAGGAGATCGCCATGAACACCGTCCTAATCACCGGGACCTCGTCGGGCTACGGGCTCGAGACGGCCCGCCACTTTCACGCCCGGGGGTGGAAGGTCATCGCCACCATGCGCGGCCCGAGGGAAGGGCTCCTGCCCGAAGGCGTCCAGGTTCTCGCCCTGGACGTGACGGCTCCGGCAAGCATCGCGGCCGCCGTCGAGGCCGCCGGTCCCATCGATGTGCTGGTGAACAATGCCGGGATCGGCCTGGTCGGTGCTTTCGAGGCGGCGCCGATGGACCATGTCCGCAAGCTTTTCGACACCAACACCTTCGGCACGATGGCGATGATTCAGGCGGTGATCCCGCAGATGCGGGCGCGCCGCGCGGGTGTGATCGTCAACGTTACTTCCAGCGTGACCCTGGCGCCGATGCCGCTGGCGGCCGCATATACCGCCAGCAAGCAGGCGATCGAGGGATTTTCCGGCTCGCTGGCGCATGAGCTCGCGGCCTTCGGCCTGCGGGTGAAGCTGGTCGAGCCCGGCTACGCCCCGACGACCCGCTTCTCTCAGAACGTCGAATTCTCCATCGAGGAGATGATCCCCGAGGCCTATGCCGGTTTCGCAAGACCGATCTTCGAGGCCTTCGCGCATCCGCCGCTGACGACCCGCGAAAGCGACGTGGCCGAGGCGGTGTGGCAGGCCGCGAACGATGCCTCGGAGCGCCTGCACTATGCGGCGGGTGCCGATGCCGTTGCGCTGGCCAAGGCGGGATGATCGGCGGGACAACGATCGACGCCAAGGGCGGATACGGGGGTGTCGAAATCGCGCAACATCTTCAGCCGACGCACCCGTCCCGATCATGCGCCGTCCTATCAGGCGCATAGCCCGTGGAAGCTCAGCCAGCGCGCAGGCCCCCGGCCAGATCCAGAGCCCGATCGCCACGGGTCGATCGGGCTCTGGACCTTTGGCCCGCGCGGAACGGGAGTCGACGGCGAGGGCCGCTGGCACCTTTCTCAGGCCACGGCGCTCGTCGCCCCGGATCCGGTGAATGCACCCTTCTTGCCGATCACGGAAACGGCGCCGCGTGTCGAAGGCGTTCACAATGTTAGAATGGCGAGTGGAGCATTATTCTATGGCTTGAAAGGCTCGGCGTGGCTATAACACCCCTGTGCAGCAATGGGCAGTGAGTTGCGCGATCGGAAGGGGCGAGGGGAGCGCGCCTTCCGATCGCCAGCTGCCGCTCGACGCGGCGCAGGCGATCCCGAGACCATCGACGCGATAGGATCCGGGCCGGAGCATGTTACCGGCCGACGGCTGCCGGCTGCGCGACCCTCGGGCCCGTCCCGGGAAACCTTGGCACGAGGGAGCAAGCCATGAACCTGACACGACGCAACGTCCTGACCGCGATGAGTGCCGCGGCGATCATCGCCCCGGCCCTGGCGGCGCCGGCGCTGGCGCAAGGGGGCGGCGATGCGCCGCTGAAGATCAGGCTGCTGCTGAACAGCGGAATCGCCGGCCCGCATGCCTTCTTCTGCCTGGCCAACCAGCGTGGCTATTTCAAGGAAGCCGGGCTCGAGGTCGAGTTCGCGCCGGGCGACGGTGCCGCCTCGGTCGTGCCGCGGGTTCCGATCGAGGGCTACGATGCCGGCTATGGCGACGTGAACATGCTGATCAAACTGGCCGCGCTGCGTCCCGAGAACTGCCCCAAGGTCGTCCATGTCGCCTTCAGCGGCACGCCGCTGACCATCGCCGTGCGCAAGGACGGGCCGATCAAGGAGGCCAAGGATCTGGCCGGAAAGGTCATCATCGGCCACCCGCAGGATGCCGCGATCGAGGCATTCCCGCCCTATGCGGTCGCCGGCGGCCTCGACCCGAACGCGGTCCATATCCTGCGCTCGAACGCCAGCATGGCGCAGAACTCGAAGGAAGTGATCGACGGCAATGTCGATGGTGTCTTCGGCTTCGTGAATACCGTCATCGCCGCCCTGCGCGGGATCGACATCGATGCGCGCGAGCATCTCGACTTCCTGGAATTCACCGATCTGGTGCCGGAACTCTACGGCAACGCGCTGATGTTCAGCCCTTCCTTCATCGAGGAGAACCCCGAGGCGGTGCGGGCCTTCGTGGCCGCCGTCAACCGCGGCATCATCGAGACCATCGCCGATCCCGATGCCGGGCTTGCCGCCGTTGCCGAGATGTCGCCGAAATATCGTCCCGAGGTCGACGGCCCGCGCCTCATGGGCACGCTGGAGATGGAGATGAACCATCCCGACGCCGCGGTCCATGGCATCGGCGACGCCACCGACGAACGGATCGCCCGCTCGATCAGCCTGATGGTGGATTCGGCCGGCCTGCCGCGCTCGCCCGCGCCGGAGGAGATCTTCACCCGCGAATTCCTGCCGCCGCTGGAAGAACGCGCCCGCCCGGTGGGCTGACGGCGACATCCATTTCAATCAGGAGGGACATAATGAAGCGACATTGTGCCGTGGCCGCCTTGCTGGCGGGCATGACGATTGCGGCCGCGCCGGCCCTGCATGCGCAGGACGCCGATGCGAAGGACGGCGGCCTCCAGAAGGTGCGGCTGCTGATGAACTCCGGCTATACCGGCGCCAATGCCTGGCTGCCGCTCGCCGACGATCTGGGATTCTTCGCGGACGAGGGAATCGAGATCGAGTTCGTCGCCGGCAAGGGCGCCTTCACCGCCGCACCGCGCATGGTCGAAGAGGGCTATGACTTCGGCTACGGCGATTTCCAGGCGCTGATCGAGGCCTCGGCGCGGGATCCCGAAACCGCGCCGATCGGGGTCTATGTGGTCATGGAGAACTCGCCCTCCGTGATCGCGGTCTCCGCCGCGTCGGATATCGAGACGCCGGCCGATGTGGCCGGAAAGATGATGACCGCGCATCCCACCGATGTCGGGCTGAACACCTTCGAGCAATTCGCCAGCAAGGCCGGCATCGACGCCAAGTCGATCACCGCGACCGGGCTGGACGCCGGCTGGGCCGAGTTGCTGACCCTGCTCAAGGACGGCGAGACCGACGGTCTCTTCGGCTATATCTCGACCATTTCGGCGGCGGTGCGGCTGAACGGGGACGAGGTCGGGTCCGAAGTCCGCTTCCTCGAGTTCAAGGACGTGGTGCCGGAACTCTACGGCAGCGTGCTGATGGTCGCGCCGGGGTTCGCCGAAAGCAATCCGGAAGCGGCGCAGGGTGTCGTCAACGCCTTCAATCGGGGCGTGATGGCGGCGGTCTGCGATCCCGACGCGGCGATCGAGGCTCTGGTCAAGCGCGACGATACCCGCGACCCGGTGGTCGAGCGCCTGCGCCTGGTGGAGACCATCCGCGAGGACATGGGCGGCGCCGACAAGCTGGCATCCGGGATCGGCGAGTTCAACAGCGCCCGCGTCGAATCCCTGCTGGCGATGACCGCCGAGACGCGCGGCCTGGCGCGGCAGCCGACGGTGGACGAGGTGACCAGCGCCGCCTTCCTGCCGGATCTCGAGCTGCGCCAGGCGGTGATCGACGCCGCGCCCTGCAAGGCGCTGTGATCGCCTGCTGACGACATGCGCGGCCATCCGGCCGCGCATATCCGAACTTGCTGCCGCGGCCCCGGGGCCGCACATGGTCGCCGCGGGGCATCCGGGCGGCCATTTCATTTTGGGAGAGACGACATGTACGACGACAAGTTCATGCTGCGGGCGATCGAGATCTCGGCCCGCGCGCTCGAGGAGCCCGGCACCGAACCCTTCGGCGCCGTCGTGGTCCGGGACGGGCGCATTGTGGGCGAGGGGATCAACCGTTCCTTGCAGAATTTCGACCCCACCTCGCATGGCGAGACCGAGGCGATCCGCGATGCCTGCCGCAATCTGCAGAGCGTCGATCTGCGCGGCTGCGACCTCTACACCAGCTGCGAGCCCTGCGCGCTCTGCGTTGCTGCCATGGAAATCGCCGGCATCGCGCGGCTCTACTACGCGGCGAACCTGGCGCAATCCAACGCGGCGCTGGAACAGCTGCCGCAGGAACAGCGGTTTCCGATTGATTGCGACCATGTGCGCCGTGAATCCGGCCGGAGCTTGGAGGAACGTTCGATGCCCTCGGAACAGGCCCATGCCGCCGAGGCAATCAGGATCCTGACTGACTGGGCCGAACGCGCTCGCCGGCGGGCCGCAGCGGCAGGGCGCGCCACCTGAAGGCCCGCCCGCGGCGCGGGGCACCGGGGCCATGGTATCGGGAGCTCATACCTGCGGCCCTTCCGACCGACCGATCCTGCGGCCCGAAGCCATATGTCGGAACAGGTAAAAGGCCGCGCCCAGATCGACACCGGTCGACCGGGCTGCGGACACCCGGCCGCAGGAGGGCCGAAGGTCGACAGCGAGGGCCGCCGGTGTCATTCTCTCTTCTTCGACCGTTCGGCATAAAGGCGAGGGCAGCGCCCGGCCCGGAGCTTGGGCGAATGGGCTCCCGTTGCCAAATGCGATTCCCTGTCGGACCACCGGCCTGAAACGACTGCGGCCCCCGAGGCACCTTTCGGTGACTCGGGGGCCGCGACACGATCCGACCTAGGGAATGCAGCGGCCGCCTATGCTGCGGGGGGCGTGGCCGCTGCTGTGCGGATCACGTCATTCCTTGATGCCGGCGGCCTCGATCAGCGGGGCCCAGACATCGATCTGCTTGGCGACGAAATCGGTGTATTCCTCGGAAGACATGGCGCTATGGGTGATGCCAAGCTCGGTCAGCCGGCTAACGACCTCAGGGTTGGAAAAGACCGCCAGCACGGTGTCGTGGATGGTCTGGATCGTCTCGGGATCCATGCCGGCGGGACCGGAGAGACCCACCCAGTTCTCCAGCACCACGTCATAGCCCTGTTCCAGGAAGGTTGGTACGTCCGGGGCCTCCGGGTTGCGCTCGGGCGAGGCGATGGCGATGGCGACGGCCTCGTTGTCCTCGATCATCTCGGTGTTCTGGACGACCATGTCGTAGAAGGTGTCCAGCACGCCGGCGCGGAAATCCTGGATCGCCGGCGTGCTGCCCTGATAGGGCACATGGATCGACTCGGTCCCGAGCGCCTTGTCGACGGCGACGCCGAGAATATGCGAGATCGTCCCGACCCCGCTCGAACCGTAGGTCAGCGGGTTTTCCTTGGACGCGGCGATGTATTCATCAACCGTGGTGATCCCCGACGAAGGCTGCACGAAGAGGCCGGGCGAGGAGGCGCCGATATAGGCGATATGGGTGAAATCGCCCATCGTGTCGTAGGGGATGCTGGCGAAACGCGTCGGTGCGATGGTGAAGGGCGCGTTGTTCGACAGGATCAGCGTCGTCCCGTCCGGTTCCTGCTGCGCGACGTAGTCGGCGGCGACCGTGCCGGCGGCGCCGGGGCGGTTGTCGACCACGGCCTTCTGGCCGTAATCGGTGTCCAGATGCTGCGCCAGGAGCCGGGCGGCCAGGTCGCTGGTGCCGCCGGGCGGGAAGGTGACGACGATGCGCACCGGCTCGCTGCTCCAGCTTCCGGGCTCGGCGGAAGCCATCGGGGTGGCAGCGAGGGCGAGTGCCGCGGCACCGGCGCCCAGCAGGGCTCTGCGGTTCAGTTTCATGAGTTGGGTTCCTCCAGTTGGGTCTGTTCTGCCGCCATTCGGGCAAGGCGGCGGTTCCTGTGGGTGCTGTAGATGCCGTAGACGGCGATGGCGAAGGTGATCCCGATGAGCGTGGCGCTGATCGGGCGTTCCAGGAACACCATGGGATCGCCACGCGACAGCAGCATCGAGCGGCGCAGTTGTTCCTCCATCAGCGGGCCCAGCACGAAGCCCAGCAGCAGCGGCGCGGGTTCGAAGCGGTAGAGCCGCATCACGTAACCCGCAGCCCCGATCACCAGCGTCAGCCAGACGTCGAAGACGTTGTTGTTCAGGCTGTAGACGCCCATGCAGATCAGCACGATGATCGTCGGATACATGTATTTGTAGGGGATGCGCAGCAGCCGCACCCACATGCCGATCAGCGGCAGGTTCAGAACCAGCAGCATGATGTTGCCGACCAGGAAGCTGGCGACCAGACCCCAGAACATGTCCGGCTCTTCCACCAGCAGGCGTGGCCCCGGCGTGATGCCATAGATCATCAGCGCGCCGATCACGATGGCCATCGGCGGGCTGCCGGGAACGCCCAGGGTCAGAGTCGGGATGAAGGCGGTCTGCGTGGCGGAGTTGTTGGCGGCCTCCGGCACGGCGACGCCGGGAACCACGCCGGTCCCGAACTTGGCGCGCTGCGGCGAGACCCGCTTTTCCAGCGCATAGGCCAGGGCCGCCGCGATGGTCTGGCCGGTGCCGGGCAGGGCGCCGATGAAGGAGCCGATGGCGCCGCCGCGCAGGATGGGGCCGGGCAGGGACTTCCAGTCTTCCTTGGTGGGATAGAAGTTGTTGTAGTCGAGCTTCTGCGCGGCGCCGCCGCCGCTGTTCGAACGGATCGAGGCGATCAGCTCGGTCACGCCGAAAAGGCCCATGGCGACCACGACGATGTTCACGCCGTCGCGCAGTTCCGGGATGCCCATCGTGAAGCGCAGCTCGCCGGTGGTCAGATCGACGCCGATCGTGCCCAGCATCAGGCCGGTGACGACCATAGCGATGCCCTTGAGCGCGCCGCCGTTGCTGACCGCCGAGGCCGCGATCAGGCCCAGCAGGATGACGGCGAAATATTCCGGCGGCCCGAAGGACAGCGCCAGTTTCGCCAGCGAGGGCGACAGCACGGCGATCACGACCATGCCGATCATGCCGCCCCCGAACGAGGCGATCGCGGTCGAGAAGAGCGCCACGCCGGCGCGTCCGTTCTTGGCCAGCTGATAGCCCTCGATGGCGGTGATCGAGGCGGCCGGGGTGCCCGGCACGTTCATCAGGATCGAGGCCGTCGAGCCGCCGTATTCGGCGCCGTAGAAGACGCCCGCGATCATCACCAGGGCCGGCGTCGGATCCAGATAGAAGGTCAGCGGCAGGATCATGGCAATGGCCGCCATGGAGCCGATGCCCGGCAGCACGCCGATGAAGGTGCCGAGGAACACCCCGATGAAGCAATACATGAGGTTGGCCGGTTCCAGGACCACCAGGAGCCCGTGACCGAAGCTAGTCAGAATATCCATCGTCAGAGCCCCACGAATGGTTTGAACGGGAGGTTCAGCAGCTCGATGAACAGGCCCCAGCAGGCGAGGGACACGATGACACCGAGGATCGCCTTGCCGCGCATCGGCAGGCTGCGGTCGGGCAGGCTCGCCACCACGATGGTCAGGAAGGTGGCCGGCACCAGGCCGAGGCGGTTCGCGGTCGTGGCGAAGACCGCCAGGGCGCCGCAGATGGCCAGAAAGGCGATCCAGTCGGGAGATTCGACCTCCGTATCGCCGCGCCGTTCCTCGATGCAGATGAACACGGCGAGGATGGCGAGGACGAGGCCGGTCAGGAACGGAAAGGCGCCGGTGCCCAATCGGGTCGGCACCCCCAGTCCCAGGCGCACGCCGCCGATCATGAAGATCGCGCTGAGCGCCAGCAGCAGCAGACCGCCCACCTCGCCGCCCCAACTATGGCCGAGGCGAGCGGCGGCGACACTCGGCTCGGTGATTCCGGATTTCTCGGGTTCTGGTGTCATGGCATGGTTCCGTTCTGGTTGTCGGCGGGTTTCAGGCGTCGTCGCTGCCGAACGCGGCCTGCACGCGGGCGGCGCTTACCGCCGTGATCTGGCCGATCGCGGCTTCGAGCTCCGATTCGCGGTCATTCGCCAGTCGGGTTCGGAATTCCTGCAGGACACTCTCCATGTCCTTGTGGCGCACCAGGGCGGTGATGAAGGGGAAGCCGTATTTGTCGTTGTAGCGCGCGTTCAGCTCGGCCAGATCCTCCCGGTGCTCGGTGTCGCGCGCGGTCAGGTTCAGCCGGCCCTGCTCGGCCTGCGATTCCGCGGTCATGGCCAGCGGATTGTCCGGCGCCAGCTCGGGATGGGCACGAAAGAGCGCCACCCGCGCGGCCTCGTCCAGCTCGCGAAGCTCTGCACTGATCGCATGCGAGAGGTCCTCCGCGGTCCGGAACGGGCGACGCGCCGCGACTTTCGCCGCGATCTGGGGTGCCCGCTCGATCAACGGAGAGACGATTGCGATGGCCTCGTCGTGATCGGCCTGATTGAGATCGCTGAGTTTGCCCATGGTCACATTTCGCCTGTTGCCTTCCCGAACAGCGTAGGGGCGAATCCTGTTGCGGGCCATAGAATAATAATGACACGTCCGTTCTTAATATTAGAACGATCTTCCGACGGACGGTTGCGACGCCGGTGATCGAGCGGCCGCGGCAGTGCCTCGGAAGTGCAGCAGGGCCTCTGAGCGGGTCGGGTCCAGCCGTTCTGAATAACGGAACGAATGTCAAATCTCTTTGACATTGTTTGAAACGAATCGTCGTGAGACTGTGCCCGCGACAGCATGGAAAGACATCGCTTTCCCCCACAGGGTCGTGGCTGCGCCGCGATGGATTCAAAGGAACTCAGCTATGGCAAACGAGAGTGGCACCACCACGGCACATATGTCGGGGACGGCATTGCTGCCGGTCCGTTTCATCCTCAACACCTTCTATTCCGGGCCGCAGGCCTGGTTCTTCCTGGCCGCCGACAACGGGCATTTCCGGGACGAAAGGCTCGATGTGCAGTTCACCGAGGGCACTTCGTTGGCGCGGGCCGTCGAAACGATGACCTCCGGGGATTTCGATGCCGGCTACGGCGACCTGAACGAGCTGATCCGCATGAAGGCCGAAGGCAAGCTGCCGGCGCCGGTCGCGGTGATGACCATCCACAACCGCCCGCCCTATACGATCGCCGTGCGCAGCGACGGGCCGGTCAAGACCGCCGCCGACCTGGCCGGCAAGCGGCTGGTCTCGCATCCCCAGGATGCCGCGCTGCTCCTGTTCCCGGAATTCTGCCGGGCCACCGGTCTCGATCCCGAGAGCGTCGACATCACCATTTCCGAACTGACCCATGTCGAGCTGTCCGCACAGATGATGAATGGCGAATGGGACGGCATCTTCGGCTTCGTGAACACCATCAATTCGCAGGCCATCGAGGCCGGGATCGACCCGTTCAAAGCCCTGCATCACTTGACCTGGCACGAGCATGTCCCCGACCTCTACGGCGGTGCGCTGATGGTCACGCATGACTTCCTGAACGCCCATCCCGGGGCGGTCGCCGGCCTCGTGCGCGCGATCAACCGCGGGCTGAAGGACACCGTGGCCGATATCGACGCCGCCATCGAGGCAGTCGCCCGCCGCAATCCGCAGATCGACCGCAAGGCCAATCGCGAGCGGCTGACCGGGACGCTGGCGCTGGAAATGGGGCATCCCGACGGTTTTGCCGACGGTCTGGGCGATGCCGACGACGCGAGGCTCGAGGGGATCGCCCGGCTGATCGTCGAGACCAAGGGCTATGCCGGCGCACCGCCGCAGCCGCGCGAGATCTTCCGGCGCGATTTCCTGCCGCCGAAGGCGGACCGCGCCCGTCCGCCGGCCGGCTGAGCGGCCGGGGCCACGGTCCCGTCGGTCGGGGGCCGGCGGGTCAGCCGGCCGGCTTGCCGGCAACTACCTGATGCTCCAGGATCTCGACCGCGATGGCGATGATCTTCTGGGTGGTGGCGGAGGCCGGGATGAGCGCGTTGGAGATCACGCTGAAAGATTGCTGGAACATGTCCTTGTCGCTGATCGGCACGAAGCGCAGCAGGCCCTGATGTAGCTCCGCCGCGGCGTCCACCTCGGACGTCGCGGCGATGAACTGGCCCGACAGGACCAGCAGTTTCATCAGCTGGATGGAATTGACCTGGACGCTCTGCACCGCCGCGTTGAAGATCCAGCCGTGATGCGCCTCCATCAGGCGGCGGATCGACAGCGCCGCGCTCTGCACGGCGATCGGATAGGTGACGAATTCCTTCAGGCTGATGCTTTCCATCTGCGCGACGGGATGATCGGGGATGGCGAGGCAGCCCAGCGGAAACTTCCGCGACCAATGGACGATCAGATCGTCGTCCGGCCATGCGTTCACCACCGCCGCCAGATCGTAATCGCCGTTCAGCACGCCCTTGACCGCGTGGTCGGGGCTGGTGGTGGTGATCTCGGCATGGACATGGGGAAAGCGCCCGGTGATCTCGCGCGCGAATTCCAGCGCGAATCCGTTCACCATCCCGTCCATGCAGGCGATGCGGATATGGCCGTATTCGATGCCGCGCTGGGTGATCAGCGTCGACCAGAGCCGGGTATTGTCCAGCCGCCAGTCCCGCGCCAGGTCCAGGAACATCTGCCCGGAGGGCGTCACCACCATGCCATGGGCGCTGCGCTCGAACAGCATCTCGCCCAGCGCGTCCTCCAGGGCCTTGATCTGTCGGTGAATGGCCGAGGCCGAGATGCCGATCTCGCGCGAGGCGGCCTGGATCGACCCGAGCTGGGCCACCCGTTCGAGATATTGCAGCGACCGCGGCACCAGCTGAACCGACATTTCGGCATTCCTCCCTCGGGCGCGGCGCCGGTGCCGCCGGCGCATCCTAGCAGTGCATTCGATCCTTTGGAATGCGCAGCAAATTTATCTGCCATGGAGCGAAACGCTCCGGCATGCCACCCTGACCCGAACCCCTGACGCTTCACAAGGAGAGCCCTCTTGTCCATCGATCCCGAACAGAAGGCTGGCGGCATTTCGGTCCATGCCGTCGACATCGCCCGCGGCGTCCCCGCCGCCGGCCTCGGTGTGCGCCTCTTCCTGCTGGGCGCCGAAAGGGTCGAGATCGCATCCGGCAATTGCTCGGAGGGCGGGTTGTTGCAGCACCCGGTCATGGACGGGGCCGGCGTGCAGCGCGGCGTCTACGAGGCCGAATTCGATGTCGGCGACTACTACCGCGCGAACGGCGTCGCGATCCCGGATCCATCTTTCCTGGACGTGGCGATCTTTCGCTTCGGCATCGACAAGCTGGCCGAGCATTTCCACCTCCCTTTCAAGTTCACCCCCTGGGGCTTCTCGCTGTTCCGCGGCGGCGCCTGACGGAAGAGGGCAAAGCTCGGCGAACAGGTCGCGGCGCGTCTCCGGTGCAGCCTGTGAACCAGCGGCTTGATACCAGCGGTCCTCGTTTCTCCCGTGACCGTGTTCAAGCCCGATCGACACGTGGCGATCGGGCCGCGCCGGCCCTGCCGGGGGCCGGCGCGCTTTGCGCACCGTCCAGGGCCGCCCCGTCCCGATCCCCAACCGACGGTGAAGCTGCACCCCCCCTCGCCCTGCGGCTCACGCCTCTGGGCGACCGGACCGGGCGATGCGCCACCGGCGCCTCGCCTTTCCGGTCCGGGGGGCATGCGGCGCGGGCCGCGCGGGGCGCGGCGGTCGAGGGGGGGACCGAAGCAATCACTCTGGGACCGCCTGACCGCCCCCGGGCCCGGGCATCCAGCGCCTGGTGACCTCGGAACCATCGTCATATTGCGCCTCGAAAATGGGCGAGGCGAGGACGGCCAGAATGTGCAACTCCCCGTTCCCGGCGTTGCGGAAGCCGTGGCGGCTTCCCGCAGGTATCAGGGCCGATTGACCCGCCCTTGCCAGAACCCTCTCCCCGTCCATCCAGATCTCGGCCTCGCCCGACAGCACCGTGAGGACCTCCTCGACCGCGTGCCAATGGGTCGGGGCGCCGAGCCCCGGCTCGCACCATTGCTCGAAGACCGACAATGCCGAGGCGCCGGTCAGCGCCGAGACGCGCATGCGCGTCGAAACGCCCGGACGCCAGTCCTCACGGGCCTGGCTGGCATGATCGATCAGCGTCACGGCACATCTCCCCTCCTGCAGGCGGCACGGGACCGCGCCCGGCGGTCAGATTAGGCCCCTACGGCTCGATCCGCGATCCCGTCGTGGCGACGGCCCGGCCGATCGACCGGCGACCGTCGAAGCCGGCAAGCGCGCGGCCACGGCAGCGGGCCCTCCCGGCGCGAAACCGGCGATTGACATCCCCCGCGCCACTTCGCACTCTCCGACTCTCACCAGGGGTGTCCCGACAAGGGGCTGAGATTCTGCTGGGCCGCGAGGCAGCGCAGGGACCCGACGAACCTGATCCAGTTCATACTGGCGTAGGGATGGTGCGGATGCCTCGCCGGTCGCGCGACCGATCCTTTCAAGGGGCGTCCTCCTTCCTTCCGGTCAGAGCTGGGTCTCCGATGCGATGACGCGAGGGGCCTCGACATGACTTCCGAACCAAACCTGACGGTCACCACCGGACCGCTGCCCGCCTCGGGCAAGGTGTTCCGGCAGGGCCAGCTCCACCCCGGCATCCGCGTGCCCATGCGCGAGATCGCCCTGCACCCGAGCGCCGGGGAGCCGCCGGTGACGGTCTACGATTCCTCCGGTCCCTATACCGACCCGGCCGCCGAGATCGCCATCGCCCGCGGCCTGCCGCGCCTGCGCGAGGGCTGGATCGCCGCGCGCGGCGACGTGGAGGCCTACGAGGGACGGCGGGTCAAGCCCGGGGACAACGGCTTCGTCTTCGGGGACAGGCTCACCCCCGAATTCCCCGTCCGCCACCGGCCGCTGCGCGCCCGCGGCGGCGGGGCCGTCACCCAGCTCGCCTATGCGCGCGCCGGGATCGTCACCCCGGAGATGGAATTCGTCGCCATCCGCGAGAACCTCGGGCGCAGCGCCGCGAAGGCGGCGCTCGACCGCGACGGCGAGGGCTTCGGCGCCGCCATCCCCGATTTCGTCACGCCGGAATTCGTGCGCGACGAGGTGGCGCGTGGCCGGGCGATCATCCCGGCCAATGTCAACCACCCGGAATCGGAGCCGATGATCATCGGGCGGAATTTCCTGGTGAAGATCAACGCCAATATCGGCAATTCCGCGGTCACCTCGTCGATGGCCGAAGAAGTCGAGAAGATGGTCTGGGCGACCCGCTGGGGCGGGGACACGGTGATGGACCTCTCGACGGGCCGCAACATCCACAACATCCGCGAATGGATCCTCCGCAATTCGCCGGTGCCGATCGGCACCGTGCCGCTCTACCAGGCGCTCGAGAAGGTGAACGGGGTAGCGGAAGACCTCAGCTGGGACGTCTTCCGCGACACGCTGATCGAGCAGGCCGAGCAGGGCGTGGATTATTTCACCATCCATGCCGGCGTGCGGCTGCACTACGTGCCGCTGACCGTGGATCGCGTCACCGGCATCGTCTCGCGCGGCGGCTCGATCATGGCGAAATGGTGCCTGCATCATCACAGGGAGAGCTTCCTCTACGAGCATTTCGAGGAGATCTGCGACATCTGCCGCGCCTATGACGTGTCCTTCTCGCTGGGCGACGGCCTGCGCCCCGGCTCGATCGCCGACGCCAACGACGCCGCGCAATTCGCCGAGCTCGAGACGCTGGGCGAGCTGACGCGGATCGCCTGGGCGAAGGACTGCCAGGTGATGATCGAGGGCCCCGGCCACGTTCCGATGCAGAAGATCAAGGAGAACATGGACAAGCAGCTCGCGGTCTGCGGCGAGGCGCCCTTCTACACGCTCGGGCCGCTCACGACCGACATCGCGCCGGGCTACGACCATATCACCAGCGGCATCGGTGCCGCCATGATCGGCTGGTTCGGCACGGCGATGCTCTGCTACGTCACCCCCAAGGAGCATCTCGGCCTGCCCGACCGGGACGACGTGAAGACCGGCGTGATCACCTACAAGATCGCCGCCCATGCCGCCGATCTTGCCAAGGGACATCCGGCGGCGCGGATCCGCGATGACGCACTGTCGCGGGCGCGGTTCGAATTCCGCTGGGAGGACCAGTTCAACCTTTCGCTCGACCCCGAGACCGCGCGACGCTTCCACGACCAGACCCTGCCCAAGCAGGCGCATAAGGTGGCGCATTTCTGCTCCATGTGCGGTCCGAAATTCTGCTCCATGCGCATCAGCCACGAGATCCGCGCCGAGGCGCGGAACGAGGGCATGGCCGCCATGGCGCAGAAATACCGCGAGGGCGGCGACCTCTACATGCCCCTCGCCCACGAGGAGGCCTGAGCGATGCCGACACCTTCCGTGCTCCTCGCGGCCCTGCGCGAAACCGCCCCGCTGGTGCAATGCATCACCAATTACGTGGCGATGAACGTGGCGGCCAACGTCCTGCTCGCGGCCGGGGCCTCGCCGGCGATGGTCCATGCCGAGGAGGAGGCCGGCGAATTCGCGGGCCTCGCCGGTGCTCTGACCATCAATATCGGCACCCTCTCGCCGGCCTGGATCGGCGGCATGAAGGCCGCCGCCACCGGGGCAGCGGCCGCCGGCAAGCCCTGGGTGCTCGATCCGGTCGCCCATTTCGCCACCGCCCTGCGCCGGCAGTCCGTGGGGGAGCTGCTCGACCTGCGCCCGGCGATCATCCGCGGCAATGCCTCCGAGATCATCGCGCTCGCGGGCGGCCAGGGCTCGGGCCGGGGCGTCGACAGCGGCGATCCCGTGGAGCTTGCCGAGGGGGCCGCCCGCCAACTCGCCGCCGCGCGCGGCGCGGTGGTCGCCGTCACCGGGCCGGTGGATTTCGTCACCGACGGGCGGAAATCGCTGCGGATCCACGGCGGATCGCCCCTCATGCCGAGGGTGACGGCGCTCGGCTGCTCGCTGACCGGGCTGGTCGGCGCCTTTGCCGCGGTCGCGCCGGAGGAACCGCTCGACGCCACCGCCGCCGCACTCGCCGCCTTCGCGGCGGCGGGCGAAGCCGCCGGGCGCGGGGCCGAGGGCCCCGGGTCCTTCGCCGTGCGGTTCCTCGACGCCCTGCACGCGCTCGACGCCGCCTCCCTCGACGCGGATGCGAGGATCGCAGCGGCATGATGCGCTTTCCGGTTGATCCCATCGGGAAGCGTGGGCAACGGCCGCCTGGCGGACGGGCGGGCGCTGCCCGTGCCGGCGCACGGGCGGGAGCCACGGCTTCCTCGCGCGCCGTTCAGGTGGAACGCGCATGAGAGGGCCGGACCTGTCGCTCTACCTCGTGCTCGACCCCGACCTCTGCCGCCTGCATTCCATGGTCGAGACGGCGCGCGCCGCCGTCTCCGGCGGGGCGACGATCGTCCAGCTGCGCGACAAGGCCGCCGGTACCGAGGGGCTCGTCGAGGTGGGCCGGGCGCTCAAGGCGGCGCTGGCCGGAAGCGGCGTGCCCCTGATCGTCAACGACGATCTCGAAGCGGCGCTCGCCGTCGAGGCCGAGGGGCTCCATCTGGGGCAGGACGACATGCCGACGGGCGCGGCGCGCCAGCGGATCGGACGGGGGCGCATCCTCGGCCTCTCTGTCGAGACCGAGGCGGCCGCCCGCGCGGTCGATCCGGCGGACGTCGATTATGTCGGGGTCGGGCCCGTCTTCGCCACGCCGACCAAGCCCGACCACAAGCCGCCGATCGGATTCGACGGCCTCGCCAGGCTCGCCGCGATCAGCCCCGTGCCCTCGGTCGCCATCGGCGGCCTGAAGGCCGCGCATGTCCCGCCCGTGCTCGACGCCGGCGCCGCCGGCATGGCGGTGGTCTCCGCCATCTGCGGCCAGCCCGATCCCGAAGCCGCGGCGAGAGCCCTGTCCGCGGCGATCCTGAACTGGCGCACGACCTCCGGGTGATCGTCTCGAACAGGCGCCCGGCCCCGTGGCGCCGCCTCTCTTCGCGGATCTGGCGCGGATTACCCACCGACGGTGCGGCCCGACCTTCCTCGGTCTCCGGACTCGCGCGCTCAAACCGACGAACCGGCGCGAGGCAATGCCTCGCCCTTGCCGGCCCGGATCTGGGGCGCTCTATAGCGGGCGGCCGCCCCAGAGCCGGTGGAAATGGTGCAGCGGCCCGTGCCCCTGGCCGACCTTGAGCGCCCCGCTGGCGGCAAGCGCCTCGTGCATATAGGCCTTGGCCTCGCGCACGCTCTCCTCGACCGGACGCGTGGGCAGGAGCGCCGCGATCGCGGCCGAAAGCGTGCAGCCGGTGCCGTGGTCGTTCCGGGTGCGGATCCGCGGCGCCGAGAACTCGACCGTCCCCGATGGCCCGTGCAGCAGGTCGGTGCTTTCTTTCGATCCGTCCAGATGGCCGCCCTTGAGCAGGACCCAGTCGGGCCCGAGAGCCAAGAGATCGCCCACCCGCTCGCGCATCAGCGCCAAGCTCCAGGCCTCGTCGGCGCCGAGCAGCACGCCGGCTTCGGGAAGGTTGGGGGTGATGACGGTGGCGAGCGGCACCAGATGCTCGCGGATCGCGGAAACCGCGTCGGGCTCCAGCAGGTGATGGCCGCTCTTGGCCACCATGACGGGATCGAGCACGACGTTGCGGGCCGCGTGGCGCTTCAACCGTCCCGCGATGGTCTCGGCGATGCGCGCATTGGCCACCATGCCGACCTTGACCGCATCCACCCGCACGTCGTCGAAGACCGCATCGATCTGCTCGCCGACGAAATCGGGGTCGAGGGCGACGAAGGAGCGGACGCCGCGCGTGTTCTGCGCCACGACCGCGGTCACCGCCGCCATGGCATAGGCCCCGAGGGCCGAGACCGTCTTGATGTCGGCGTGAATGCCCGCACCGCCCGTGGGATCGGTGCCGGCGATGCTCAGAACATTGGCGATCATGACCCGGTAACCCCCTTCGCGGACAATCCGCCGCGCCCCGCCGGCGCCGTCGCGCCCCCCCGTGTTTCGATCCCCCCGCCGGGGAATGCAAGACGGCGCCCGCCCGCGAGCGCGCTGGTCAAGCGGGGCGATGTCTGCGACATGGATCCGGACCTTCCGCCCGAAGGCCCGGTCACCCAGGGGGAATTGCCATGCACCGTCTCGGACTCATCGGCGCCGGTCGCATCGGGATCATTCACGGCACCAATGCCGCAGCCAGTCCCGACGCGCGTCTCGTCGCGCTCACCGACCCCGATCCCGCCGCGGCGGAGCGGCTGGCGACGCGCACGAAGGCCGAGCTCCGCACCGTCGACGAGATCATCGACGGCGAGGGGATCGACGCGGTGCTGATCTGCTCGCCCACCGATACCCACGCCGACCTGATCGAGCGCTGCGCCCGCGCCGGCAAGGCGATCTTCTGCGAAAAGCCGATCGACCTCTCGGTCCCGCGCGCCGAACGGGCGGTCGCCCAGGCCGAGGCCGCCGGCGTGCCGCTGATGCTCGCGTTCCAGCGGCGCTTCGACCCGCATCTCGGCGCCCTCGCGCGCCGGCTCCGCGAGGGGGCGATCGGCAGGATCGAGATCGTCACGATCACCTCGCGCGACCCCGCCCCGCCGCCGGTCAGCTACGTGAAGCGGTCCGGCGGACTCTACCGGGATTCCATGATCCACGATTTCGACGAGGCGCGCTTCCTGCTCGGCGAGGAACCCACGGAGGTCTTCGCCCTCGGATCCTGCATGGTCGATCCGGAGATCGGCGCGGCGGGGGACATCGACACCGCCGCCGTGCTCCTGCGCACCGCCTCCGGCGCGATCTGCCAGATCTCGCTCTCGCGCCGGGCGACCTACGGCCACGACCAGCGGGTCGAGGTGCTGGGCGCGAAGGGGCTGCTGCGCACCGGGAACCTCCACGAGACCACCGTCGAGCAGGCAACCGAGGCCGGCTTCCTGCAGGCGCCCGTGCTCAACTTCTTCCTCGAGCGCTACGCCGCCGCCTACCGGAACGAGCTCGACGCCTTCCTCGAATGCCTCAGGACCGGGACGAGGCCCGAGCCGACCGGCGCGGACGGGGTGAAGGCCCTGAAGCTCGCGGATGCGGCGACGCGCTCGCGCGAGACCGGCCTGCCGGTCAGGGTGGCGCCATGACGGCCAACGTGCTTTTCGGCACCGGCGGCCAGGCCGGGCCGTCGGCGCCGGCCGGCGCGCCCCTGCATGTGGCCGTGATCGGCACGGGCTTCATGGCCAGGACCCATGCGCTCGGCTACCGCATGGTCGGGGGCATCTTCGACCTGCCGCGGCCGGTGGTGCTCGACACGATCGTCGGCGCCGGCGAAAGCGAGGCGGCCGATGCCGCGCGCCGCCTGGGCTTCCGGCGCCATTCCAGCGACTGGAGATCCGTCGTCGCGGATCCGGCGATCGAGGCGGTCTCGATCACCACGCCGAACGCGCTGCATGCCCCGATCGCCCTCGCTTGCGTCGAGGCCGGCAAGCATTGCTGTTGCGAGAAGCCGCTGGCGACCACGCTCGCCGATGCGCATGCCATGGTCGCGGCCGCCGAAGGCGCCGGCGTCGTGACCCAGGTCGGCTTCAACTACATCCGCAATCCGGTCCTCGCGCTGGCCCGGGAAATGATCGCCGCGGGCGAGCTCGGCCGGATCACCGGCTTTCGCGGCATCCATGCCGAAGGCTACATGTGCGACCCCGCGACGCCCTGGACCTGGCGCCTGGCGTCCGATGGCGGCGGCGGCGCCCTGATGGATCTCGGCAGCCATATCGTCAACATGGCGCGCTTCCTGCTCGGGCCGATCGATCGGGTCTGCGGCGATGTCGAGACCGTCGTCCCCGCGCGGCCCGTCGCGCCCGGATCGAGCGAGCAACGGCCCGTCGAGGTGGACGACCAGGCACGCCTGCTCGTCCATTTCGAGCGCGGCTGCAGCGGCACGATCGAGGCTTCCTGGACCGCGACCGGCCGCACGATGCAGCTCGAATTCGAGGTGACCGGGGAGAAGGGCGCGCTCGTCTTCACCCAGGAGCGCCTCAACGAACTGCAGTATTTCAGGGTCGAGAGCGACGGCGCGCGCAACGGTTTCCGGACCATCGCGGCGGGGCCGCAGCACCCGCCCTACGGGAATTTCTGCGTCGCTCCGGGGCATCAGATCGGGTTCAACGACCTCAAGACGATCGAAGTGGGCGGCTTCCTCGAGGCGATCGCCGGCGGCGACCGGCCCTT
>ERZ795053.325-NODE-325-length-59762-cov-17.641684_pt1 | contig 59762 bp, 52 predicted proteins | sample MGYA00375137_ERZ795053 | MGnify/ENA primary metagenome ERZ795053 (study PRJEB30182, sample SAMN05720284) | activated sludge metagenome | isolation source: Anaerobic digester | place: Hong Kong | collected 2014-12-17 ...
TAGAAAGGAGGTGATCCAGCCGCACCTTCCGATACGGCTACCTTGTTACGACTTAGTCCCCCTCACCAACCACACCTTGGGCACCTGCCTCCTCCGAAGAGGTTGGCTCAGCGACTTGGGGTGCAGCCAACTCGGGTGACTTGACGGGCGGTGTGTACAAGGCCCGGGAACGTATTCACCGCGCCATGCTGATGCGCGATTACTAGCGATTCCGGCTTCATGGAGTCGAGTTGCAGACTCCAATCCGAACTGAGGCCGACTTTTTGAGATTCGCTCCACCTCGCGGTCTTGCAGCTCATTGTATCGACCATTGTAGCACGTGTGTAGCCCTGGACGTAAGGGCCATGATGACTTGACGTCGTCCCCACCTTCCTCCGGTTTGTCACCGGCAGTCTCCTTAGAGTCCCCAGCCGAACTGATGGTAACTAAGGACAGGGGTTGCGCTCGTTGCGGGACTTAACCCAACATTTCACGACACGAGCTGACGACAGCCATGCAGCACCTGTGCAGGAACCCGAAGGAAACCGTGTTTCCACGGCTGTCTCCTGCATGTCAAGTCCAGGTAAGGTTCTTCGCGTTGCATCGAATTAAACCACATGCTCCACCGCTTGTGCGGGCCCCCGTCAATTCCTTTGAGTTTCAACCTTGCGATCGTACTCCCCAGGTGGGGCACTTAATGCGTTAGCTACGGCACTGAAGGGGTAAGATCCTCCAACACCTAGTGCCCATCGTTTACGGCATGGACTACCGGGGTATCTAATCCCGTTTGATACCCATGCTTTCGTTCCTCAGCGTCAGTACCGTCCCAGATGGCCGCCTTCGCCACCGGTGTTCCTCCTGATATTTACGCATTTCACCGCTACACCAGGAATTCCACCATCCCCTAACGGACTCAAGACTACCAGTATCAGAGGCAATTCAACGGTTGAGCCGTTGGCTTTCACCTCTGACTTAATAGCCCGCCTACGAACCCTTTATACCCAGTGAATCCGAACAACGTTTGCACCCTACGTATTACCGCGGCTGCTGGCACGTAGTTAGCCGGTGCTTCCTCTGGAGGTACCTTCAGCCCTCACGGGTATTAGCCGTGAGTATTTATTCCCTCCTGACAGAGCATTACGACCCGAAGGCCTTCATCGCTCACGCGGCGTCGCTCGGTCAGACTTTCGTCCATTGCCGAAGCTTCTCGACTGCTGCCTCCCGTAGGAGTCTGGGCCGTATCTCAGTCCCAGTGAGGCCGGACACCCTCTCAGGCCGGCTACCCATCGTCGCCTTGGTAGGCCATTACCCCACCAACTAGCTAATGGGACGCGGAACCATCCTTCAGTGACAGCTTGAATCAGAGGCCATCTTTCATCAGGAAGCCATGCGACTTCCTGGTCGTATGCGGTATTAGCACCTCGTTAGAGATGTTATCCCCCGCTGAAGGGCAGGTTTTCCACGCGTTACTCTCCCGTTCGCCACTTTACTCACATCCGAAGATGCTTTCTCGTTCGACTTGCATGCCTAAACCACGCCGCCAACGTTCGTTCTGAGCCAGGATCAAACTCTCCGTTGTAAAGATCTATGAAAGATCAGACAACAGGATCTTGTCCTGTTTGTTCGCAAAGTGCCGTCTCGACTTCCGCGCCCCGAAGGCCGCTTCCGTTGAGACGAACTCGGAATCGTCGTGAACGTCTCGCACGCTATTCTGTTGTCAAAGAGCCGGTCCTGAGAGCCTTGCGCTTCGCAGGTCCCTCGCTTGAGGGGCGACGGCAGAAGTTATCCAAGAGCCGGTTCAGTGTCAAGAACTTTTCGAAGAGTTTTCAGAAAAGTTCGAACTGTCCGGCCTGGCTTCGGCCGCGCCCGCCGCAGCGGGCCGTTGCACCGTCGGGGCCTTCCCCGCTCGGGCAACGAGGGGGGAAGCTAGTCGCGGCTGGAACCAAAGTCAAACAGAATTCTTAAAAAAGTCCTCGCCGGGCGCCGCGGGCCTGCAGGCGGGCCCCAAGTCCTTTTCCTCATTGCCTTTGCGTTGATGCTGGGCTACTGTACGGAGCCATGAAAACCATCCTGAGCAAAGTCATTCCCGTCGGGGCGATCCGTTCCGCGCTCGTCGTTCTGCTGCTGGTCCTCATCGCCGGAGTGGGCGGCGCCGTCTGGGGAGTGCGGGAATTGTCCCGCGATCTTCCCGCGCCGGCCCGGATCCAGAACATCGAGCCTCCCCGGAAGACCCTGATCCTGGCCGCCAACGGCGACACGATCCACGAGTTCTTCGTGGAGAACCGCACCGTGGTGCCCCTCTCCCAGATCCCCCGCACCCTGCGGGAGGCGGTGGTGGCCACCGAGGACCGTCGTTTCTACGGGCACTACGGCCTGGACCTGCGCCGCCTGGTGCGCGTGGTCTACGAGAACGTGGCCACCGACACCAAGCCCGGCGCCAGCACCATCACCCAGCAGCTGGCCCGCAACCTGTTCCTGACCAAGGACAAGAAGGTCACGCGCAAGCTCAAGGAGATGATCCTCGCCCTGCAGCTCGAGCAGACGTACAGCAAGGACGAGATCCTGGAGATGTACCTGAACGAGATCTACCTGGGCAAGGGCGCCTACGGCGTCCAGGCGGCGGCGCGGACCTTCTTCGGCAAGAACGTGCAGGACTTGAACGACGCCGAGAGCACCCTTATCGCCGGCCTCATCCAGCTCCCCGAGACCTACTCCCCCTTCCGCCATCTGGACCGCGCCTACAAGCGGCGCGAGGCGGTGCTGGCCTCCCTGGTGGCCACCGGGCACATCGACCGCGAGACGGCCCGCCGCATCGCCGCCACCGAGGTGGTGGTGCGCAGCGCGGAGGCGGCCGGCGAGGGTCCGGCCCCCGGCTTCGCGGCCCACTACGTGGAGGCCGTGCGGCGCGAGATCGAGGAACGCTACGGCTACGACGGCCTCTACAACGACGGCCTGCGCATCACCACCACGCTGCGCCCGGACGCGCAGCGCTGGTTCGAGGAGGCGCTGGAGAATCACCTGGCAAAGATGGAGCGGGAGATCGGCGCGGAGGTCACCAAGGCCCAGTACGACACGCTCAAGGCCCACGGCGAGGCGCCGGCGGAGATCCCCTACCTCATGGGCGCCGGCGTGCTGCTGGACGTGCGCACCGGCGCCGTGCTGGCCATGGTGGGCGGCCGCGACTACGAGGACAGCAGCTGGAACCTGGTGACCCAGGCGGCGCGGCAGCCGGGCTCCATCTTCAAGCCCATCGTCTACCTGACCGCGCTGAAGCACGGGTACATGCCCTGCAGCATCCTGCTGGACACGCCGGTGGTCATCGACACGGGCGTGAGCCTGTGGCGGCCCAAGAACTTCAACAACCGCTTCATGGGCCCCATCACGCTGCGCTACGGCCTGAGCCGCTCCAAGAACGTGGTCACGGCCAAGCTCATCAACGATTTCGGCGTGGCGCCGGTGCTGGAGACGGCGCGGCAGCTGGGCGTGACCAGCAACCTGCCCGCGGTGCACTCGCTGGCCCTGGGCGCCGGCGAGGTCAACCTGATGGAGATGGTGTCGGCGTACGCGGCCTTCGGGAACCACGGCGTGCGGGTGGACCCGTACCTGATCACGCGCGTGGAGTCGGCCGACGGTGAGATCCTGGAGGAGGCCCGCCTCCACCAGCGCGAGGTGCTGGACCCGGCCACCGCCTACCTCATGGCGGACCTGATGACCACCACCCTGCGCGAGGGCACGGCCGTGGCCGCCAGGTGGAACGGGTTCACCAAGACCGGCGCCGGCAAGACGGGCACCTACAACGAGTACACGGACGCCTGGTTCGTGGGCTACACGCCCAGCTTCGCGGGCGGCGTGTGGGTGGGCTACGACACCAAGGTGAGCATGGGCCGGGAGGGCACGGGCGCGCGTATGTGCGTGCCGATCTGGGCCCAGGTCATGGGCAAGGTCACCGCGGACCGGCCGGACGAGCCCTTCGTGCGGCCCGAGGGCATCATCGAGAAGCTGGTGTGCCTGCGCAGCGGCATGCTCGCCACCGCGGACTGCGATTCCACCGCCAACGAGGTCTTCCTCGCCGGCAACTTCCCCCAGTCGCCGTGCGACCTGCACGGCGGCCCGCTCCACGACTTCGGCAGCCTGAACAAGGGCTTCGAGGCCCTGGACGACGACGACGAGTTCTAGTCCAGACGATCCAGGACGAGGTCCGGCGCACGCGCCGGGCCGTCGTCCACCGCGATCGCCCGCGCCACGCGCTCCGCGCAGCGGGCGGCCGCGTCGCGGTCCGCGGCGCGGATCCAGGCCAGGGGCTGGCCGCGGGACACGGCGTCGCCCACGCGCACGGCCATGTCGATGCCGCCGCGCAGGTCCAGGACGTCGTCCACGGTGCGGCGCGCGCCGCCGATCTCCCCCAGCGCCAGGCCGACCTCCCGGCAGGCCACCGCGGTCACCACGCCGTCGCGCGGGGCCTCCACAGGCAGCAGGCGCTCCGCCACGTCCAAGCCGAAGTCCTCGCGGTCCGGGTCCAGGCGTCCGCCCTGGGCCCGCGTCCAGGCCAGCAGAGCGTCCAGGGCCTCTCCACGGTCCCAGGCGGCGCGCACGGCCGCCAGGGCGGACCCGTGGTCCGGTTGCACGCCCGCGGTGGTCAGCATGGCCGCCACGAGCTCCTCGGTCACGGCCGTCAGGTCCGCGGGAGCGCGGCCGCGGCCGTCGGGGCGCAGGGCATCGCAGGCCTCCAGGGTCTCGTTGGCGTGCCCCACGGCCACGCCCAGGGGCTGGCTCATGTCCGTGAAGCGCACGGCCATGCGGCGGCCGTGGGCGCGTCCCACCAGCACCAGCCGGCGGGCCAGCTCGCGGGCCTGGTCCAGGTCCGTCATGAAGGCGCCGTCGCCCACCTTCAGATCGATGACCACAGCGCCCGGTCCGGCCGCCAGCTTCTTGCTCATGATGCTGGCGGTGATCAGGGGCACGCAGTCCACGGTGCCGGTGACGTCGCGCAGGGCGTAGATGCGGCCGTCGGCCGGAGCGATCTCGGGCCCCTGCCCCACGATGGCGCAGCCGTGCTCGCGCACCACGCGGTCGAACTCCTCGTTGCTCAGGCGGATGCGGTAGCCGGGGATGGCCTCCAGCTTGTCCAGGGTGCCGCCCGTGTGGCCCAGGCCCCGTCCCGAGAGCATGGGCACGGCCAGGCCGCAGGCCGCCGCCAGGGGGGCCAGCAGCAGGCTCACCTTGTCGCCCACGCCGCCGGTGCTGTGCTTGTCGGCGGTGGGCCGGTCCAGGTGGCTCCAGTCCAGCTCGCGGCCCGAGCGCAGCATGGCGCCGGTGAGGGCCACGGTCTCCTCGTCGTCCATGCCGCGGAACCAGACGGCCATGAGCAGGGCGGCCATCTGGTAGTCGGGGAACTCCTCGGCCACGTAGGCGCGGATGAGCCGGGCGATGGCGGCGTCGTCCAGGCGGCCGCCGCGCTTCTTGGTCTCGATGGCCTGCAGGATGGTCATGCCCCCTCCCCGTCGCCGAAGGTGGCGAAGGCGTGGGGCAGCAGCTCGGCCAGGGTGTGCTCGGCCACGGCGTCGCCGTCGCAGGCCAGCCAGACCGTGAGCTCCGGGCCGCCGAACTCCAGCAGCACCTGGCGGCAGGCGCCGCAGGGCGCGGTGGGCGCCGCGGTGGGCGTGACCACGGCCACGGCGGTGAAGCGGCGGCGGCCGTCGGCCACGGCGCGCTGCACGGCGGTGCGCTCGGCGCAGACGGTCAGGCCCAGGCTGGCGTTCTCCACGTTCACGCCCACGTGCACGTCGCCCCGGTCGTCCAGCAGCGCGGCGGCCACCGGGAAGTTGGAGTAGGGCGCGTAGCTGTGGGCCAGGGCCGCGCGGGCCGCGGCGATCAGACGGTCGCGGGTCTCGTTCACGCCTCGCCTCCTTCGGCGGGGGTCAGCAGGGGCAGGAAGCTGCGGCCGTGCACCGGCGCCGGTGCGCCGAAGTAGTCGGCGTAGGTGGCGCCCACGTCGGCGAAGGTGTCGCGCACGCCCAGGTCGCGGCCCAGCACGCGGCCGCCGCGCACGGCCAGCAGGGGCACGTACTCGCGGGAGTGGTCCGTGCTGGGCGTGGTGGGGTCGTTGCCGTGGTCCGCGGTGATGAGCACCAGGTCGTCGCGGCGCAGGCGCGCCAGGAAGCCGCCCAGCCAGACGTCGAAGGCCTCCAGGTCCCGGGCCATGCCCTGGGGGTCGTTGCGGTGGCCGTAGAGCATGTCGAAGTCCACCAGGTTGAGCAGCGTGAGCGTGGGCGCCTGGGGGTCGTCCGCGTAGGCGGCGTCCAGCAGCTCCATGCCCTGGGCGTTGGACTTGCTCTTGACGGACCCGGCGATGCCCTTGCCGGCGTACAGGTCGTAGATCTTGCCGATGGAGTTCACGGTCACGCCGTGGGCCCTGAGCCGCTCCAGGACCAGGTCGTCGGGCGGGATCACCGAGAAGTCGCGGCGGTAGGGCGTGCGCTCGTAGGCGCCGCTCGTGCCGACGAACGGGCGCGCGATCACCCGGCTCACCCCGTGGGGCGGCACGAGCTGCTCCCGTGCGATCTCGCAGAACCTGTAGAGCTCCTCCAGGGGCACCACGTCCTGGTGGGCCGCGATCTGGAAGACGGAGTCCGCCGACGTGTAGACGATGAGGTCCCCCGTGCGCACGTGCTCGTCGCCCAGCTCCTGGATGATGGCGGTGCCGGAGGCGGCCTTGTTGCCGAGCACGCCGCGGCCCGTGGCCGCGCGGAACGGCGCCAGCACCTCCTCCGGGAAACCGTCGGGATAGGTGGGGTACGGGATGTCCGTGACCACGCCCATGAGCTCCCAGTGGCCGGTGGTGCTGTCCTTGCCCTTGGAGATCTCGCGCAGGCGGCCGTAGGCGGCCGTGGGTTCGGCCGCGGGGGGCACGCCGGCGATGGCGTGGATGTTGCCCAGGCCCAGACGGCGCAGGTTGGGCAGGTTCAGCCCGCCCACCGCCGCGGCCGTGTGGCCCAGGGTATCGCTGCCGGCGTCGCCGTAGGCGTCCGCGTCCGGCAGGGCGCCGACGCCGACGCCGTCCAGGACGATGAGGATTGCATGGGACACGGGATTCTCCTTCGCGGCTGTGGAATGGACCGTCCAGAGTAGAAACGATGGCCCCCCAAGTCAACGCGGCCTTGCTCCGCGCGCCGGAACGCTTAGAATGGCGCCCATGGAACGCGACCTCTTCCGACCCGACGCCGACGACGCGCCCCCGCCCCCGCCCGCGGACGAGGGCGACGCCCGCGCGCCCCTCGCCGAACGCATGCGTCCCCGCGGCCTGGACGAGATCGTGGGCCAGGCGGACCTGCTGGGACCGGGGCGTCCCCTGCGCCTGCTGATCGAGCGCGACGCCCTGCCGTCGCTGCTGCTCTGGGGCCCGCCGGGCTGCGGCAAGACCAGCCTGGCGCGGGTGATCGCCGGCGAGACGCGGGCCCACTTCCTGGAGTACAGCGCCGTGCAGGTGGGCAGCAAGGTGCTCAAGGAGGCCATGCAGGAGGCCGCCCGCGTGCGCCGCGCCATGCAGCGCCGCACCATCATCTTCCTGGACGAGATCCACCGCTTCAACAAGGCCCAGCAGGACGCCCTGCTGCCCTGGGTGGAGAAGGGCGACGTGACGCTCATCGGCGCCACCACGGAGAACCCTTCCTTCGAGATCAACGCGGCCCTGCTCTCGCGCACGCGGCTCTTCGTGCTGCGCCAGCTGGACACGGACGACGTGGCCGGCCTCCTGCGCCGCGCCCTGGAGGACGAGCGCGGCCTGGCCGGCGAGGCGCCCCCCTTCGCCGACGACGCCCTGCGCGCCCTGGCCGTGCTGGCCGACGGCGACGCGCGCACGGCCCTCAACCTGCTGGACCTGGCGGCCGGCGCCGCCGCCGGCCGCGACGCCGGCGCCCCGGTCACCGCCGCCGTGCTGGAGGAGATGATCCGCGACCGCGCCCTGCGCTACGACCGCGCCGGCGAGGAGCACTACAACGTCATCAGCGCCCTGCACAAGTCCATCCGCAACAGCGACCCGGACGCCGCCCTCTACTGGCTGGCGCGCATGCTCGAGAGCGGCGAGGACCCGCTCTACGTGGCCCGTCGCCTGGTGCGCATCGCCAACGAGGACGTGGGGCTGGCGGACCCCGGAGCGCTGAACCGCGCCCTGGCCGCCCGCGACGCCGTGCACTTCCTGGGCAAGCCCGAGGGCGACCTGGCCCTGGCCCAGCTCGCGGTGGATCTGGCGCTGGCGCCCAAGAGCAACGCGGTGTACAAGGGGTACGGCGACGCCGTGGCCGAGGTGCGCCGCGGCGTGAACCCGGGCGTGCCCCTCCACCTGCGCAACGCGCCCACCTCGCTGATGAAGCAGCTGGGCTACGGCGAGGGCTACGACTACGCCCACGACCGCCCCGAGGGCGTGGCCCCCATGGACTGCCTGCCGACGTCCCTGCGGGGACGCCGCTTCTACGAACCAACCGCGCGCGGCCACGAGGCCCGCTACGGGGAGCGCCTGGCGAAGATCCGCGCCTGGCGCGAGGACCAGATGGCTGCCGCACGCCGCGATTCCGACGTGGGCGGAAAGGACGAACCGTCATGAAGACGATCGGGGTGCTGACCGGGGGCGGCGACGCCGCGGGCATGAACGCCGCCGTGCGGGCCAGCGTGCGCACGGCCCTGGCGCGCGGCGTGAACGTGGTGGGCGTGCGCCGCGGCTGGCTGGGCCTGAGCGAGGGCGACGTGCGCCCCCTGGACAGCGCCGGCGTGGGCGGCATCCTGCACATGGGCGGCACCATCCTGCGCACCTTCCGCTATCCGGAGCTCCAGGAGGCGGCGGGGCAGAAGAAGGTGGAGAAGCAGCTGGCCAAGCTGGGTCTGGACGGGCTGGTGGTCATCGGCGGCGACGGCAGCTTCCGCGGCGCGGAGCTCCTGCAGCGCCAGTTCGGGCTGCCGGTCATGGGCGTGCCCGCCACCATCGACAACGACATCCCCGGCACCGACTACTCCATCGGCTTCGACACGGCCCTGAACATCGCCGTGGACGCCGTGGACAAGGTGCGGGACACGGCCTCGAGCCACGGGCGCATCTTCGTCATCGAGGTCATGGGGCGGCACTGCGGCCTGCTGGCCATGGAGACGGGGCTCTGCTGCGGCGCGGAGGAGGTCATCGTGCCGGAGATCCCCTACGACCTCACGAGCATCTGCCTGCGCATCGAGAGCGGGTACGACCGCGGCAAGGAGCACGCGGTGATCATCGTGGCGGAGGGGGCGGCGCGGGCGCCGTACATCGAGTTCGAGCTGAAGTCGCGCCTGAACCGCAGCATCCGCATGGTGGTGCTGGGGCACGTGCAGCGCGGCGGCTCGCCCACGGCCTTCGACCGCATGCTGGGCACCAAGCTGGCCGCCGCGGCCACCGAGATGCTGCTGGACGGCGTGTCGGGCAAGATGGTGGGCATGGTGGCCAACAAGCTCAAGACCAGCGCCCTGACCACCCGCGACACCACCCTGAAGAAGAAGGTCGTGGAGCTGGACCAGCTGGTGCGGCAGCTCACCTGAGCTCGCTCCCCCGCTCCCGGACATGAAGAAGCGCCCCCGGTCCGCGGACCGGGGGCGCTGTGTCTTCGGGACCGCGGCCGGCTAGTCGTTGCCGCGGATGAAGGTGTTGGCGAACTTGAACCAGTTCACCTTCATCTCGCCCACGATGTGGCCCAGGCCCTCGGTCTCGGTGTAGCGGTCGCGGCGGTCGGTCACGATGCTGCTGATGGAGAAGGAGCCCACCAGGGGCAGGTTCTCGGCCTTGAGCAGCTCCAGCATGTAGTCCGCGCCGGGGCCGATGTCGGCCAGGCGGAAGGTGGACTCGGGGAACACCGCGTACCAGGCGTAGTTGTCCGGGCCGGGGTTGGCGGCCATCTCCGCGGGCAGGTCGTGGGCCGGACGCTTGACGAAGTTCAGCACGATGGACTGGACCTCGATCAGGGCGTCGCCCTCGTTCTCCGGGTAGAACTCCTCGAGGCTGCTCTGCTTCTTGTAGCTGATCTCGGGCAGCGGGGCGCCGGGGGTCTTGATCTGGTTCTCGCTGGCCTGGAAGGTGGCGGGCAGCACGTAGCTCTCCACCGAATCCACCGGCGTCATGGCCATGCCGCTGCCGTAGCCGCGCATGAACAGGTGCGGCGTGTCCACGCCGTGGCTGAAGCGCTTCTCCACGAAGAGGCTGTCGCTGGCCCAGGTGCGGTAGTTGCGCTGCACGTCCGGACCGACCAGGAAGAACATGCGGTTGCCGTTGGCCACGATGGCGACGTCGCCCTTGGCGTAGCGCAGGGCGGGCGGCGCCACCTTGAACTGGAAGCCGGGGTACTGGACGTCCCCGTCCATGACCGCGTTGATCGAAGCGCCCAGGTACGGGTCCACGACCTTCTCCTCGCTGCAACCGACCAGCGAGATCAGGAGCGCGGCGGTCAGGGCCAGGAGCGGAAGGGCCGAAGCCCGGCGCAGCGAGGACGCATCAGCAAACATGGAGAACCTCCGATTCCGGTCACGTCGTGTGCCAGGGATCTCATCCACCAGGGATTTTTCGGCGCCCGGGCGGATGGGGAATCCGGGCGGACGGTCTGGGTCGTTCCCGCATCGTAGCGGCGGGGAACGGCAACGTCAAGCGCGGCCCCCCAGGGGCGGCGGACCCCATGAAATTGGCGATTGGAACGCCGGAACGCAAGGGCGGACTGGCGTTTCAGGCGCGGGGCAGGTCCTTGGCCCAGGCCAGCAGACGCGCGTGGTCCGGCGCCGGCTCGTCCCACGCGGCGTGGAACACGTCCCAGTGCTTGGGCAGCAGCAGACCGTCCACGCCGAAGGCGCGGAAGAAGCGGCGGCGGCGGTCGGCGGTGGGATAGCCCGGCAGGCCGCGGGAGCGCAGGCGGCCGTCCAGGCTCACGGACCAGACCTCCTGGTAGGCGGCGGCCAGGGCGGCGGGGATCTCCCGCGGCCGCACCACGCCGTCGGCCAGATCCGCCAGGGCCAGCAGGTGGTGGTGCAGGAAGCGGGCGGCGCCGCTCGCGGAGAAGCGGCGGCGCGGGTCGTCGGCGGCGCGCGGCGGCGGCATCTCCCAGGGCAGGGTGGCGGGCAGGGTGGACACGGCCACCGAGGGCACCGCGCGGAACTGGTCGGGGTGGGCGTAGAGCACGGCCTCGCCCCCGCCGGGGAACTCCAGCCAGGGGTGCTCGTCGGCGGCGAGGTCGTCCAGGACCAGGGTCAGGGCCGTGAAGCGGCGGTCCAGCTCCAGATGCGCGCACGCCTGCTTCGCCAGGGGCCCCACGGCGTCCCAGTCCTCCCAGTCCGCGGGCACGCAGGTCAGGCGCACGGCCCCTCCCCTCAGGCTTCGATGAGCCTGCCGTCGGCGGGCCGCAGCCGCGCCGTGAAGTGGCGCAGCACCGGCGCCTGCTCGATGATCTCCAGGCCGCGCAGGCGCGGGCCCATCTCCATCAGGCGCACGCAGACGTCGGCCACGAAGGCCAGATGCGTCTCCGTGTACACGCGGCGCGGCACGGCCAGGCGCACCAGCTCCATGGCGGGGTGGCGCGGCTCGCCCGTGTCCGGGTCCTTCAGGTCGAACATGAGGCTGCCGATCTCCACGCCGCGCACGCCGCCCTCCAGATACAGCGCGCACGTGAGCGCCTGGGCCGGGAAGCGCGCCTGCGGGATGTGGGGCAGCATGCGCTTGGCGTCCACGAACACCGCGTGGCCGCCCACCGGCTGCAGGATGGGCACGCCGCGGTCGCTCATGAGCTCGCCCATGCGCCGCACCTGGCCGATGCGGTAGGCCAGGTAGTCCTCCTCCACCACCTCGCGCAGGCCCTGGGCCACGGCGGCCAGGTCGCGGCCCGAGAGGCCGCCGTAGGTGCGGAAGCCCTCGATGAGGATGAGCAGGTTGGTGATCTCCTGGGCGATGCGGTCGTCGTTGAGGCAGAGGAAGCCGCCCATGTTCACCAGGGCGTCCTTCTTGGCGCTCATGGTGCAGCCGTCGCCCAGGCGGAAGATCTCGCGCGCGATCTCCTTGACCGGCACGTCGGCGTAGCCCTCCTCGCGCTGCTGGATGAACCAGGCGTTCTCCGCGAAGCGGCAGGCGTCGAAGAGCAGGGGCACGCCCTTGCCGCGGCAGTAGGCCGACACCTCGCGGATGTTGGCCAGGGACACGGGCTGTCCGCCGCCGCTGTTGTTGGTGATGGTGATCATCACGAAGGGGATGCGCTTCCCGTACTTCCCGAAGGCGGCGTCCAGCTTGGCCAGGTCCATGTTCCCCTTGAAGGGGTGGTCGGCCGTGGGGTCCAGGCCCTCGTCGATCACGCAGTCCAGGGCGATGGCGCCCTGGTACTCCACGTTGGCGCGCGTGGTGTCGAAGTGGCTGTTGTTGGGCACCACGCTCTCCGCGGTGAGCTGCGTGCTGAACAGCAGGTTCTCCGCCACGCGGCCCTGGTGCGTGGGGATCACGTGCTTGTAGCCGAAGATGTCGCGGATGGTCTCCTCGAAGTCGTAGTAGTCGCGGCTGCCGGCGTAGGCCTCGTCGCCCTGGATCATGGCGCCCCACTGGGCGTCGCTCATGGCCGAGGTGCCGCTGTCGGTCAGCAGGTCCACGTAGATGGACGACGACGGCAGGCTGAACACGTTGTAGCCGGCCTGCTCCAGCAGGCGCTCGCGCTCGGGACGGGAGACGCGCTTGAGGCGCTCGACGACCTTGACCCGGTAGGGAACGAAGGGGAGATCCATGGAGGGGTGCCTCCGCGGTGCGGTGCGTGAGGGGTGGAGCCGGCGCCGCCGGCACGCCGGGTGATCCACGAGTTCCCGGCCCGCCGAAGGTAGCAGGCGCCCCGGCGGGCGACAAGGCCGCAGCGTCAGGACTCGCCGCGTTCGCGGGGCAGGGGCGACTGGTCCTGCCACAGGGACAGGGCCAGGTCGTCGGCGCGGCTGAGCACGGCGTAGTGCTGGCGGTCGGCCTCGCGTCCGGTGCAGAGGTAGACCACGGCGCGGCGCCGTCCCTCCCCCGCGCGTTCGGGCGTGGTGAGGGTGAGCACGGGGCCCGACGGCGCGGCGTCCCGGCGCCCCAGCGTCTCCGCCGCCGCCAGACGCCACACCTCCAGCAGGGGACGCGCGGCGTAGCGGGCCACGGTGTCGTCGCCGGCGGCGAGGATCAGCGCGGCGATGCGCGCCGATTCGCGCGGTCCCTGGAACAGGCCGTCGGTCCAGCGGGCGCGGGCCAGCAGGGTCCAGAACTGATGCAGGCGCAGGTCCGGGCGCACGTGGGCGCGGAACCATGCGGCGGCCTCGCGGCGGCGCGGCGGGTCCAGGCAGGCGTCCAGCCAGCGGGGCGCGTCCGGATCCGCGGCGCTGGCGTCGCTCACCGCCAGCAGGAACTCCCACACCCCCGGCAGCCGCAGGTTGTCCAGCTCCCAGCCGTAGACGGGCAGCCAGCCCAGGCGCGCGGCGTTGCGGCCCAGGGTCTCCAGGTCCGACGGCACGGGCGCCACCAGCTCCACGGGCGTGGTGAGGGCCAGGTCGCGCAGGCGGTCGTCCAGGCGGGCCAGGGCGTCGTCGAGACCGGCCACGCGTTGCGATTCGCAGACGCCGCGCTCGCCGCGGGCCGTGCGCGGCAGGGCGGGACCGCGGCCGGCGGCGGCCACCAGATCCGCCAGGTCGTCGCGCAGGGTGCGCGCGGGCAGGAGCAGGCGGTCGGTGCGCAGCACGTGGGCCGGGTCGGGCTGCGTGGGCAGCAGGTGTTCCCGCGATTCCTGCAGCAGCAGCGGCTCCAGGATCAGCAGCAGACGCTGCTCGCGGGCGCGGTTGGCCAGGCGGTAGCGCAGGGTGGAGGGCAGGGCCTCCAGGCCGAGCACCACCGTGACGGACGCCGGCTCCCCCGCGGGCGCCAGGCTGGGGTCCAGGCGGCCGCTGACGGGCAGGTCGCGCGGGCCCACGATGGTCTCGGGCGCGGCGGCGTCCGGCAGCGCCCGGCGCCAGAGGGCGTGGAAGCGGGCGGCGGCGGCGCGGTCCGGCGCGATGACCGTGATGCGCCGTGTCGGCAGGCCCTTGGCGCAGGCCACGGCCAGGGCCGCGACCACGGCGCGCATGCGGCCGCTGCCGCGCGGTCCCTCCACCAGCCGCAGGCCGGCGGGGGCGCGGTCCAGGAAGGCCGCCAGGGCGTCCGTGACGGCGGCCGGCGTCTCCAGGGCGGCGGGCGGCGCGGACGCGGGCGTGACGCGGGCCACGTCCTCCAGGAAGCCCATGCGCCAGGCCTCGTCCAGGCGGGCCTGCCAACGTTCGCGGTCGGCGGCCAGGCCGCGCAGGAGGCCAGCGGCGGCGCGTCGCAGGTCCGCGGGAAGGCGCAGGGCGTCGTCCCCCGCCGCGGCGGGGAGATCGTCGGGACGGGCGGGGCCGTCCAGGGTCCAGGCGCCGAGGATCACGCCGGCCTCGAGCAGATCGGCGGCGAGGTCGTCGCGCGCCGGCGCGTCCTCGCCCAGGCGATCGCCCAGGGCGGCGGTCAGCGCGTCCCGGCGGCGGCGCAGGGCGGCGGCCACGGCGTCGGGCGAGCCCAGGCAGCCCAGGCGGCGGTGGGTGCCGTGGCGCAGGCCGCCGTCGGGCTCGTAGAGGAGCTGCAGGCCGGGCTCGTCCAGGCGCAGCGACGACGCCAGGAGCAAGCGGTCGCACCAGGCCAGCTCCTCGTGGTCCAGATCCAGGGGCAGGGCGGCCAGGTCCACCGCGCCCACGGCGCCGGGGGGCAGATCCGCGAGCAAGGCGGGCAGCAGGGTGGACAGCAGCCCGTCCAGACGCTCCCCCCGGTAGACCAGCTCCAGGCGGCTGAGCAGGGCGCGGGGTCGGTCGTCCCCGTCCAGGGCCGGGTCCTCCGGCTCGGTTGCGGTCTCCACGGCGGCCAGCCAATTCAGGGCGCCGGCGGCGCGCCGTACGTGGGCCGCGGGGCTGCCGCTGACGATCTCCTGCAGCCGCGGCGGGAGCAGACCTTCCCAGCGCCAGGGCGGCGTGAGCTCCGGAGGCGCGTGCAGCTCCGCGGCGCGCAGAGGCAGGGCGGCGTCCAGGGCACGGGGCTGGCGGCCGACGCCGTCGTCGGCCAGGGCTCCGTCCAGGGGATGATGGCAGAGCAGCAGCCCGGAGCCGCAGCGCTGGCGCAGGTCCGCCAGCTCCGGGGCGTCCTGGGGCGCCACGAGCAGGGCGTGGCGGCACTCGGACGGCACCTCGGGCTGGTCGTCCAGCAGGCACAGCAGCCAGGAGCCGTCCTGCTCCTCGGCGCCCAGGCTGCGGCGACGGGCGCGGCGCCAGCGCACGCCGGCGTCCTCCAGGGCCTCGATCCAGGCGTCGGCCTCCCGCGAAGGGGCCCAGACGCAGAGGGGCTGCTCGGGATCCTCGGGCTCGCGGGCCTGCAGGGCCGCCACCTTCAGATCGCGCAGGCGGCGCGGCAGCTCCGCGCGCCACGGCGCGGGCAGCCAGCGCAGGAGGTTCAGGCCGCAGGCGGGGCAGTGGTCGCGGGCGTCGCGCAGGGGAGCCGGGGCCGCGCAGCCGGGACAGGCGACGATCACGTCGTCGCCGTGCAGCACGCTGACCGGCGGTGCGGGAGCGGTGGAAGGCGGCACCTCGCGGCACGGGGCCGGGGCTCCGTCGCGACCGAAGAGGCGGGCCAGGACGTCGCGCCACGGCGCGGGCAGGTGGCTGGCGTGCAGGACCACGCGGCCGTCCAGGTCGCGCAGCAGGAAGCGCAGCACGCCCACGTACTCCAGGCCGGCGCCGTGATCCGACGGCAGCCAGCGGCGCAGATCGCTCACCCAGACCGCGGAGGGGCGCGCGGCGGCCAGACGGCGGCGCAGGGCGGGATCGTGCAGGGCGTCGGGGCGGATCCAGACCAGCGCGCCCGGCTGGGCCGGCGCCGCGGCGGTGAGGACCGAGGCCGCGGGTCCGCCGGCGGCGGCGGCGAGCTCGGCGGCGCCGGGCGGGGGTTCGTCGGCCACCACCAGGAGCCAGCGCTCCACGGGGCCGGCCTCGGCCCAGCGCCAGGCGTCGCGCAGGAGGTGGAACCAGGGCACGTCCGCGGGGCCGAGGCAGAGCTCCGCGGCCGCGGCGAGGCGCGGGGCAGGCGCGCCGTCGTCGGGGACCTGGGGCCAGCCAGGGGGCAGGCCCTGACCGTCGGCCTCCAGCCAGCCCTGGTCCTGGAGCCAGGCGCGGCCGGCGCGGCCGGCCTCCCCCGCGTCGGCGGCGGGCTGCCAGAGGATGGCGGCGTCTCCGGCGTGGCGGCGGCGGGCGGCCTCCGGGTCCGGAACGGCGCCGGCGTCGTCGGCGCCGGGGAATTCGCGCCACCAGCGGGCATCGGCCACCAGGACGTGCTCCGCGCCGGCGGCCAGCCAGGCGTTGATCTCCAGGGCGAGCAGGCGGCGGCGGCGGGTCTGCGCCTCCGCGCGCGCGGCGTCGCGGGCGCGCCAGGCGTCGGCGGTGGGCTCCGGCGGGCCGGCCGGTTCCGCGGACAGGCTCTCCAGGCGGGGCAGCACGGCCACGGCGGCGGTCGGCGTCGACGCCGCGTTCCAGGCCACATCCAGATCCACGGCCCGCGGCGTCCTCTCGCGGGGGCCGAAGAGGCCGTCCGCCCGGGCCCGAAGGGCCGCGGCCAGGGGGCCGGGAGCGGTCGGCAGGTACCAGGCCACCGCGGCGCCGCGGTCCGCCTGGGCCTGGGCGTGGTCCAGCAGGGCTGCGGTCAGGTCGCCCAGGGCCACGCGGGCGTCGGGGACCGGCACGTGGCCGGCCAGCTCCAGCAGCGGCGGGCGCACGTCCGTGGCGGCGCGCAGGCGGACGTCGTCGGCGCCGAGCCACGCGGCCTGGGCCTCCTCCAGATCCGCGCGGCGGAAGACGGCGGCGGTGTTGATCAGCAGCGTGCCCGCGGCGGTGGCGCGCAGGGCCGCCGGCAGGGCGTCGTCCGCGGAGGCGCGGCGGCGGCGCCACAGCAGCACCGCGGCGTCGCAGAGGATCCAGGCGCCGCGGGCCTCGCCCGGCAGGCCCCAGCGGCGGGCCAGGGCGGCGCGATCGGCGATCAGGTCGTCGGGGCCGCCCACGACCACGGCGGAGGCGGCGGCGCGCTCCTCCAGCTCGCGGTGCCAGCGGCCGGCGGCGGCCCGGCGCTCGCGACGACGCTCCAGCACCCAGCCGCGGTATCGGCGGCGCAAGGCGACGCCGGCGCCGCCGCCCTCGGCGTTCAGGCCGTCGGTGAGGTCGCCGTTGTGGGTGCGCGCCAGACGGAACCAGTGCAGCAGGGGCAGCAGATCGCCGGGCGGCGCCCCCGCGGCCAGGGCCTCCAGGTCCTGCAGGGCGGCGTCGGGATCGTCGACCGCGCCGACGGGCGGCAGGACGGTGCGGCGGCCGCCGCGCAGCTCGAGGACGGCGCCCAGCTCCCGCAGGCGTTCGGGCCGGTCCAGAACGAGGCGCCAGCGCTCCCGGCGGCCGCCCCACACGGCCACGGCGCGGTCGGGTCGGCCCGTGGTCACGATGGCGTCGCCGGCCTGGGCGAGATCCGTCATGGGATCGCCGCCGGGGATCGGGTCGGCGTCCAGGGCGAGACGCGGCGCCGGGCGCTCGCTCAGGGGCGACAGGGGCCAGCCCGCTCCGGGCATCAGCTCCGGCGGCAGGAAGGACGCGACCAGGGCGGCGGCGGCATCGCCCAGGCGGGCCAGGCTGTGGATGCCGGTGCGCAGGGCCGGATCGCCGGCGGCGAGGCCGCGCACCAGGGCCGCCCAACGGGCGCCCATGGCCAGGGCGGCCGGCACGCCCGCCGGCACGGCGGGTCCGTGCAGGGAGGGATGGCCCGCGTCGGCCGCCGCGGGAGGCTCCGCGTGGTCGTCGCGGTCCTCGGCGGCCAGCACGTCCAGCAGCAGGGGCAGGGACCAGTCCGTCCAGGGGCACGCGTCGTCCAGGGCCAGCACGCGGCCGGCGCAGGGGGCCAGGAAGGCGGCCAGCGCGGCGGGGTCGACGTCGGCGTCGCACCAGGCGGCGTCGCGGGGGCGGTCGTCGGACCAGAGCACGGCCCACCAGCGCTCGTCGCGGCGGGCGAGCACCGCCCAGGCGCAGGCCCCGCCCGCCGGGCGGCGGCGGCGGATGCGGTCGCGGGCGGCCGCGGCCTCGCTGCCGGCCGGCGCGTCGGCGAGCAGGCCCAGGGCCTCGTCGTAGCGGGGCACCGGCAGGTGGTGGGCGTCCAGGTTGGCCAGCAGCCGCACGGCGCGCAGGCGCACGGCGTCGCGCTCGGGGTCGGCGCCCCGGGACGAGGCGAGATAGGTCAGGTACGCGGCGGCGGCGGCGGCGGGGCGGCGGGCGTGCTCCAGGAGCTCGCCGCGCAGGTGGCCCAGGGCCGCGGCGTCGGGGGCGTCGTCCAGGAGGGCGGCGGCGCGGGCGGCCACGTCGGCGGCGTCGGCATCGGCGGCGCCGGGGCCGCGCAGCAGATCCAGCACCTCGGCGGCGGCGCGGGCGGCGGCCGGCGGCGCCAGGAAGCCCGGCGGCGGCAGCAGGTCCCCCGCGGGCAGCGCCGCGGCGGCGCGGGCGGCGGCCAGGGCCGCGTGCAGCAGGGGCGCGCAGCGTTCGGGATCGGGCTCCTGCAGCGCGCTGCGCGAGAGCACGCCCACGGCCTCGCTCAACAGGGGCAGGTCCGACGGCCGGGCGCGGGCGCCCAGCATCCCTTCGGCATCGGTGAGCAGGGCCCGGGCGGCGGCGCGGTAGTCGGCCTGGAAGTCGCGGCAGGCGCGCTCCCAGCGGCCCGGGTCCTCGGCCGGCCCCTGGCCGCGCACGCTGCGCCAGAGGCGGCGCGCGGTGTCGCCCATGGTCTCCGAGAGGAAGACGCGGCCCGGCGACTGGTCGCGCAGCCGCCGGGCCTCGTCGTAGGCGGCCTCGGCCGCGAGCAGGCGTCCCTCCCCCAGATGGGTCTCGGCTCGGTTGAGGGCGCTCCAGTAGCTCATGCGTCTCCCGCGGCGGTTCAGACCACGATGTTGACCAGCTTGTTGGGAACCACCACCACGTTGCGCGGCGTGCGGCCCTCCAGCAGCTCGGGAATGCGTCCGTGGGCCAGGGCGGCGGCCTGGACGGCGGCGCGGTCGGCGTCGCGCGGCTGGTCCAGGCGCTCGCGGATCTTGCCGTTGATCTGCACCACGTAGGTCACCGAATCGGCCACCAGGAACTCGTCGCGCCAGACGGGCCAGGCGGCGTCGAACACGCCCGGGCCGTTGCCCAGCCGCTCCCAGAGCTCCGCGCCCAGGGACGGCGCGAAGGGCGCGAGCATGAGCGCCAGGGACTCCAGGCCCTCGCGCAGATGCGCGTCGTCCAGGCTGGCCGTGTTGCGGCCGGCGTAGGCGTACAGCGCGTTGGTCAGCTCCATGAGGCGGCTCAGGGCCGTGTTGAACTGGAAGCGCTCCAGGTCCTGGGTGCAGCCCTTGATGGAGTTGTGCAGGACCACGCGCAGGTCCTTCCAGCGCGCCTCGATCTCGTCCGACGGGATGGGCGGCGCGTCGTCGCCGGCGTCGCCCGCGGGCGAGCGGCCCTCGGCGGCGGCCTCGAACAGGCGCCACACGCGGTGCACGTAGCGGTTCATGCCGTCGATGCCCTCGTCCGTCCAATCGCCGCCCTCGGCGAAGGCGAAGCCGAACATCAGGTAGGCGCGCAGCACGTCGGTGCCGTAGCGCTCCAGGTAGTCGGCGGGCACCACGGTGTTGCCCTTGCTCTTGGACATCTTGGCGCCGTCGCGCGTGATCATGCCCTGGTGCCGCAGCGCCCGGAACGGCTCCTCGCTGGGCACCAGGCCCAGGTCGAAGAGCACCATGTTCACGAAGCGCGAGTAGATCAGGTGGCCGTAGGCGTGGTCCGCGCCGCCCACGTACATGGCCACGGGCATCACCTTGTCCAGGCGCGCGCGGTCGAAGGGCTCGTGCGCGCGGTGCGGGTCCGGGTAGCGCAGGTAGTACCAGGAGCTGCACACGAAGGTGTCCATGGTGTCGGCGTCGCGGGTGCCGGGCTTGCCGCAGCGCGGGCACGGCGTGCGGATCCACTCCGCGGCGGTGGCCAGGGGCGACTTGCCCTTGGGCTTGTAATCGCTCACGTCGGGCAGCAGCACGGGCAGCTCCGACGCGGGCACGGGCACGGCGCCGCAGTCGTCGCAGTGCACCACCGGGATGGGCGCGCCCCAGTAGCGCTGGCGGCTGATGATCCAGTCGCGCAGGCGGTACTGGATGGTGGTCTTGCCCAGGCCGGCCCGCTCCAGGGCGGCCACGATGGCGGCGCCGCCCTCCTTGGACTCCTTGCCGTCGTGGGGTCCCGAGTTCACCAGGGTGCCGGCGCCGGTGTACGCCTCGGTCAGCGGCGTGTCGGCGGCGTCGCCCTCGCCGGCCACCACGCGGCGCACGGGCAGGCGGAGGGCCTGGGCGAAGGCGTAGTCGCGCTCGTCGTGGCCGGGCACGGCCATCACGGCGCCGGTGCCGTAGCTGGCCAGCACGTAGTCGGCCACCAGGATGGGCACGGCCTCGCCGTTGACGGGATTGATGGCCATCAGCCCCGTGGCCACGCCGGTCTTGGGACGGTCCGTGCTCTGGCGGTCGACCTCGCTGAGGCGGCCGGCGTCGCGCCGGTAGGCCTGCACGGCCTCGCGGTTCTCCGGCACGGTCAGGGCGTCGGTCAACGGATGTTCGGGGGCCAGCGCCATGTAGGTCACGCCGTAGAGCGTGTCCGGGCGCGTGGTGAAGACGCGCAGGGCCACCGACCCGTCGTCCAGGCGCTCCGTGCCCGCGGGCAGCTCGCCGGGCACCGCGTCCGCGGGCACGCGGAAGACCAGCTCCGCGCCGTGGCTGCGGCCGATCCAGCTGGTCTGCTTCTTCTTGGTCTCCTCCGGCCAGTCCAGGTCCGCCAGGTTGTCCACCAGGCGGTCCGCGTACTTCGTGATGCGGAAGCACCATTGGCGCAGGTTCCGCCGCTCCACCGGCGAGCCGTCGCGCTCGCAGCAGCCGTCCACCACCTGCTCGTTGGCCAGCACCGTCTGGCAGGAGTTGCACCAGTTCACGGGCATGTCGGCGCGGTAGGCCAGATCGTTCTCGAGCAGCGTGAGGAAGAGCCACTGGGTCCACTTGTAGTACTCGGGCGTGTGGGTCGCCAGCTCGCTGCGCCAGTCGTACATGGGCGTGAGGGTGCGCAGCTGCTCGCGGATGACCTTGATGTTCTCCGCCGTGTGCACGCCGGGATGCACGCCGCACTTGATGGCGTAGTTCTCCGCCGGCAGGCCGAAGCTGTCGAAGCCCACGGGCTGGAACACGTCCTTGCCGCGCAGGCGCTGGAAGCGGGCGAAGGTGTCGGCGGGCACGTAGTTGTACCAGTGGCCCAGGTGCAGCTTGTCCCCGGAAGGATAGCTGAACATGCTCAGCACGTAGTAGGGCTCGCGGTCGCCGTCCCAGGCGGTCTCGCCGTCGCCGGCGTCGCGCCAGCGCTCGGCCCAACGCTGCTCGATGGCTTTGAAATCGTAGTCCGCCATGTCGACTCGTCCTCCGCGGCGCGGGAATTCCGGGGTTGCGGGCAGGGTGGTGACGACGCCGCGCGGGCGTCGGTCGCGCAACAGTAAACGGGCCGGCGCGGCGGCGCCACCCCCGATTTGGTCAGCCCACGCCCCGCAGCAGGCGCACGCTCAGGCCGCCGCCGTCGGGCGCGAATTCCACGGCCGCCACGTCGAAGCGGAAGTGCTGCACGCCCCGCGGCGGCTCCTCGTGCAGATAGCGGCGGACCACGCGGCGCAGACGCGCCAGGCGGCGCGGTCCCACGGCCTCCTCCGGCAGGCCGCAGCGGCGGCCGCGGCGGGCCTTCACCTCGCAGAAGACCAGCAGGTCGTCGCGGCGCAGGACCAGGTCCAGCTCGCCTTCGGCGCGGCGCCAGCGCCGGGCCACGGGCCGCAGGCCGGCGGCGGCGTAGGCCAGCACGGCGGCGTCCTCGCCCAGGCGGCCCAGGGTCTGGCGGTCGGGGGTCTGGCGGTCGGGGGTCTGGCGGTCGGGGGTCCGGCGGTCGGGAATCCCGAGCTCCGGGGTCTGGTGATCCGGGTGGGTCATGACGACGGGCGCCGATCCGGGAGTCGGAATGGGAGGCGACGCCACGCGCCGGAGCAAGTCCCCTACCAGAGCCGCCCCTGCACCAGCTCCGCCACCGGCCTGAAGGTGCGGCGGTGCAGGGGGCAGGGCCCCAGGCGGTGCAGGGCGTCCAGGTGCGCGGCCGCGCCGTAGCCCTTGTGGCCCGCGAAGCCGTAGCCGGGCCAACGCGCGTCCAGGTCCGCCATGAGGCGGTCCCGGGTCACCTTGGCGATGATGGCGCCGGCGGCCACCGCGGCGCTGGCGCCGTCTCCGCCCACCACGGTACGCGTGGGCCAGGGCACCTCGGGGGCGTGCACGCCGTCCACCAGGACCAGGTCCGGGGCACGCCCCAGCAGCGCCAGGGCGCCGGCCATGGCTTCCAGGCTGGCGCGCAGGATGTTGATCTCGTCGATGCGGGCGGGGGAAACGGCGAAGGCGCCCCAGCAGAGGGCGCCTCGCACGATGGCGTCGTAGAGGGCGTCGCGGCGCCTGGCCGTGAGCCGTTTGGAATCATCCAGGCCGTCCGGACACCAGCCCGGGGGCAGGATGGCGGCGCCGGCCACGACCGGGCCCGCCAGACAGCCGCGCCCGGCCTCGTCCACCCCCGCCACCAGCTGGTGGGGGGCGGCGCGGCAGGCGGCGTCGAACTGGGCCAGACCGGCGCCGGCGCGGCTCACTTGACGATGCGACGCTCGCGGATGCGGGCCTTGCGGCCGGTCAGGCCGCGCAGGTAGTACAGCTTGGCGCGGCGCACGCGGCCGTGACGGACCAGCTCGATGCCGGCCAGGCTCGGCGTGTGCAGCGGGATCACGCGCTCCACGGCCACGCCGTTGCTGATCTTGCGCACCGTGATGGACTCCTCGTTGGCCGTGCCGCTCTGGGCCATGACCACGCCCTCGTAGTTCTGCACGCGCGTCTTGCCGCCCTCGGTGATCTTCATCTGGCAGCGGACGGTGTCGCCGATCTGGAACGCGGGCAGGTCGGTCTTGAGATTCTCCTGCCGCAGGCTGTCGATGACGTTGCTCATCGCGGGTCTCCTCTGTCGCCGGCCGGGGTCGTTCCGGTCCGGTATCGTGGTCCGGCGTCGTCGCCGCCCGATGCGGCCGCCGCGCCTCGCTCGTGGGTCTCAGTCCTCGTCGGCCAGCAGGTCGGGACGCCGGTCCCGGGTCCGCTCGCGCGACCGCTCCTCGCGCCACGCCTCGATGTTGGCGTGGTGTCCGGACAGGAGCACCTCCGGCACCTCCAGGCCCCGGTACTCCGGAGGCCGCGTGTACCAGGGGCACTCCAGGCGGCCGTCCAGGGCCGCCGTGAAGCTGTCCTGCTCCGCGGAGTCGCTGTTGCCCAGCACCCCGGGGATGCGCCTCACCAGCGCGTCGATGACCACCAGGGCCGGCAGCTCGCCGCCGGTCAGCACGTAGTCGCCGATGGACACCTCGCGCGGGTTCAGCAGATCCAGCGCGCGCTGGTCGATGCCCTTGTAGTGGCCGCAGATCAGCACGATCTCGCCGGCCGCCTGCGCCCGGCCCAGGAGTTCCAGGACCAGGCCTTCCGAGAGCGTCTCCCCCTGGGGCGTCATCAGCAGCACCAGGGCGTCGTCGTTCCCGCGCACCGCCTCGACGGATTCCACCACCGGCGGCGCCATCATGATCATGCCGGCGCCGCCCCCGTAGGGGTAGTCGTCGACGGTGCGGTGCTTGTCCACCGCATGGTCGCGGATGTCCTCGACCGTGTATTCCACCTGCCCCTGGCGCGCCGCCCTGCCCAGGATGCTGGTCTCCAGCACCGGCCGGATCATCTCCGGGAACAGGGTCAGCACCTTAATCGCCAGCGACATCCAGCAGCCCTTCCGGCGGGTCGATCACCAGCGGGGCGCCCAGCCCCGCGCCGTCCACCAGGATGGGCGGCACCGCGGGGATCAGCACCTCGCGTCCGCCGCGGCGGATGGCCAGGGTGAACTGCGGGCCGTAGAGGCGCACCTCGTGCACCTCGCCCAGCACCGCGCCCGCCGTGTCGCGCACCTCGCAGCCCAGCCAGCGGAACGGCAGTCCGCCGCGGGGCTTGGGGAAGCCGGGCTCCGGGTATCGGCTCCGGAGGAAGCCGATGCTCCGTCCGACCCGGGCTTCCGCGGCGTCGCGATCCTCCACGCCGTCCACGGCCACCACGTAGCAGGGGCCGTGCGAACGCCAGTCCTGGACCTCCACCGGGACGCCGTCGTCCCAGATCAGCAGGTCCGTGTCGAGCAGGTCCTCATGCCAGTCGATCATGGGGTAGAGCTTGATCTCTCCCCTCAGACCGACCGCCTTGACCACCTGGGCGAGCTGGATGAAGCCGTCGACGGGCGCGCCCATGGGCGCGTCAGGCCGACGTCTCGTCGGCGGCCGGCGCGGCGGCCTCGGCGGCCACGGCGTCCTCGTCGGCGATCTCCAGGCCGAAGGTGCGGCCGGACCGCTTGCCCATGGCCTCCAGCAGGGTGCGCAGGGACTTGGCCGTCTGCCCGCCCTTGCCGATCACCTGGCCCAGATCGTCCGCGTGGACGTGGACCTCGAAGATCTCCCCGCCGTCGCGCTCCAGGCGGCGGATGCGCACGTCGTCCGGGTGGTCCACCAGGTTGACCACGACCCAGGACACCAGATCCAGCGCGGACGCCATCACTGGGCCTCGCCGTCCTCCGCGGGCGCCTCGGCGGCGGCCTCGCCCTCGGACTCGGCGGCGGCCGCGGCCTCGGCGGCGGCGGCGGCCTCGGCGGCGGCGGCGGCTTCGGCCTCCTCCTTCGCCTTGCGCTCGGCCTCGGCCTTGGCCTTGCGCTCGGCGTCGGCCTTGGCCTTGGCGCGCGAGTCGGCACGGTTGGCGCTGTCGCTCTTCCAGGCGGCCACGCGGGACTCCACCTCGGCGGCGTCCAGGCCCTTGTTCTGCAGCTCGCGGCGCAGCAGCACGCCCTCGTTCTTCATCAGCGACCGGGCGGTGCTGGAGAGCTCCGCGCCCTGGTTCAGCCAGCTGATGATCTCCGCATCGTGGAGCTGCACCTCGTACGGATCCGCGAAGGGGTTGTAGAAGCCGAGGTTGGCGATGTAGGCGCCGTCGCGGCGGCTGCGGCTGTCGGTCACGACGAGACGGTAGAAGGGGCGCTTCTTCCGTCCCATGCGCGTGAGTCGGATCATCGTGGACACGGTGTACCTCCGGGTCGTGTCGCTGGGTCAATCGGAACGCCCTGCGGCGTCCCCGCCTGGGGCCCTGGGCGCAAGCCGGCGAATATAGCCTCCGCCGCGCCGGGTGCCAAGCCCCGTTGAAAAGAGCCTCGCGGGACCTCCCGCCGGCTCAGCCTCGTCCCAGAAGCTTCTGGGCGAAGTTCTCCATGCCTCCCGCCGCGTTGATCTGGCGCATCATGCGGCGCATGTCGCGGTACTGCTTGAGCAGCTTGTTCACCTGCGACACGTTGGCGCCGCTGCCGCGCGCGATGCGCTTGCGTCGGGAGCCGTTGATCAGCTCGGGGTTGCGGCGCTCGGCCGGGGTCATCGAATTGATGATGGCCTCCACCCGCGTGAGCTGCTTCTCATCCACGTTCTGCTTGTCCAGCGCGCCGCCGTCCACCCCGGGGAGCATCTTCATGATGCCCTTCAGGGGGCCCATCCGGCGCACCTGGCGGATCTGCTTCTGGAAGTCCTCCAGGGTGAACTGGTTCTGCATGAAGCGGTCGGCCAGGTCCTGGGCCTCGTCCATGTCCATGCTGGACTCGGCCTTCTCGATGAGCGTGAGCACGTCGCCCATGCCCAGGATCCGGCTCGCCATGCGGTCCGGATGGAAGGTCTCCAGGTCCCCGATCTTCTCGCCCACCGAGACCAGCTTCACCGGCCGCTGGGTCACGCGCAGCACGCTCAGGGCCGCGCCGCCGCGGGCGTCGCCGTCCATCTTGGTCAGCACGGCGCCGTCGAAGCCCACGCGGTCCGCGAACTCCTTGGCGACGGTCACCGCCTCCTGGCCGATCATGGCGTCCACGGCCAGGAGCTTCTCGTGCATGGGCACGGTCTTGTCGATCTCGCCCAGCTCGTTCATCAACGTGTCGTCGATGTGCAGGCGGCCGGCCGTGTCCACGATGAGCACGTCGCACCGGTTGTCCTTGGCGCGGCGGTGCCCCATCTTCACGATCTGGGCGGCGTTGCGGCGCTCGCGGTCGCTGTGGACCGGCACGCCGATCTGCTCGGCCAGGGTGTGCAGCTGGTCGATGGCCGCGGGGCGGTAGATGTCCGCCGCCACCAGCATGGGGCTGCGCCCCTCCTGCTTCAGCTTGTGGGCCAGCTTGGCGCAGAAGGTGGTCTTGCCCGAGCCCTGCAGGCCCATGACCATCACCGTGGCGATGGGCTCGCCGTCCAGCTTCAGCGGCGCCGCCTGCCCGCCCATGAGCTCCACCAGCTCGTCGCGGACGATCTTCACCACCTGCTGATCCGCCGAGAGGTCCTCCCAGACCTTCTGACCCACCGCCTTCTCGCTGACCGCGGCCACGAACTGCTTGGCCACCTGGTAGTTCACGTCGGCCTCGAGCAGGGCCATGCGCACCTCGCGCATGGCGTCGCGGACCAGGTCCTCCGTGAGGTGGTCCTTGCCGGAGAGCTTCTTGAGGGCTCCCCCGAGCCGGCTGGTCAGGTCCTGGAACACGGTGGTCGAAATCCTTCGGCAACAAGCGGTTGACTGGTGACGCCCCTGGCGCACAAAAACAACGGGCGGGCGTCGTCCGACGCCGGCCCATTGAGCCGCGATCGCCTAGAATAGGCCACGAGGACCAGGAAAGCAAGGGATTTCGTGGTCTAGCGCCCGCGCAGGGAGGCCACGGCGGCGGCCCGGTCCGCGGCCCCGAAGAGGTAGGAGCCGGCCACCAGGATGTCCGCCCCGGCCTCGCGGGCCAGGGCCGAGGTGGCGGCGTTGATCCCCCCGTCCACGCTGATGGCGAAGCCCAGGCCCCTCTCCCGGCGCCGGCGGGCCAGCTCCGCGATGCGGCGCGGCGCCTCCTCCAGGAAGGCCTGGCCGCCGAAGCCCGGCTCCACGCTCATCACCAGCACCAGGTCCAGGTCCGGCAGGTAGGGGTCCAGGGCGTCCAGATCCGTGCCCGGGCGCAGGGACAGGCCGGGCCGCATGCCGGCCGCGCGGACGGCGGCCAGGGTGGCCGCGGCATCGGCGTCGCTCTCCACGTGGAAGGTCAGGGCGTCCACCCCGGCGCGGGCGAAAGGCTCCACCAGCGCGTCGGGCCGCGTGACCATGAGATGGGCGTCCAGGAGCAGATCGGTGCGGCGGCGCAGGGCCTTGGCGATGAAGGGGCCGAAGGTCAGGTTGGGCACGAAGTGCCCGTCCATCACGTCCAGGTGGAAGAGATCGGCTCCGGCGGCCTCCATGGAGGCCATGTCCTGCGCCGCCGCGCCGAAGTCGGCCGACAGCAGCGAAGGCGCCACGGCCACGTCACCGCGTGGATGCCACCAGCTCAACGGTGCCCCCCTTCGCCACGCGGGAGCCCGGGTCCGGACGCTGCTTCAGCACGGTGTTGGCCGGCACGCGGCCGTCGCGCTCGTAGCGCACGGGGGACAGCACGCAGCCGGCGGCCTCGGCCGCGGCGCGGGCGGAGAACAGGGAGCGGCCCCGCAGGTCCGGCATGAGCAGGGCGCGGCCGCTGACCGGCGCCACCACCACCATGTCCACGGACTCCCCCTTGGCCAGGGGCGTGCCCGCGGCCGGGGACTGCAGGCCCACGCTGGCGGCCACGGCGCCGGGATCACGCATCTCCAGCACCCGCCCCACGCGGAAGGACTCCCGCTGCAGGGTGGCCTCGGCCTGGCGGCGGCTCAGACCCTGGAGGCGGGGCACCGGTCCGGCGGCGTGCCCGTCGCTGAGCACCACGGCCACGCGGCGGCCGGCGCGGATCACGGCGCCGGCCCGCGGCGCCTGGTGGATCACGCCGCCGGCGGGGATGGACGGATGGGATTCCGCGCGCACGGTCTCCACCGCCAGGCCCTCCGCCTGGGCGGCCTCGCGGGCCCGCTCCAGGGGCAGGCCGGCCAGGTCCGGCACCCGGACCTCCGGGTTGCGGTGCACCAGGCGGGGCATGAGCAGGAAGTTGAAGGACAGCACGCCCAGGACGAAGACCACGCCCAGGGCCGCCAGCAACAGCAGGAACTGCCAGATCTTCACGTGGTCCGCTCCTCTCTCCCCGCCGGATCTCCGCGCCGCAGCCGGGCCGCGAAGAAGCCGTCGCCGCCGTCGGGATCCGGCCACCAGCGGCGCTGCCAGGCGCCGTCGGACCAGGGATCCGGTTCCAGCTCGGGGGCCGTGCGGCGCAGGGCCTCCAGCACGTCCTCGTTCTCCTCCCGCTCCAGGGAGCAGGTGGCGTAGAGCAGGCGGCCGCCGGGGCGCAGCAGGCGCACCGCGGCCGCGGCCAGATCGGCCAGCAACGCGCCGTTGCGGGCCGGGGTTCCGGGCTCCAGGCGCCAGCGCCCTTCCGGGTGGTGGCGCAGCACGCCGGTGCCGCTGCAGGGCCCGTCCAGCAGGACCGCGCCGAAGGCGCCGTCGCGGAAGGGGGCCCGCATCCCATCCGCTGATACCACGGACACCGGGCCGGGCTCAACCCTTTCCAGGTTGGCGCGCAGGGGCGCCAGGCGCGCGGCGCCCAGGTCCGCCGCCACCAGCAGGGCGTCGTCGGGCAGGCGGCGGCGCAGGTGGAGCGTCTTGCCGCCGGGGGCGGCGCAGAGGTCCAGGCCCGGACCCTCCAGGTCCGCGGCGAGGAGCTCCGTGGCCTCCTGCACGTGGAGATCCTGGACGATGAGCTCGGGGTGGGCGGCCAGCAGCGCGCCCAGGGCGTCGCGGCCCAGGCGCGCCGTCAGGCGCAGCGACGACGGGTGCGGCCCGGGGACCACATCCGCGCCTTCGGCGGCGAGGGCGGTGGCCACGGCCTGCGGGTCGGCGCCGGGCAGCACGTGGAGCCAGAGGGGCGGCGGCGTGTTGGCGGCCGCGGCCACCGCCGCGGCCCGTTCCGCGCCGAAGCGCTCCACCCAGCGGGCGGCCAGCCAGGGCGGCAGCGACGCCCAGGTGCTCAGGTGCGCCACCGGATCCCGGCTCAGCGTCGCGAAGCCGCGGGGCAGCGATGCCCGGCGAGCCGCCTGGTCCTCCCCCAGCCGTCGCCGCACGTTCTGCAGCAGACCGTTGACGAAGCCCGCGGCGCCGGCCCCGCGGCCCTGGCGCGCCAGCTGCACGGTCTGGTCCACGGCCGCGTAGTCGGGCACGCCGTCGCAGGCCAGGAGCTGGTGCAGGGCCAGGCGCAGGAGATCGCGCACGTCCTTGGCCACGTGGTCGGGGCGCTGGGCGAAGTGGTCGATGACGTGGTCGTAGCGGCCGCGCCAACGCACGGCGCCCTGGACCAGCTCGGCGCAGAAGGCGCGCTCGCGGGGGTCGGACAGGGCGTCCAGGGCGCGGTGGAGGGCGGCGTCGAAGGGGGCGCCGCGGGCCACGGCGCGCAGGGCTTCGGCGGCGCGGAGGCGGGCCGGCGAGACGCTCATGAACGCAGCACGCTCCCCACCGGCACCGGGCGGCCGCGCAGGTACTCGGCGGCTGTCATGGGGCGTTTGCCCGGGTTCTGCAGGCCGGTCACGCGCAGGGCGCCCTCGCCGCAGGCCACCACCAGGCCGTCGACGTCGGCGGCGAGCACCGTGCCGGGCTCCGCGTCGAAGACGTGCAGGGCCTCCGGGCGCGCCTCGGTCACCTTGAGCTGCCGCTCGTCCAGGAAGGTGACGGCGCCCGGCCAGGGGTTCAGGCCGCGGATCTGGTTGTGCACCGTGAGCACCGGCCGCTCCCAGCGGATGGGCGACAGGCTGCGGTTGAGCTTGGGCGCGTACACGGCGCCCTCGTCGTTCTGCATGCGGGCGTGCACCGTGCCCGCCTCCAGGCCGCGCAGGGTGTAGACCATGAGGTCCGCGCCCTGGCCGGCCAGAGTCTCCAGCAGCTCGCCGGAGGTGGCCTCCGGATCGATGGCCAGGGCGCGCTCCGCCAGCACCGGTCCCGTGTCCACGCCGGCGTCCATGCGCATGACCGACACGCCGGTCCAGAGGTCGCCGTGCAGGATGGCGTAGTGCACCGGGGACACGCCGCGCCAGCGGGGCAGCAGCGAGGCGTGCAGGTTGATGCAGCCGAAGCGCGGCAGGTTCAGCAGGGACTCGCGCAGGATGTGGCCGAAGGCCACCACCACCACGGCGTCGGGCTGCAGTTCGCGCACGCGGGCGGTGACCGCCGCGGCGTCGCCCCGGCCCCAGTCCATGACCGGCAGGCCGTGGCGCTGGGCCGCGGCCTTGACCGCCGTGGTCTCCACCTTGCGGCCGCGGCCGCGGGCGCGGTCCGGCTGCGTGACCACCAGGGGGATGTCGCAGCGCGCCTCCACCAGGGCGTCCAGGGTGGGGACGGCGAAGTCGGGGGATCCCATGAAGACGATGCGCACGCGGCCCTCCTCCGGCGGCGTCGGGTCCCGGGAGGCGGCGGCCCTCAGCGCCAGCCCAGGCGCCAGAGGCCCATGCGCAGACGCACGCGGAGCCGCTCCCAGCCGGAAAGATGGTCCACGAACAGGATCCCGTCCAGGTGGTCGATCTCGTGCTGCACCACGCGGGCCAGCAGCGCGTCGTCGGCCAGCTCCTGCTCCTGCCCGTCCTCGCCGCGGTAGCGCACCCGCACCGCCCGCGGCCGCATCACGTTGCGGTACACGCCGGGAAAGGAAAGGCACCCCTCCAGGAAGGGCACCCGGTCCGGCGAGAGCTCCGTCAGCACGGGGTTGACGAGGACCCGCGCGCGGGCGGGCGGGTCCTCCGGGCGGCGGATGAGGATCACGCGGCGGCGGTCGCCCACCTGGGGCGCGGCCAGGCCCACGCCCTGCTCCCGCTCCATGATCCGGCGCATGTCGCGGATCAGGTCCGGCAGATCGGGGTCGGCGGGATCGGCGGGAGCGCAGGGCTCCCGCAGGGTCGGATCCCAGCAATAGACCAGGCGCCGCGCCGCACGCGACATGCTACGACTCGAGGACCTGGGCCACGGCGTTGCGCGCCACCTCGAGCTTCACGCCCTCCTTGGTGGCGCAGACCAGGCGGTCCTCCTTCACGTCCTTGACCGTGAGGATCAGCCCGCCGTTGGTCACGATCACCGTGTCGCGCTTGAGCGATTCCAGCATCTGCTTGTGCTGCTTCTGCCGCTGGGCCTGGGGACGCCAGATCAGCAGGTAGAAGATCAGCACCATCATGCCGATGAAGACCAGGTTCATCATCAGGGGGCCGGCGCCGCCGCTCTGGGCGCCGCCCTGGGGCGCGGGGCTCATGGCCAGGAAGTTCACCAGGGACATGGGTCCTCTCCTTCATCGAGGGTCGTCGTGGATGGGCGATCCTGGCACAGGCGCGCCCGGGGTGCAACGTCAGCGTCCGCCGGGAGGGCGGCGCCGGGCTTCGTCGATGCGGCGGGCCTCCCCCTCGCGCCAGCGCGCCAGGGCCGGCCGGGCGTAGGCGCCCAGGTCCCCCGCCGCGATGGCCGCGCGGATCTCCCGCATCAAGGTCTGATAGAAGTGCACGTTGTGCCAGGAGGCCAGGGTCTGCCCCAGCAGCTCGCGGCTGGCGAAGAGGTGCCGGATGTAGGCGCGGCTGTGGCGGGCGCACACCGGGCAGTCGCAGTCGGGATCCAGGGGGCGGCCGTCGTCGGCGTAGGGGCTGTTCTTGATGACCAGGCGGCCGTCGCGCGTGATCACGGTGCCCTTGCGCGCCATGCGCGTGGGCAGCACGCAGTCGAACATGTCCACGCCGGCCAGCACGGCCTCCAGGATGTCGTCGGGGAAGCCCACGCCCATGAGGTAGCGCGGACGGTCCTGCGGCAGCAGGGCGGCGGTGTGCGCGGCCAGCTCGTACATCTGGGGCACCGGCTCCCCCACCGACAGCCCGCCGATGGCGTAGCCCGGCAGGTCCAGGTCCGCCAGCATGGCCGCGGCGCGCGTGCGCTCGTCGGGCAGGAAGCCCCCCTGCACGATGCCGAAGAGCACCCGCTCCCAGCCCGCCCGCTCGGTGCGGCCGCCCGCGCCGAACACGCGCAGGCAGCGTTCCAGCCAGCGGAAGGTGCGGTCCACGCTGTCGCGTGTGGCGCGCGCGTCGCTGCCGAAGGGCACGAAGTGGTCGAAGGCCATGACGATGTCCGCGCCCAGCGCCAGCTGCACCTCCATGGAGAGCTCCGGCGTGAACACGTGGCGGCTGCCGTCCAGGTGGCTCTGGAAGGCCACGCCCTCCTCGTCCAGGCGGTTGAGATGGGCCAGGGAGAAGACCTGGAAGCCGGCGCTGTCGGTGAGCAGGGCGCCGTCCCAGGACTCGAAGCGGTGCAGCCCGCCGTGGCGCTCCACCAGCGCGTGGCCGGGCCGCAGGTAGAGGTGGTAGGTGTTGCCCAGGATGATGCGCGCGCCGGTGGCCGCCACCTGGTCGAAGGTCATGGTCTTGACCGACCCCGCCGTGCCCACGGGCATGAACACCGGCGTGGGGATGTCGGCGTGGGGCGTGCGCAGCAGGCCCAGGCGCGCCGCCGAGCCGGGGTCGCGCGCCTCCACGGTGAAGCCGAAGGTCGGTCGGTCGCTCATGGGGTCTCCTCCGCGTCGGCGACGGGCAGGATCAGCGAGGCGTCGCCGTAGCTGTAGAAGCGCAGGCCGCGCGCCACGGCCGCCGCGTACAGGCCGCGCCAGCCTTCGCCGCCGGTGGCGCAGGCCACGAGCATGAGCAGCGACGAGCCCGGCAGGTGGAAGTTGGTGATCAGGCCGTGGGCCGCGCGCAGCCGCGCGGGCGGACGCAGGAACAGGCGGGTGCGGCCGGACACGCGCCAGGCGTCGTCCTCGCGCACGGCCTCGCCGTCGAACAGGGGGCGCGCCTCCGCGTCCGCCGGCCACGCGCGATGGTCCGGCCCGGGGGCGTCCAGATCCAGCCGGGCCACGGTCTCCAGCACGCGCAGGCTGGTGGTGCCCACGGCGATCACGCGGCCGCCGGCGGCGCGCGCCGCGGCCACCGCCCGCCAGGCGTCGGCGTCCAGCGCGAAGCTCTCGGCATGGAGGCGCTCCTCCGCCAGGTCGCGGTCGTCGGGGTTGCGGAAGGTGCCGGCGCCCACGTCCAGACGCACGCGGGCCAGGCCCACGCCGCGGTCCCGCAGGCGCTCCAGCAGCGGCGCGTCGAAGTGGAGGCCGGCCGTGGGCGCGGCCACCGATCCCGCCGCGCCGGCGTACACGGTCTGGTAGCGCTCGCGGTCCGCGTCGGCATCCTCGGGCAGGCCGTCGGCGCGGCGCGCCTTGAGGATGTACGGCGGCAGGGGCATGCGGCCGTGGTCGCGGGCCAGGGCGGCCAGGTCGGCGCCGCGGCCGGCGGCCAGGAAGCCGTCTCCGCGCCGCTCCAGCAGCGTCACGCCCAGGCCCGGCGCCGCGGCCAGGGCCAGCGTCTCCCCGTGGGCCAGGCGGCGGGCCGGACGCGCCAGCACCTCCCAGCGGCCGTCGCCGGCGGGACGCTCCAGCAGCACCTCCACGCGCCCGCCCGAGGCCTGGCGCACGCAGTCCAGGCGCGCGGGGATCACGGCGCTGTCGTTGACCACCAGCAGGTCGCCGGCGCGCAGCAGGTCCGGCAGCTCGGCGAAGGCCGACTCCCCCAGCACCGCGCCGCCGCCGTCGCAGCGCAGCAGGCGCGAGGCCGAGCGCTCCGGCGCGGGGGCGCGGGCGATCAGGTCCGCGGGCAGATCGTAGTGGAAGGCCGCCGCGACGGCCGCCGGGTCCAGGGGCGCGGTCATGTCAGAGGAGCTCCCCCTGCGGCGTGCCCGCGGGCGGCTCCAGGTCCAGGTGCGCGTAGGCCCGCGCCGTGGCCTCGCGGCCGCGCGGCGTGCGCTTGAGCAGGCCGGTCTGGATCAGGTAGGGCTCCACCACGTCCTCCAGGGTGTCGCTCTCCTCCCCCAGGGACACGGCCAGGTTCTGCAGGCCCACCGGGCCGCCGGCGAAGTGATCGATGATCAGCCCGAGGTAGCGGCGGTCCAGATCCTCCAGGCCCAGATGGTCCACGCCCAGGCGCGTGAGGCCGGCGTCGGCGGCGGCGCGGTCGATCACGGTGCGCCCCTCCACCTGCGCGATGTCGCGCACCCGCCGCAGCAGGCGGTTGGCGATGCGCGGCGTGCCGCGGCTGCGGCGGGCCAGCTCCCGGGCGCCGTCGGCGTGGATCGCCACGCCCAGCACGCCCGCCGACCGCGTGATGATCTCCGCCAGCTCCTCCGCCGGATAGAAATCCAGGTGGCAGATGATGCCGAAGCGCGAGCGCAGCGCGGCGGTGATCATCCCCGCGCGCGTTGTGGCGCCCAGCAGCGTGAACGGCGGCAGGTCCAGCTGGAAGTGGCGGGCGTTGGGCCCCTTGTCCACCACCAGCTCGATGCGGCGGTCCTCCATGGCAGGGTACAGGTACTCCTCCACCACGCGGTTGAGGCGGTGGATCTCGTCGATGAACACCGCCGAGGCGCCGTCCTGCTGCGTGAGCAGGCCCACCAGCTCCGCCGTGTTCTGGAAGGCGGGACCGCTGCTCAGCCGCATCTCCAGGCCCATCTCGTGGGCCACGATGCCCGCCAGCGTGGTCTTGCCCAGCCCCGGCGGGCCGTAGAAGAGCACGTGGTCCAGCACCTCGTCGCGCTCGCGCGCTGCGCGGATGAACAGGCGCAGGTTGTCCTTCACCTTGGACTGCCCCACGAACTCGTCCAGCGTGCGCGGGCGCAGCGTGGGCTCCTGGGGGCCGTCGGCGGACTGCAGGTTGGGGTCGGTCCAGCGCTGGTCGGTCACGGTCGGCCTCCGTCGGGGTCCGGGAGTGCGGGAAACGGGTCGGCGGTCAGCCCAGCTGCTTCAGCGCGGAGCGCACCCACGCCACGGGATCCTGGGCCAGCTCCGGCGCGGCGGCGGCGGCGGCGTCCAGCACCTGGTCCGCGCGCGGCGACGCCAGGCCCATGCTCGCGAGCATGGCCAGGGCGGTGGTGCGGGCGGGCGTGGCGGGCGCGCTGGGCGCGCCGGCGGCTCCCGGCGCCGGCAGGCCGGCCAGCAGCTCCGCGGGCACCTTGCTGGCCAGCTCCACCACCAGGCGCGCGGCGGACTTCTTGCCCACGCCCGGCAGCCTGGTCAGCGCCTTCTCGTCGCCGCGGTGCAGGGCGGCGGCGATCTCCGCCGCGGTCGCACCCGAGAGCATGCCCAGGGCCACCTTGGGTCCGATGCCGCCCACGCTCAGCAGCAGCCGGTACAGCGTGCGCGTCTCGCGCTCCAGGAAGCCGAAGAGGGTCCAGGCGTCCTCGCGCACGCTCAGGTGCGTGAACAGGCGCACGCTCTGCCCCACGGGCGGCAGGCGCTCGGCGTCGCCGGCGCTGAGCAGCACCGCCAGGCCCAGGCCGCCGGCCTCCACCACGCTCTCGGTGCCGCGCTCGGTCAGCACGCCTTCCAGGGTGGCGATCATCTCAGGCTCCCATCCGGCCGGCGATCCCGGCCGAGCGCATGGCGTGGCAGACGGCCGCGCCCAGGGCGTCGCTGGCGTCCAGCGAGGCCGGGGGCTGCGGCAGCGACAGCAGCCGCGTGACCATCCAGCGCAGCTGCTCCTTCACGGCGGCCCCGTTGCCGGTCACCGCCATCTTGATCTCCCGCGGCGCGTAGGCCTCCACCGTCAGCCCGCGCAGCGACCCCGCCAGCAGCACCGCGCCGCGGGCCTGGCCCAGGATGAGCGAGCTGCGGGCGTTGCGCGCGTTGAAGACGTCCTCCACGGCCATGACCGCGGGGCCGTGGGCGTCGATGATCTCCAGCAGCGCCTCGTGGATCACGCGCAGCCGCTCCGGCAGGGGCGCCGTGCGCGGCGCGCGGATGGTGCCTGCGTCGCGGCAGCGCAGCCGGCCGGGCACGGCCTCGATCACGCCGTAGCCGGTGGCGTGGGAGCCGGGATCGACGCCGAGGATGATCACGTTCGCTCCGGGGGTGCGGGTCATGAAAAAGCGGGGCGGCCCCGGGACCGCCCCGCACGCTCCGGCGACGCGGTCCTAGATGCTCTCCATGATCGCGGCCATCTCGTCCTCGTCAATGTCGAAGTTGGCGGACACGCGCGACACGTCGTCGAGATCGTCCATGGCCACGATGAGCTTCATGAGCGTCTCGGCGTCCTTGCCCGTCACCTGCACCTGGGTGGCAGGCTCCTGCACGATCTCGCTGCCGATGACCGGCAGCCCCTTGTCCTGCAGGGCCTGCAGCACCAGCGCGTAGTCCGTGAAGGCGGTGGTGACCACGATGGCCTCGCCGTCCTCCTCCACGTCCTCGGCGCCCGCCTCGATGGCCGCCTCCATGGCCGACTCCATGTCCACCCGCGCGGCGTCCAGGCTGATGGTGCCCTTGGCCTCGAACAGGTAGCCCACGCAGCCGTTGGTGCCCAGGTTGCCGTTGTACTTGGTGAAGACGTGCCGCACCTCGCTGGTGGTGCGGTTGCGGTTGTCCGTCTGCGTCTCCACCAGCACGGCCACCCCTCCGGGGCCGTAGCCCTCGAAGTTGAGCTCCTCGTAGATGGCGCCCTCGATCTCGCCCGTGCCGCGCTTGATGGCCCGGTCGATGTTGATGTTGGGCATGTTCTGCGCCTTGGCCGCCAGGATGGCCGTGCGCAGCCGCGCGTTGGCCTCGGGGTCCCCGCCGCCCATCTTGGCGGCCACGATGACCTCCTTGGCCAGACGCGACCACACCTTGCTGCGCGCGGCGTCCTTGGCGCCCTTCTTGCGCTTGATCGTGCTCCATTTGGAATGTCCGGACATGTTCCTCCATCGGCGGCCGGAGCCGCCCCGCGCCTGCTAGTCGGCGTCGTCGGTACGGCTCTTCTGGTACGCCTCGATCAGGTGCTTGGCGACGTCGCCCGGCACCTCGGCGTAGTGGTCGAACTCCATGCTGAACTCGCCCGTGCCCTGGGTCATGGCCCGGAGCTGGGAGGAGTACTGGTACATCTCGTCCTGGGGCACCATCGCGTTGATGATCTGGATGGGGCCTTCGGACTCCATGCCCAGCGGCTGGCCGCGGCGGCCGGAGATGTCGCCCATCACGTCGCCCATGTAGGACTCGGGCACGCGGATGGTCACCTTCATCACCGGTTCCAGCAGCGCCGGCCTGGCGTCGGGCACGCCCTTCTGCAGGGCGATGCGGGCGGCGGCCTTGAAGCTGTTCTCGCTCGAGTCCACGGCGTGGAAGGAGCCGAAGAACAGGGCGGCCTTCACGTCCACCATCTCGTAGCCGGCCACCACGCCGTGCTTCATGGTCTCGCGCAGGCCCTTCTCCACGGCCGGGATGAACTTGTTGGGCACCACGCCGCCCACGATCTCGTCCAGGAAGAGGAAGCCCTCGCCCCGGGGCTGCGGCTCCAGGCGGATGTGCACGTCGCCGAACTGGCCGCGGCCGCCGGTCTGCTTCTTGTAGCGGCCCTGCACCTCCACGGTCCCCTTGATGGTCTCCTTGAAGGCCACCTTGGGACGCTTGCGCTCCACCTCCACGCCGTACTGGGTCTTGAGGCGGGCCAGGATGGCGCCCAGGTGCATCTCGCCCTGGCCGATGAGCAGCGTCTGGCTCAGCTCGCCCTCGTGGCGCACCTCGAAGGAGGGATCCTCCTCCATGATCTTGTTCAGGCCCACGCCCATCTTGTCCTCGTCGCCCGCGTTGGCGGAGACGATGGCCTCCGCGCTGGTGGGCGTGGGGATCCCCGGGCGGGGCAGCTCGATGCTCACGCCGCCGCCGCAGAGGGTGGTGCCGGTGGGGCTGCTCTTCAGCTTGGCGGCCAGCACGATGTCGCCGCACGCCACCGTCTCCACCTTGTCGCGCCCCTTGCCCACCGCCAGGCTGAGCTGGCCGATGCGCTCGCCGTTGCCGCCCGCGGCGGTGAACTGGTCGCCGGTGCTCAGGCTGCCGCTCAGCACCTTGAGCCAGGTGTTGTCGCCGCCCTGGGACTCGCGCTGGTACTTGAAGGCGTAGGCCAGCGCTGGCTTGTCCGGGCCCACCTCCAGCTCCACGGCCTCGGTCGTGCCGGGCTTCACGCCCTTCACCTTGGTGCGGGCCGCCGGGCTGGGCAGCAGCTTCACGATGTCCTTGAGCAGGGCCAGCACGCCCACCTCGGTCACGGCGTCGGTGCAGAGGATGGGGAACACCTTGCCGGTGGAGACGCCGGCGGAGAGGCCGGCCACCAGCTGCTCGTCGGTCAGCACGCCGTTCTCCAGGAAGACCTCGATGAGCTCCTCGTCCGTCTCCGCGGCGGCGTTCATGAGCTCCTCGCGGGCGATGGCCACCTCGTCGGCCATGTCGGCCGGGATGTCCGCCAGGCGGGGCTCTCCGTTCTCGAAGTAGAAGGCCTTGTTGGCCACCAGGTCCACCACGCCCTTGAAGCTGTCGCCCTGCCCGATGGGGAGCTGGGCCGGCACGGTGGTGCCGTCCAGGATCTCGTGCATCTCGCGCACCGCGTGCTGGAAGTCCGCGTGCTCCTTGCCCATGCGCGTCACCACGAGGATCATGGGCAGGTCGCGGGCGCGGGCGATGCGCCACAGGGCGTCGCTGGCCACCTCCAGGCCGCCGTCGGCCTTGACCATGAAGATGCCGCCCTCGCAGGCCTCCAGGCCGCAGTAGAGGTCGCAGCGGAAGTCGGTCACGCCGGGCACGTCCACCATGTTGATCTTGTGGCCGTCCACCTCCATCCAGGCCATGGCCGCGCTCATGGTCTGGTGCTTGTCGATCTCCTCGTCCAGGTAGTCGAACACCGAGCTGCCCTCGTCCACCACGCCGCGACGACCCACCTTGCCGGACCTGTGGAGCATGGTGTCCGCCAGGCTCGTCTTGCCCACGCCATGAGGGGCGATGAGTATCACGTTGCGGATCTTGTCCGTGGTGTAGGTCTTCAAGGCGGTCCTCCCGAAGGCGCCGGCGGCCGGGGCCGCGGGCGGGGTCTGAGGTGGTCGGAATCCGGGCGTCCGAAGGTTCGGCGAGCTCGGGAAATCGGGGGCGGTTCGGCGATATTTGGCCGACTTCGAATGATATACGGGGCCCACAGGCGTGTCAATCTCCCGCCTCTTGTCCGGAGGATGGGCATCCCCTATCTTTACCTCGGCGCGCGGCGGGGACAAATCGGCTTGCCCCCCGTCGGGGGCCGCGTTACCGTAGACGACCGCGCCGCAACGCGTCGGGAGGGTCCGCCCACCCGCCGGGCGCGCCACCGAACTCGGGACCAACCACGAGGTGATCCATGCCCGGCAAGCGTGCGCTGCTTCTGACCTTCCTGCTGCTGGCCCTTCTGGTCGCGGCCCTCCCCGTCCTGGCCCAGGAGGAGCCCGCCCCGGATCCCGCGGACGCCGCCGCCATGGCGGAGGAGCCCGAATCCTCCATCAAGAAGTTCGCCTTCTCCTTCTCCGCGGGCACCTACTCCGGCGCCACCTTCTTCGAGCTCCCCGTGCAGGACGACCGCGCCGCCGTGGAGCAGGGCGCCCACACGGTGACCCTCTACAACGGCGAGGTCATGGAGCTGCCCGACGGCCTGACCCCCAACCGCCTGGACGCCCCGCGCAAGGAGATCGAGAGCGGCTCCTTCTTCGAGGGCCGCATCGGGTTCTACCTGAGCGACGCGTTCCACATCGATCTGACGGGCGGCCTCGCCCTGGCGGAGGCCAACCTCTCGATGATGCAGATCGAGGACGGCCTGCCCGTGGCCCGCATCACCGGCACCGAGGCGGAGGGCTACCGCGACTCCGGCGTCACCTCCTTCATGGGCGGCCTGCAGCTGGGCTACGACGGCCACGCCCTGAAGACCCTGGGCCTGACCCCCAACTTCGGCATGGGCCTGGGCGGCATCATCAACCGCTTCAGCGTGCTGGAGGACAAGACGGCCCTCTTCTTCCAGCTCTACGGCGAGCTCATGCGGCCGCTGAGCTCCAACCTCCAGGCCAAGGCGCGGGTCACGGCCACGAGCTACTCCTTCCAGACCGAGGAAGTGCACTACACCGAGCAGCTCACCACCACCACGCTGACCCTCGGGCTCACCTGGCTCATCGACGCCAAGCCCATCTACGCCGGCCGCTGACCCCCCGCCGCGCCGCAGCCCGAAACGCGAGGAGCCGCAGCCCGAGGGCTGCGGCTCCGTCGTTCAGAACCAGGCTGGAACAGCCTACTTCTTCTTGGTCACCTTCTTGGCGACCTTCTTGGTCACCTTCTTCTTGGGCGCGGCCTTCTTGGTCACCTTCTTCTTGGCGACCTTCTTGGCGGCCTTCTTGGCCACCTTCTTCTTCGCGACCTTCTTGGCGACCTTCTTCTTCGCGACCTTCTTGGCCACCTTCTTCTTGGCGACCTTCTTCGCGACCTTCTTCTTGGCGACCTTCTTGGCCACCTTCTTCTTGGCGACCTTCTTCGCGACCTTCTTGGTCGCGGCCTTCTTGGCGACCTTCTTCTTGGCCACCTTCTTCTTGGTCGCCTTCTTCTTCGCGGCCTTCTTCGTCGGAGCCGCCGCTGCCAGCTTCAGACTCTCCTCCATCTCGGAACCTCGCTTGCTGACGTTGACCTTGGCCAACCGGCGCACCCCGGTCAGACCGGCGAATTGTCGATCACTGGCTCCATCCGCGTCCCCCGGGTCCGTGACGTCGTGTCCATCGTCGCGGGCCCGAGCAAACCCTTGTGACGCAATTCGGGGACCAGTCGAGCGAGATCATGACCAGCACGCGAAACAGCGTCAATAAAAAAAGTGAAGGATCGCGGTGCGATCCTTCACTTCGTGTCTGGTGCTCGGGGCGGGATTTGAACCCGCACGGCTTGTGGCCACTACCCCCTCAAGATAGCGTGTCTACCAATTCCACCACCCGAGCTCCACGTCCTAGTGCTGCTGGGCGCCGTCGCCGGCGTCCTGCTGCTGCTGCGCGCCGTCGTCCGCGGCGGCCGGCGCCTGGACGTCGCCGTCCAGCAGGCCGCCCTCCGCGGGCAGCGTGATGTCGCTGGTCAGGGTGCCGTCCTGCAGGGCGTCGCGGATGACCGAGCTGTTGCCGGCGCGGTCCGCGGTCAGGATGAACAGGACGGCCGAGGTGAGGAAGAATCCCACCGCGAGATAGATCGTGGCCTTGTGCAGGGCCGTGCTCATGCCGCGCGAGCCGAACATCTGCTGAGGCAGGCCGCCGCCGCCGCCGAAGGCGCCCGACAGGCCGCCGCCCTTGCTGTTCTGCATCAGCACCACAACGACCAGCAGCAGGCTGATGACGACGTGCAGGAAGGTGAACAGGATGGTCATCTTGGTACTCCTCGCGGGACTCTCCGCAAACGAAACGCCACCGGCTCCCGGCGGCGACCGTTCAAGCTAACATCCGCCCCCGGTCTTGTCAATCCGATCCGCGCGACGGCCTCAGGCGTCGCTCAGGGCGGCCACGCCGGGCAGCTCCCGGCCGGCCATGAACTCCAGGGAGGCCCCGCCCCCCGTGCTGATGTGGCTGATCCGGTCCGCCAGGCCCGATTGGTTGATCGCCGCCACGGAATCGCCGCCGCCGATGACCGAGAGGGCTCCGGCGTCGGTGGCCTGGGCCACGGCCTGGGCCACGGCGCGGGTGCCGGCGGCGAAGCTGGGCATCTCGAACACGCCCAGGGGCCCGTTCCAGAAGATGGCCCGGGAGCCCGTCAGGATCTCGCGGTAGCGGGCCACGGTGCGCGGTCCCACGTCCAGGCCCATCCAGCCGTCCGGGATGTCCGTGACCAGCACGTCCTTCTGGGCGGCGTCGTCGCGGAAGTCGTCGGCCACGCGCACGTCCTCCGGCAGGACCAGGCGGGCGCGGGCGCCCTCGGCCTTGGCCAGGATGGCGCGCACGGTGTCCAGGCTCTCGGCGTCCACCAGGCTGCGGCCCACGTTCAGCCCGTGCACCTGGAAGAAGTTGAAGATCATGCCGCCGCCCAGCAGCAGGGTGTCCACCTTGTCCAGGAGCGACTCGATGATCTCCACCTTGCCCTGCACCTTGGCCCCGCCCAGCACGGCCGTGAACGGCCGCGGCGGATCCGCCATGAGCCGGCCCAGGTTGTCCAGCTCCTTCGCCATGAGCAGGCCGGCGTAGCGCTGCGGGAAGTGCAGGCCCGCCCCCACCGTGGAGGCGTGGGCCCGGTGGGCGGCGCCGAAGGCGTCGTTCACGTAGGCGTCGCCCAGCGCCGCCAGGTCCGCGGCGAAGCGCGGATCGTTCTCCGTCTCGGCCGCGGCGTAGCGCAGGTTCTCCAGCAGCAGGGTCTCGCCGGGCTGCAGCTCGGCGGCGCGGGCGCGGGCGTCGTCGCCCACGGTGTCCTTCGCGAAGCGCACGGGGGTGTCCAGCAGCTCGGCCAGGCGGTCCGCCACCGGGCGCAGGGACATCTCCGGCACGGGCTTGCCCTTGGGACGGCCCAGATGGCTCATGAGGATCAGGGACCCGCCGCCGTCCAGGACCTTGCGGACGGAGGGCAGGGCGGCGCGGATGCGGGTGTCGTCGGTGATGGCCCCGGCCCCGTCCAGGGGCACGTTGAAGTCCACGCGCATGAGCACCTTGAGGCCGCGCGCATCGAGCCGATCGAGTCCCAACTTCTTCATCCGGAGCCTCCCCGTCGTGTGGATGCCTGGGTCGCGCGTCGGGATGGTAGGCGCGCCCCAACCCACTGTCAAGCCGACGCCAGGGCCAGGCCGCAGGCCACCACGCCGCTCACCTCCCATCCCCTGCGGCGGAGCAGGGCGGCGGCCGCCGCGGCCGTGGCGCCGGTGGTGACCAGATCGTCCACCAGCAGCAGGGGCGGCGCGCCGCAGGGCGGGGACGGCGCCGCGAAGGCGTCGCTCACGTTGCGGGCGCGCACGGCGTCGTCCGCCGCGAGCTTGGCCTGCTGGGGCGTGGCCCGGGTGCGCGTCAGCACGTCGGTACGCACCGTCCCCGCGCCGCCGGCGGCCAGCAGACGGGCCAGCAGCACGGCCTGGTCGAACCCGCGTTCGCGACGGCGGGAGGCGTGCACGGGCAGCGGCACCAGGGCGCAGCCGTCGGCGTGCTCCCCCGCCAGCGCGACGGCCCGCCCCGCCAGCAGCGCCAACGGCCAGGCGGCGCCGCGCACGCCGTGGTACTTCCAGCCTGAAACCAAGCCCACGAGACGGGCCCCGGTGGGGGCGCCGGCCCAGACGCGGCAGCCCGCCCGGTCCCCGTGCAGCGGGCCCTCCACCCGCAGGCCGCGGTAGCAGCCCCGGCAGAGATGGGGACGGTCCCAGACGCGCAGGTCCGGGACCAGGCGGCCCGGAGGCAACGGATGGTCCTCACGTCCGCAGAGCAGGCAGCGCTCGGGCGCGAGCACGTCGACCAGGGACACGGCAAGCAGGCGTCGCCACGGCACGGCAACGCTCCTGTCCGGGAGGGGATGGAGGGAGGTCAGAGGGCGGCGGCCAGCGCCCGTTCCATGAGCTGCAGGGGCGGCGTCATCTCGAACCACCAGCCGAAGGCGGCCGCCCCCTGGTGCAGCAGGACCTGCAGGCCGTCCTGGCGGTGCCACCCGGACGGACGCTTGCCCACGCCCTGGCGCCCGTACCGCATGTCGAGCAGGAAGGAGGTGGCGCCGCGGGCCGAACGCAGCACGGGCGCCACGCTCACGCCCTCGGGCACGCAGGCCACGGCGGCCGCGGTGCGGTCGCGGGGCAGGTCCAGGGACGCCCAGGGCGCCAGCTCCACCGGCGCGCCGTCCAGGCCGCCGTCGCGCAGCCAGGCCGCGAAGGCCTGCCGCGAGGCGCCTTCGCGGGCCGCCACGACCACGCGCTCCGCCCCCATGTCCAGCAGCGCCGCCGCGGCGGCGCGGGCCGAACCGCCGGCCCCCAGCACCACGCCCAGGAAGCCGGGCAGCAGCTCCCAGGGCCGCAGGGCGGCGATCACGCCCGCCACGTCGGTGTTGTGCCCGGTCCAGCCGTCGGCGCGCACGCGCACGGTGTTCACGGCGCCCAGGCGGCGGGCCTCCGGCGTCCAGGCGTCGCACAGGGCGCTCATGCGCTCCTTGTGGGGCACGGTCACGTTGAAGCCCCGCAGGCCCAGGCCCCAGGCGGCCTTGCGGAACTGGGGCAGCTCCTCGGCCCGCACCTGCAGCCGCACGTAGTCGGCCACGAAGTCCTCGGCGTCCAGGGCCGCGTTCTGGAAGGCCGGAGAGAGGGAGTGGGCCACCGGATCCCCCACCACGCCGAAGAGGATGCGCTTGGTGCGCCAGGGCCGCCCCTCGCTCAGCAGCGCGCCCGCCCGCGGCGCCAGGGTGAGCAGCTGCGGCCGGCGGTCAGCCATGCCGGTCCTCCCCGCGCCGCGCCAGCACCACGAGGCCCGCCAGGATCAGCGCCGCGCTGATGAGCTGGCTGGTGGTCAGGCCCAGGGCGTGCACCGCCGAGGGCTCGTAGTCGCGGAAGAGATCCACCACGGTGCGCGAGAGGCCGTAGAGGATCAGGAAGCGGCCGAAGGTGCCGCCCACGCGCCGATCCCGCCGCTCCCACAGCAGCAGCAGGCCCCAGATCAGGAAGCCGCCCAGGGAGCTGTAGATCTGCGCGGGGTGCAGCGCCTCGCCGGGATGCAGCCGTCCCGCCTCGCAGGCCGCCGGGAACACCACGCCCAGGGGCCCGTCCGTGGGCGCGCCGTAGCAGCAGCCGTTGAAGAAGCACCCCAGGCGCGTGATGCCGATGCCCAGCACCACCTGCGGCGCCAGCACGTCGGCCAGGCGCAGGAAGCCGATGCCCCGCCGGCGGCAGAACCACACCACCGCCGCGATGGCGCCCAGGATCCCGCCGTACAGCGTCAGCCCGCCGCGCCAGAGCAGGAACATCTCCCACCACGGATCGAAGCTGTCCAGGTGCGTGAGCACGAAGAACAGGCGCACGCCGATCAGCGACGACACCATCACCGTGAAGGCGGCGTCCAGGACGGTGTCGCGGTCCAGGCCGCGGGAGCTCCCGCGGCGCACGCTGAGCCAGATGCCCAGGCCGAAGCTCACGGCGAGCAGCAGCCCCCAGGTCTTCACGGGTCCCAACAGCACCGGATGCACGACGTCCCCCCGCGGCGTTCAGGACTCGAAGCTGCGCGAGCCCACGTTGATCAGCAGCCCCAGCATGAAGCTGGAGACCAGGAAGTTGGAGCCGCCGTAGCTCATGAACGGCAGCGGCAGGCCCGTGACCGGCATCAGCCCCGTGGTGATGGAGATGTTCACCACCACGTGGAACGTGAAGTACGTCACCACGCCGATGGCCAGCAGCGCGTTGAACGGCCTGCGCGCCTTGGTGGCCACGGTCACGCCCTTGAGGATCAGCGTCAGGAAGATGGCCAGCAGCGCCGCCGCCCCCACCAGCCCGAGCTCCTCGCCCACCACGGAGAAGATGAAGTCGGTGTGCCGTTCCGGCAAGAACGCCAGTCCCTTCTGGGTCCCCTGCAGGTACTGGGTGCCGAACACGCCCCCGCTGCCGATGGCGATCTTGGACTGGATGGCCTGATACCCCGCCCCCTGCGGATACTTCTCCGGCTGGAAGAAGCTCAGGATGCGCGCCTGCTGATAACCCTTCAGCCCCGCCCAGAACACGCTGGTGCCGATCCCGCTGGCGATGTTCACCAGCAGCAGCAGGATGCTCTCCAGCAGCCGGAACCGCGCCACCGACAGCGCCGCCAGCAGCACCAGCAGGTACACCGCCCACGGCCAGGGCTGCCCCATGAGGATGCGCTCCGAGTAGAAGCTGAAGCCCGCGCTGAGCAGCGGCGAGGCCGTGCACAGCAGCACCACCCAGGACAGCCCGTACCAGAACACGATGCCCAGCCAGATGGCCAGGAAGACCAGACTCGTGCCCAGATCGGGCTCCTTGAGCACCAGGGCCAGGGGAGCCATCATCAGCAGGGCGCTGCCGGCCAGGGGCAGCAGCCTCTGGTCGCCGGGAGCGCTGCGCCCCAGCACCCGCGCCAGCATCAGGATCAGCATGATCTTGGCCGGTTCCGACGGTTGGATGCGCACGGGCCCCAGGGCGAACCAGCGCCGCGAGCCCGCCACCTCCGGCGCCGCCACTAGCACCAGGGCCAGCACCGCCAGGGTCAGACCGAAGAGCAGCGGCGCCGATTCCTCCAGCAGGTGCAGCGGCAGCCGCATGGCCGTGAGCAGGGCCGTCCAGCCCAGGAGGATCCACACCACCTGGCGCCAGAACACGGTCTTGGAGACCACCGGGGCCACCTCCTGGTAGGAGCCGTGCAGCCCCTCGGTCACGCTCCAGAGCACGGCCAGGCTGAACAGGCAGAGCAGGGCGTAGAGGGCCAGGAAGCCGGCCGAGCCGCCGGACGACTTGCGGGGCAGCACCAGCTTCAAGGCCGCACCTCCCCGCGCTCGCGCCACTCGAAGTAGTCGGCCAGCCAGGATGCCGCCACCGGCGCGGCCACCGCGCCGCCGTGGCCGGCGTGCTCCAGGATCACGGCCATGGCCACCTGAGGATCCGACGACGGCGCGAAGCAGACGAACCAGGCGTGGTCCTCGCCGTGCGGGTTCTGGGCCGTGCCGGTCTTGCCGGAGACGTCCACCGCCTCCAGCTGCGCCCGCGTGCCGGTGCCCATGTCCACCACCTGGTGCATGGTGTCGCGCACCCAGTTCAGATCCGACGCCTTGAACGGCAGCGGCACCGGCGGCGGCGGCGGTCCGTCGTCGGCCACCAGGCGCGGCTGCAGGGCGGCGTCGCCCAGGGCCACGCGCGCGGTCAGCACGGCCATCTGCAGGGGCGTGACCAGGATCTCCCCCTGTCCGATGGAGTTGTTCAGCAGCACGCCGCGCGTCCAGCGGCCCTTGCCGTAGCGCTCGTCGTACCACGCGGAATCCGGCACGATGCCCGCGGCCTCGCCGCGCAGGGGAACGCCGGTGCGCTGGCCCAGGCCCAGCAGCAGGGCCGTCCGTTTCAGCGCCTCCAGGTCCAGCAGCTGCACCACCTGATAGTAGAAGACGTCGCAGGAGTGGACCAGGGCCCCGGCGTGGTTCAGGTAGCCGTGGCCGCTGAGCTTCCAGCAGCGGAACACGCGGTTGCCGAAGCGGTAGCCGCCGAAGCACGGATCCAGGCTCGTGCCCGGCGTGGCCACGCCGTGGGACAGGGCGCAGAGCGACGTGACGATCTTGTAGGGCGACGCCGGCGGATAGGTGGCCTGCACCAGGCGGTTGAGCAGCGGGTGCTCGGGGTCGTTGCGCAGGCTCTCCCAATCCTCCAGGCTGATGCCGCGGGTGAAGAGGTTGGCGTCGTAGGTGGGCAGGCTCACCGCGGCCAGCACGTCGCCCGTGGGCAGCTCCAGGGCCACCGCGCAGCCGGGCCGGCCCGCCATGGCCACGGACAGGGACTCCTGCAGCGCCGCGGACAGGGTCAGGCGCACGTCGTGGCCGGGGATCAGTTCGCGGCTCACCAGGCGGCTCTGCCCCACCTCCACGCCCAGGGCGTCCACCTCGCGCACGTGCAGGCCGTCGCGGCCGCGCAGCGTGTCCTCCAGGGTGGCCTCCAGGCCCTCGCGGCCGATGGTGTCGCCGGAGAGGTAGCGCGGGAACTCGGGATCCAGGTCGCGGAAGCGCTCCACCTCCTCCGCGGTGACCTCGCCCGTGTAGCCGATGAGGTGGGCGAAGAGCGGGCCGCGGGGATAGCGGCGCCACGGCTTGGCGTCCACCGACACGCCCGGCAGCCGCCGCGCGTTCTCGCGCACCAGCGCGATCTGGGCCATGCCGGCGTCGGACACCAGGGTGAGCTGGGGACGGCCCGCCGCCTTCTGGCGCGCCAGGCGCTCCAGGGTGGACTCGGGATCCAGGCCGAACCACTCCATGAGCATGGTCAGGGTGCTGTCCGGGCCGGCGTCGGTCAGGCAGCCGCGCTGGAGCACCACGCTGGAGCGGAACACGTTGTCGGCGAGCACCGCGCCGTCGCGGTCGGTGATGTTGCCGCGCGGCGCGCGCACCCGCGTCTCCACCTCCACGTTGCCGGTGGCCTGGGCGCGGAACTCCTCGCGCTTGATCACCTGCATGTAGAAGAGGTTGGCCAGGATCACGCCGAAGGCGAGCACCACCACGCCGCGGAAGATCATGGGCTGGATGCGGGGCTGGTCCACCAACGGAAGCGCTCCTCGGTCAATCGCTGCGGCGGAGCATGCCCGCCAGCTCGGCCACGCGCATGGCCACCACGCCCACGGCCGCCGTGGCCAGGGCCGACGGGAGCACCTGCAGCACCAGCGGGCGCAGGAACGGCGCGTCCAGGGCCATGGCGCTGGCCGCCAGCCGCACCGTGTCGTGGACGAAGGCCAGGAGCGCCAGGCCGCCGAACTCCACCAGGGGCATGCCCGGCACCAGCCGCTCGCGGAAGCGTCCCACGGCGAAGCCGGCCAGGGTCTTGAGCAGGGCCTGCAGGCCCAGCAGGTTGGGCACGCCGCTGTCCTGGATCAGCCCCAGCACGAAGCCGCCCAGCACGCCCACCAGCGTGCCCTCGGCCATGACCAGGATCACCAGGCCGATGAGCGCGAAGTCCGGCGCCACGCCGCCCACGCTCAGCACCGGCGCCAGGAAGGTCTCGCCCACCAGCGCCAGGATGCCCAGCCGCAGCAGATTCAGCAGGCGGCGGCTCACGGCGCGGCCTCCGCGGGTGCGGCCGGCGCCTCGCCGTCGGCCACCAGCCAGTCGCCGCGGCCCAGGACCACGAACACGATGTCGAGCTCCGACAGGTCCGCCAGCGGCTCCACCGTCACGCTCTTGAAGAGCTTCCACTTGTGCAGGCCCACCCGCGAGACGCGCGCCACGGGCAGCCCGCGCGGCATGCTGGGGATGGCCTCGGCGTCGCCGCCGGCCTGGGTGGGCAGATCGCTGGTGATCAGCAGGTCCGTGGCCACGATGTCCTCGTCGCGCCCCACCATGGTCAGCTCGAACACGCCGCCCTGGGGCCGCAGGATGCCGGCCAGCCCCGTGCGCTCCACCTGGCAGCACACGGCGAAGCCCGGCGAGGTGATCAGCTCCACCCACGCCGCGTTGGGCGCGGCGGCGCGCACCACGCGGCCCACCAGCCCGGCGTCCGTCATCACCGGCTGGTGCTCGCGCCAGGCCACGGGCTCCGGCGCGTGGATCTTCACCAGGGTGGCGGTGGGGTCCACCTGCAGGCGCTCCACCTCGCACGGCACCAGGCGGGCGGGGTCCTGATCCGCGAAGCCCAGGGCGCGGCGCAGGCGGTCGCGTTCGCGGCGCAGGCGGTCGGCCGCCGCCGCGTCCACCTCCATGGCCCGCACTTGCGCGTGCAGCCGCGCGTTCTCCCCGCGCAGATCCACCAGCCCTTCGGCGAAGCGCACGGTGCGCGTCCAGGGGCTGGTGAGCACGCGCGAAAGCACGTCGGCCACGGCGGTCTTCTGGTTCAGGGGCAGGGCCAGCAGGGCGAGGGCGCTGAAGGCGCACACCCCCAGCGCCAGGCGCTCCATGGCACGGGACTGGGGGGCGGCGGGCACGCGTCTAGTCCTTGGCGCTCTTCATGATCACCGGCCGGTACTTCTCGAAGTCGTCCAGGATGCGGCCGGTGCCGTGCACCACGCAGAGCAGGGGATCGTCCATGAGGTTGATGGGCAGGTCCGTGTGCTCGCGCAGCAGCTCCGACAGCCCGCGCAGCATGGCGCCGCCGCCGGTCATCACGATGCCGCGGTCCTTGATGTCCGCCGCCAGCTCCGGCGGCGTCTGCTCCAGGGCGTGCTTCAGCGCGTCCACGATGGCCTGGATGGGCTCCTGCAGCGCCTCGCGGATCTCCAGGGTGGAGATCTTCTGCAGCTTGGGGATGCCCGTCACCTGGTCCAGGCCCTTGATCTCCATCTCCTCCTCCTGCTTCAGCTTGAAGGCGGAGCCGACGGTCTTCTTGATGTGCTCCGCGGTCTGGTCGCCGATGAGCAGGTTGTGGTTCTTCTTGATGTAGTTGACGATGGCCTCGTCCATCTCGTCGCCGCCCACGCGGATGGACGTGTCGCAGACGATGCCGTTGAGCGCGATCACCGCGATCTCCGTGGTGCCGCCGCCGATGTCGATGATCATGTTGCCCGAGGGCTGGTCCACCGGCAGCCCCACGCCGATGGCCGCCGCGATGGGCTCCGCCACCAGGAACACCTCGCGTGCGCCCGCGTGCTTGGCGCTGTCGCGCACGGCGCGCTTCTCCACCTCGGTGATGCCCGACGGCACGCAGATCACGATGCGCGGCGCGATGAAGTGCCGCTTCTTCTGCGCCATGCGGATGAACTCGCGCAGCATGTACTCGGTGACCTCGAAGTCCGCGATCACCCCGTCCTTGAGCGGCCGGATGGCGTGGATGTTGTCGGGCGTCTTGCCCAGCATCGCCTTGGCCTCGCTGCCCACCGCGTAGACCTTGTTGGTGCTCTTGTCCAACGCCACCACCGAGGGCTGGTTGAGCACGATGCCCTTGCCCTTGATGTAGACCAGCGTGTTGGCCGTGCCCAGGTCGATGGCGATGTCGTTGGTCAGCAGGTTCGAGAGTCGGGAGAACATGGTCGACTTCCTATCGTGCGCGTCCTTGCCGCGTCAGCTCCCGGGCCAGCCGTGTTCGCGGAAGCTCACGGTGCGCTCCGCTCCCACCACGAAATGATCCAGCAGCTCGATTCCCATCAGCCGTCCGCATTCGGCGAGGCGGGCGGTCAGTTCCACATCCTCCCGGCTCGGCTCCGCGCAGCCCGAGGGATGGTTGTGCGCCACGATGAGCGCGGCCGTGCCGAGCGTCACCGCCCGGCGGAACACCTCGCGCGGGTGCACGAGCGAGGCGTTGAGGCTGCCCACGGACACCGTCTCCACCGAGCGCAGCCGGTGCCGCGTGTCCAGGTGCAGGGCCAGGAAGTGCTCGCGGTCGCAGCCGCGGAACTCCTCCACCAGAATGGGGATCACGTCCTCCGGTCCCTGGAGCACGCCGCCTGGCCGGGGCGGGTCCGCGCGCAGGCGCTGCGCCAGCTCCACCGCGGCGCTCAGCCGCCGCGTGCGCGCCGCGCCCAGCCCCGCCAGCGGCGGCAGCGAGCGCGGATCCAGCCGCGCCAGCCCGGGCAGGCCCCCGTGGCGGCGCAGCAGCTCCGCGGACAGGGCCAGGGCGCCGGGTCCGTCCCCGCCCAGGATCAGGGCGAGCAATTCGCCGTCGGCGAGGTCCTTGGCGCCGTGCCGTTGCAAACGGTGGTCCACGCTTTCGCGCACCATGGCCACGGCTTGCCGTATCTCTTTTGTTTTGAACACTCTAACCTGCCCCGGGAGGCCGACCCAAAGTAGCAGACGCCCGGGAGGCGGGCAACCGTTTTTCACGCGTATTTCCTTGTAAGTCGCCGTTTGCGAGCCTATTCTGACGCGCGGCGCAATCCCGAGGCCCCCATCGGAGGACACCGTGGCCGCTTCTTCTCCCCTGCCCATCCTGGTCCGCAAGTACGGCGGCTCGTCCCTGGCCACGGTGGACCGCATCCGCGCCGTGGCGGCGGACCTGGCCGCCAAGCACGCCGAGGGCCGTCCTCTGGTGGTGGTGGTCAGCGCCATGGGCCGCACCACCGACGAGCTGGACCACCTGGCCCACCAGGTGAGCCCCCACCCCGCCCGCCGCGAGCTGGACATGCTCCTGTCCGTGGGCGAGCGCATCACCATGAGCCTGCTCTGCATGGCCCTCACGGACCTGGACGTGCCCGCCCTCAGCCTCACCGGCAGCCAGTGCGGCCTGATCACCGACTCCAGCCACACCGACGCCCGCATCCTGGAGGTGCGTCCGGACCGCGTGCGCCAGGCCCTGGAGTCGGGCCGCGTGGTGGTGGTGGCCGGCTTCCAGGGCGTGAGCCGCGAGCGCGAGATCACCACCCTGGGGCGCGGCGGATCCGACGCCACGGCCGTGGCCCTGGCCGCCGCCCTGGGCGCCGAGCGCTGCGAGATCCTCAAGGACGTGGACGGCGTCTTCACCGCCGACCCTCACCGCGTGCGCGACGCCCTGCGCCACGCCGCCCTGAGCTACGAGGAGATGGAGGCCATCGCCGGCGCGGGCTGCGGCGTGGTGCACCACCGCGCCGTGAGCCACGCCCGCGAGCACGGCGTGCCGCTGTTCGTGGGCTCCAGCTTCCACGACGCCCCCGGCACCCTGGTCACCGCGCGCCCCTCCCGCCCCAAGGACCCGGCCGCGCCGGGACGCTGGCGGCCCCTGACCATCGTCGCCCACCAGGACACGGCCCTGCTGGAGGTGTCGGACCTGCCCACCGGCGCCGGCGCCCTGCCCACGGAGCTCACCGACGCCGTGGCCGCCTGCGCGCCCCTGGCCGAATGGACCCGCCAGGACGGCCGCCGCCAGCGCTGGGGCGTGATCGGCAAGGCCCAGGACGTGAGCCGCCTGCGCGACCTGCTGCCGCCCGTGGGCGACACCGGCCGCATCCTCTTCCAGCGCGGCCTGGCCTGCCTGAGCCTGGCCGGCCCGCCCCCGCCCAGCTGGCTGGGCACCCGCGCCCGCCTGGACGCCCTGCTGCAGCGGCGCGGTCTGGACGACGTGCACGTGCTGGCCACCGGCGGCGCCCTCCACCTGCAGCTGCCGCCCGACGACGCCGACGCGCTGCTGCCCGCGCTGCACGATCTGTTCCACGCCGACCAGGCCTGATTCCCGCCCTGCACGACGACGCCGCGCCATCCCCCGGGGACGGCGCGGCGTTCGGTGTCAGCGTGCGGCGACGCTCAGAAGAAGCGGATCAGGTCCAGGCGCAGGCGCGTGTCGGCCGTGTCGCTGGGGAACAGCCCCGGCGCCGCCGACGATTCGCGCCGCGACCACGCCGCCACCAGGTCCCAGTCTCCGGCGTGCAGGCTGCCGCCCAGACCCAGCCAGGTGCCGGGCGAGCGCGCTTCGCCCTCGCGCGGCCACTGCACGCGGGCGCCGGCGCGCCAGCTCCACCAGGCCGACGGGCGGAGCTCGGCGGCGAGGTGAGGGCCGCGGGAGCCGTCCTGCCAGAAGCGGAGGTCCGGGGCCAGAGGTTGCCCGTCGACGCCGTACCAACGGCGATCCTGCCCTTGTTCGCGCCAGCCCACCAGGATCTGCAGATCCGCATCCGGCCAGAAGAGCAAGCCCCCGGAGAGGCCCCAGCCCTCGAAGCTCCAATCGGGCCCCCCGCGTTCCTCGGCGACGGCCACGGCGGTCACCGCCTCGCTCAGCTGGAGGTGGATGCGCAGACGCAGGGTCGCGAACTGCTCCTGGTCACGGTCATCCTCGTAGGTCGCGGCGGCGGCCGTGAGATCGATGAGGGCCCGCGTCGGCGCCAGGCGCAAACCGAGATCGAAGCTGCGGCGCCGCCCGTCGCCGGGTTGCTCCCTCTCGAATGTGGTCTCGTGCCAGGCCACGCCCACGTTGAGCCCCTGGAACCGCCACGCTCCCTGCACCCCCTTGTCCGCACGCGCCGGCCCGGCATCGGCATGCCCGTACCAGAACCCGCGCACCACGCCCGCCTCGCCCAGTACCAGGCGAACGTCCGGCCCGCCGGCGCCTTCGCGCGGCCGATCCTCCTGCTCCCCCGTCGCCAGCCAGCCGCGCAGCGCCAGCGCGGGCGCATGGTCCGCCAACGCCGCGGGCCAGAGATGGTCGGCGTCGGCGTCGGCCAGCAGCAGGCCGTCGCCGGCCATCGCGTCCAGGCGGGCGCCGGCGTGGGAGGTCGCAGGGAGCAGTGGGACGAGGAGAAGGCAGAACAGGAAGGCGCGCATCGTCATGACGGTCGTCGATCCGATCCCAGGGGATGGGTTCAGAGGGGCAGCCGCGCGTACTCGCGGTAGTCGCCCAGGCCGTAGGCGTCGTGGAAGATCACCTTGAAGCCCTCGCCGGGATAGTACCAGACCTCCCAGTCCCCGGCCACGGCGGGATCCATCACATGGTGGTCCACGGACACGGGCGGGCCGTAGCGCAGGAAGTAGCGGCCGCGGTCCGAGAGCGCGCCGCGGCCGAAGCGGCCGAAGCGGCGGTCCGCCTCCACGATGCGCTCCAGGTGCTCCGATTCGCTCACCGCGCCCGGCGCCTGGGCCTCCCAGAACGCGCGCCAGGCGGCCGCGCGCTCGCCGCGGGGCAGGCGGGCCATGGCGTCCAGGTCCGCGCCCTGGCGGTTGCGGGGCTCGAGCCAGGCCACGTGGCGGCGCCAGGCCGCGTCGTCGGCGAAGGGCACGCCCAGGTTCACCAGCGGGTGGTCCGGCACCAGGGGCAGCACCACGCCGCGGTCGTCCTCCAGATGGACCGACAGGGTCTGCAGGCCGAAGGGCAGCGAAGCGCCGTCCACGGCCAGCGCGCGCGCGATGGGGCCGTCCGCGGCCTCGCGTCCCGGCAGGGGCATACGGCCCAGCTCGCGGGTGCCGCCCAGGCCGTCGTGCAGGGTGAAGACCAGGGCGCTGGGACGCACGTCGCGCAGGGCGCGGGCGGGGCGCGGCGTCAGGTCCACGGTCACGCGCAGGGAGTCCAGCAGGGCGTCCAGGCGCAGGCCCGCGTCGGCGTCGGCGGGCAGGTTCCAGGCGAAGCCGGCGAAGGCCCAGGGGATGCTGCGGCCGGCGCCCGGGCGGAAGACCAGCGTGCGCTCCCACCAGCGCGCGGTGCCGGGAGCCTCGGCGCGCACCACCAGCTCCACGGGGTCGTCGTCGGGCAGGTCCACGGGCACGTCCACGCGCAGGCGCTCGCCGGAGGTGGTGGCGGAGAAGTCGGAGGCCACGGCGCGGGCCTCGCCCACCGCACCGGCCAGGGTGCGCCCGTCGCGGCGGGCGGACACGGTCACGCGCAGCCCGGCGGCCCAGCCGTCGCCGCTGCGGGTGAAGACCAGGCCGCGGTAGGGCACGGCCACGCTGGCGGTGGCGCCGGCGGCGCCGTCGTCGGCGAAGCGGGCGGCCACCTCCACCTGCAGGGGCTCGCGGCGGGGCTGCCCGCGGTCCAGGCCCGACGTGGCGCAGCCCGCCAGCGCCAGCGCCGTCAGCAGCGCCGCGAGGGCGCGCGCCTCAGACCGGCTGGGGGTTCGCGGCATCGCTCTCAACGCGTCCGTCCTTGAGGCGGATGACCCGGCGCGCCAGGGCGGCGATGTCCTCCTCGTGGGTGACCACCACCAGCGTGTTGCCGGCGGCGTGCAGGTCGGCGAAGACGGCCATGATCTCCTCGCTGGTGACCGAGTCCAGGTTGCCCGTGGGCTCGTCGGCGAGGATCAGCGAGGGGCGGGTGACCAGGGCGCGGGCGATGGCCACGCGCTGGCGCTGGCCGCCGCTCATCTCGTTGGGCCGGTGGTCGGCGCGGTCGGTCAGGCCCACCTGCGCCAGGGCCGCGGCGGTGCGCTCGCGGCGCTCGCCGGCGCCCACGCCCCCGTAGACCAGGGGCAGCTCCACGTTCTGGGCGGCGGTGAGCCGGGGCAGCAGGTTGAAGGTCTGGAAGACGAAGCCGATCTCGCGGTTGCGGATGCCCGCCAGGGCGTCGTCGTCCAGGTCGGCCACGTCGGTGCCGTTCAGGGTGTAGGTGCCGCCGGTGGGGGTGTCCAGGCAGCCGATGAGGTTCATCAGCGTGGACTTGCCCGAGCCGCTCGCGCCCATGATGGCCGCGTACTCGCCCCGGGCGATGTCCAGGTCGATGCCGTCCACGGCGCGCACCGTCTCGGCGCCCACGCGGAAGTGGCGTTCCAGGCCGCGGATGCGGATCAGGGTCGCCGCGGCCGTCATCGTCAGCGCTCCAGCAGGGCGTCCAGGCTGCGGCCCACGGCGCGGTCCAGCTGCAGCGACGCCGCCACGTAGTCGGCCAGGGCGGACACCTCGTCGGCGCGCGCGGTGGCCAGGTTCACCTGGGCTGTGATGCGGTCCAGCATGGTGCCGGCGCCCACGCGGAAGCGCTCCTGCGCCAGGCGCAGCTCCTCCTCCGCGTTCACGATGGTCTCCTGGGCCAGCGACACGCGCTCCCGCGACTCCACCTGGGCGTTGTAGAGCTGCCGCACCTCCAGCTGCACGTCCAGCCGCGCCTGGTCCAGGTTGTACTCGGCGATGCGCTGACGGGCCTTGGCCTGGCTGCGGCCGGTCCAGCTCTGCAGGCGGTCGAAGACGTTCCAGCTGACCTGGTAGCCGTAGCTCAGGTTGTCGCTCTTCTGGGCGCCGAAGCGGAAGGGCGACTCGTTCTCGTACTTGGAGTAGCGCGCGAAGAGGTCCAGGCTGGGCCAGAGGTTGCCGCCGGCGCTGGTCACGTCGCCCTCGCGGGCCTCCACCTGCAGCTCGCGGCTGCGCAGGTCCTCGCGGTTGGCCAGGGCCTCGTCGAAGAGGGTGCCCAGGGGCGCCACGTCCATGTCGCGGTCCATGAGGGTGCGGTCCACCTGGAAGCGCTGGGCCAGGGGCCGGTTCATGGCGTGGGCCAGCTCGGCGAAGCTCTGCTCCACCGTGTTGCGGGCGCGGATCACGTCCAGCTTGGTCTGCTCCACGCGCACCTTGGCCTGCAGCACGTCGCTCTTGGCGGCGCTGCCGATGCGGTGGTAGGTCTCCGAGCGCTCCAGCTCGCGCTCCGCCAGGTCCTGGGACTCCTGGGCCACCTCCAGCAGGCGCTCGTCGCGCACCAGCTTCAGGTAGGCCACCGTCACGTTCTGGATCACCAGCTGCCGCGTGTAGGCGCGGTCCGCCGTGGCGGAGTCCCGCGACTTCCTGGCGCTCTTCAGCCCGCCGAACTTGGCGAACCCGTCGAAGAGGTTCCAGTTCATGCTGGCGCCGTAGTCGCTGTAGGTGCTGGAGGTCTTCTGGTCCATCACGCCGGCCGTGCCCGTGGGGATGGAGTACGGGATGAAGAGGCCGGGGGTGGTGGTCTGCAGCTGCACCTGCTGGTAGGTGGTCTGCGCCACGTCGAAGTCCGTGCGCTCGCTCTTGTTCCAGCTCTTGGAGATGCTGGCCGACGGCAGGAAGGCCCCCCAGGCCTGGGTCACGCCCTGCCCGGCGATGTGCTCGTTCTCCCGGCTGATGGCCAGCGAGGGGCTCCCCTCCAGGGCGATGCCGATGCACTCGGCGAGCCCGTACATGGGACCCTCGGCGGTCTCCGCGGCGAAAGCGACGCCGCTCCAGAGCAGCGCCGCGAGCAGGACGACGGCGGACGGACGGTGGGAACGCAGCATGATCCGGGCTCCTTCTGGTGATCGCTTGGGAGGAGACATCATAGGCCCGCCGACGCCGGACGGCCAAACCCTTTCACGGCGGCGACCCACGAACAACGCAGAACCCACCCGCCGGGTTGCATCCCTTCCTCGCCCCCCCATCCGTGCATACTCCCTGCTCCATCCCCCGGTCGGGCCATGGCCGCGCAGCGGCCGAGCCCCGCACCACCTCGTCCGTGCGCACTCAAAGTCGCACTCCGCGGCCGGGCCATGGCCGCGCAGCGGCCGAGCCCCCGCACCACCTCGCCCGTGCGCACTCCGAGTCACACGCCCCAGCAGGGCCATGGCCGCAAAGCGGCCGAGCCCCTCCCCCGCACCACCGAGGCCGTGGACACTCCTAGGGTCGCGAAACCGGCATCAAGGTGAGTGGAAGGCCCCGGAGCGCTCCGCGGCCGAGGCGTGGGGCGGAGCCGTAGCCGTAGCTACGGTGACGTCACACAACGAAGGCCCCGGAGCGCTCCGGGGCCTTCCACGTGCCTTGAGGCCGGTTTCGCGGCCCTAGGAGTGCAGGGCGAACACGTAGGGAATGGCCATCCAGGCCTTCACGGGGATGTCCCGCTGCTTGCCCGGGATGAACTTGGCCCGGCGCGCGGCGTCTACCGCGGCGGCGTCCAGCATGGGGTGCACGCCCTTGAGCACCACGGCCTGGAGCACGTTGCCGTCGGGGCCCACCTGCACCTTGACCACCACGGTGCCCTCGAGCTGGGAGGCGCGGGCCATCTCCGGGTAGTCCGGCTGCACGAACTTGATGAGCTTGGGCTTCTCCTGGCTGACCTCGAAGCCGCCGTAGCTGTCGCCGTCGTAGTCCTGCCCGAAGTCCAGGGTCTCGTCGAAGTCCATGAGGGTGTCGGCGATCTCCTCCTCCTCGAAGGCTTCGTCGTCCGGCACGGCCTCGACCTGCTTGACCTGCTTGGGGACTTCCTGAGGCGGGGGCGGGACCTCCACCGCCTGATCGATCTCCACGACCTCCATCTGCTTGTTCCGCAGCTTGTAGGGCGTGATCTCGATCTGGGGCGAGAAGAGGAAGAACAGCAGCGTGAAGACGATGGCCAGCAGCAGGGCCCACCGCATGGTGCGGTTGTAGCCGCCCTTGAAGCGGTCGTTCGCGCTGTTGAGGAGAGTCATGACCTGGGTCGACATGGTGCCACCTTCCCTAGTACATCAAGCCCGGCAGTTCCATGTCCGTGTTGAAGAAGACCTTCACGGCGTTGGCCTCCTTCAGCCCCTCCATCACCTCGTCCACCACGCGGTACGGCGTCTCCTTGTCGGTCTTGAACGCCACGATGAGGAAGGGGTTCTCGCTGACCTTCTTCATCATGATGGGGGCCACGCTCGTCGACGGCACGATGACGTCGTCGATGGAGATCATCCCCTGCTTGTTGATGAAGATGTTGGAGATCAGGTCGCGCACGCCCTCCTCGCCGGCCTCGGCGCGGGGCAGCTTCACCACGAGGCCGGCCTCGTCGGTGAACACGACCGTCACGATGAAGAACACCAGCAGCAGGAAGGCGATGTCGCCCATGCTGGAGGTGGGAATGTCGTTGTTGCGCTTGTCGGTCGATCGCTGGAACTGCATTCTGCCGCCTCCTTCCTACAGCTTGGTGGTCTTGAGGGAGAACTTGCGGGCGCCCGAGAGCTTCACTTCATCCAGGCAGGCCACCATCATGCCGTAGTTGGCGTCGGGGTGGGTCTCCAGGATGACCACGGTCTTGTCGTTGGCCTCCACGCGCTCGCGGATCCTGGCCTCCAGGTCGCCCAGGCGCACGGGCTGCTCGTCGAAGAGGATGGCGTTGTTGGCCGTCACCCGGATCACCGCCACGTTCTTCTGGCTGACCTTGGCGGTGTCGGTCTTGTTGTTGCTCTTGCCCGGCAGCACCAGCGAGATGCCGATCTCGTCCGCCTTCATGGGCATCACGATGAAGAAGATGAGCAGCAGGAACGCCACGTCCGACGTGGACGCCATGGGGATCTCCCCCCCGTCCCGCTTCTTCTTGCGTTTGGCCAGCACTCCCACGTGGAGTTCCTTCCGTCGCGGTTCCCCGTCGCCCTCTTAGACGCCGTACTTCTGACGCTGCAGCTCGTCGATGAGCTCGCTCGAAGCCTCCTCCATCTCGATCACGAAGCGGTCGATCGTGGAGACGAAGTAGTTGAAGGCGATGGACGTGGGGATGGCGATGACCAGACCCGTGGCCGTGGTGATGAGGGCCTCGGAGATACCGGCGGCCACCAGCTGCGCGTTCACGCTGTCGCTGCTGGCGATGGCCTCGAAGGCGTTGATCATACCGGACACCGTACCGAGGAAGCCGATCAGCGGGGCGATCGTCGACACGGACGACACCCAGATCAGGCCGCGCTCCAGGAACGCCATCTCGATGGTGCCGGCGGTGGTGATGGACTTCTCCACGGCGTCGGGGCCGCGGTCCACCTTCTGCAGACCGGAGTTGAGGATGGCGGCGATGGGGCCGCGCACCTTCTGGCACTCCTCGGCCGCGGCCTGCACGCCGTCGTTGCGCAGCG
>ERZ795053.326-NODE-326-length-59702-cov-6.037253_pt1 | contig 59702 bp, 52 predicted proteins | sample MGYA00375137_ERZ795053 | MGnify/ENA primary metagenome ERZ795053 (study PRJEB30182, sample SAMN05720284) | activated sludge metagenome | isolation source: Anaerobic digester | place: Hong Kong | collected 2014-12-17 ...
GTACATATGGATTTTTACCATTTTACATATTTATTTGAGATAAATTTGTTACGAAAATTCTAATAAAAAGCCCTTGTTTTGCAAGCTATAATGTCAAAAAGATAATTACTTTCATTTTCTCTTGCAATGTAATCCAAAACAAATATAAGATAATTGTTCAATACAAGAACAATTCTTATAAAGAATTATTTTAATACATAAAAACTATAATTATGGAAAATCAAAACACATTGCCATTGATATGAGATATGGCTCCAGCTTTTAAAGCATTATCTACTAAGTGAGAAGTTAATTTCCCAGAAGATTACAAGGGTAAGCGAGTAGTATTGTTTTCTCATCCAGCTGATTTTACTCCAGTTTGTACTACAGAATTTATTGGATTTCAAAACGCTTATGAAGATTTTAAAGCGATTAATACAGAATTATTGTGATATTCAGTAGATGGAATACATGGTCATATAGAATGGTTGAGAAATATTGAAAAAAACTTTTGAATAAAAGTAGAGTTTCCTTTGTTAGCATGACAACAAATTGCTCATTTGTATGGTATGTTACATCCAAACGCAGATAATTCAGCTACCGTTAGAGCAGTATTTGTGATTAATCCTGAATGAAAAATATCAGCTATCATGTATTATCCACTTTCAAATGGTAGAAGTGTAGCAGAAATACTTAGATTAGTAAAATCTTTACAAACTACAGCAGTTCACAAGAGAGCTACACCAGAAAATTGGCCAAACAATCCGATATTTGGAGATAAGGTGATAGTACCACCTGCAAATACGATGGAAGATGCTAAAGCTTATCCCGAGAAGTATGAAAACAAAGATTGGTATCTTTGCACAGAAAAAAATCCAAACAATTAGTCAAACAAAAATCTAAAATAAAAATGGCCTCGATTTTTTCGGGGTCATTTTATTGTTTTTATAAAAAAAACGGCTGGAACAATAATCCAGCCGAATAATAATATTAGACACTTACTTACCAACATAATTCCACGGAGTAAGCGCTTTGAGTTCTGTTTTTATCTTATCACTGATATCAAGTTCATTATTAATCCATGTATGGATAACTTCTCTCGTGATAAGTTCATTTTCTCCTTTACGTGTCAACTTCTTCAATGCAGTATAAGGATCAGGATAGCCTTCACGACGTAAGATGGTTTGGATACCTTCGGCAATCACTGCCCAATTTTGTTCAAGATCATAATCAATCTTTTTCTTATTGGGAACAATTTTACCAAACGCTTTCTGTAACGAGAGAATAGAAACAAGGAAATGAGCAATCGGTAAACCAATAACCCGTTCCACAGTAGAACCACTCAGATCACGCTGAAGTCGTGATACCGGCAATTTCGTTGAAAGATGCTCAAATAAAGCTATTGATATGCCAGCATTCCCTTCTGCATTTTCAAAATCAATCGGATTCACCTTGTGTGGCATAGCAGACGAACCAACCTCATCTTTCTTCGGTTTTTGATTGAAATAGTTCATCGATATATATGTCCACATATCACGGGACAGATCGATAAATACGGTATTCAGACGTTTCAAAAGATCGAATAGCTCAGCAAGATTATCATAGGATTCAATCTGAGTAGTTGTTTTTTGTCGTTTAAGATTAAGCTCTTCCAACAAGAAATCTTCTGCCCAATCATGCCAATCAATATCAGGATATGCAGCATAATGTGCATTAAAGTTTCCTGTAGCTCCGCCAAATTTTGCCTCAAATTCATAATTTTTAATTTGTTGACGAAGCTTAATCAATCGATCAATGAATACTCTAATTTCTTTATCAAGACGAGTGGGACTTGCAGGTTGACCATGCGTATGAGCAAGCATAGGAATATCCTCGCAAACGACAGCAAAATTCTGAATTTTAAGGATAAGCTCATCCAACTCAGGAATAATGACATTTGTTAAAGCATCTCTGACCATCATATTCACTGCAGGACTATTAACATCATACGATGTCAGACCAAAATGAATAAATTCCTTGAATTTACCGATAGTCATCTCATCAAAATGACTCCTTAAGAAATATTCGACTGCTTTAACATCATGATTGGTCGTTTTTTCATGATTCTTGATTGCTTCAGCATTTTCCAAAGAAAACTGGGTAATAAATGAATCAAAGAAGAACATGTTCAAATAAATATCAAAATCTGATAATTGAGGAACTGTTTTACTCATTTTTAGGAAATATTTCAGTTCAACAAGCGTTCTATACTTAAACAGTGCATATTCCGACAAATATTCCCTTAAGGGAGCAGTTCGTGAGCCGTATCTTCCATCAATAGAAGAAATAGCTGTGAGTTGATTTAACTCAAGTTTGTTTCCGTTTTTCATTTTTGTTTTATTTTGGTTTAACTTGTTTTTGTTAGTTACTTTACAATAGATATTTTCATTTTAATGTCAATATGTTTAATTTTTTTAATGAATAAAAAAAATCTGACACTAGGTCAGAAGTAATGAAACTTTTAGACCGAGTCCGAACAATTTCGAACAGATTTATGAATGTATCTATAGTGACTGATTTAAGAAGGCTATCCGTTATTTTGTATTGTATAGTAAACTAGAGCACAAGAAGATAGATTGCTAAAAACTTACCTAGTTACTACTACTTATAATTTTAGATATATATTTAAGTTCCCTAGCATTGAACATATATAGTTTGGTATACGTTGACTTCTTGTATAGAATATATATTATCCTATTTGAAGAAGTTATTTAAAATTATAGTCAATTATTTAAATAAATTTTTAACTCCGAGTTCATTAAGGCGGGATGCCGAACTCACAAAAAATAGCAACGGGATGTTGCGAGGAGATCTTAATTATGAATATAAATAAATTAGAATCATTAAAGGTTGAATTTCCTTTCCTGAAAGAATTATTCGAAAAGGAATACAAAGAATCTCACTCATCTTTTCTAAAAGGTGATAAGCGATTTATTGTTAATGTTGATGTCCAACGTATGGATAGTAGTCTTATGTATTTTACTGGAGACTATCTCAATGGAACAAACGGAGCTCTTTTAAAAAAGGGATTTGTAGGTTCACTTTGTTATGATCTATACTTTATTGATTCAAAGAATGCTATTATCAAATCTCAAAAAAAACGAGATCGTGATGCTATGTTTATTATGCGTGCATTAGAATTGATAGCAAAAATCACAAAGGAGGATTTGGATGTTTCTACTATTGTTAAAGTTGAAACCACAAAGTGGTATAAACCAGATGATAATGGAAATGCAGATTACAAGACATTTCAAGATGAAAAGATAAATGTTGTAATTTATAAAGAGCCAAAAGAAGGGTTAAATACATTTTTATCTGCTCGAGAAAGTATCATTGATGCTGAAATGACTCCTGATTTATTGATTAAACTTATGTGTAAGCAACCGGAAAAGTACAAGGTTATTGAGGATAGGTTCAATATAATAAAAAAACGTTTTAAATCATTATTTGAGATGTATCTTCAGTCCTTTATGTATGAACACCGCGCATTTAAATTCAAAATTGGTGATATTTCTTTCCGTTCATTGTCTATGGCTGGAAGGTTGCTTATTACTTTAGAAAAAGGTGAAGCACAGGTTACCTATGCTGCTGTAGATCAAAAAGAAGGTGATTGCAGAATGGGATCTAATGGGTTTAACGGTACTATTGCAGAAATTGAGCAAATTACTAATACAGTTATTTTTGATTTGCTTGAATATTTTGGTAGTGGTAAAACACCAGTAGATATAATGAAAACTGGTAAAGTTGGTTACGCAGGCCATGTATTTGGCTAGAATTATTTTTATTGACTATGATAATTTCTTTATAAGCTGATCCTTTTTTGGGTCAGCTTTTTCTAATCAAAAAAACCCCTAACATCAGGTCAGAAGTGATGAAACTTTTAGGCGTTCTGGGATTCGAACCCAGGACCTTTCCCTTAAGAGGGGACTGCTCTAACCAGCTGAGCTAAACACCCATATAAATACAACATAGCAGGACCTTATCCCCAACCCCGCAGACCTGCGGGGTAACCAGCTGAGTTTATCTGCCTATGGCAGGCTACTCACCCGAAATATTGTGACACATATATATACAAATAACCCCCAAAATCAACAATATTTTATTATAAGTAAAAAAACTTGACAAAATAATAAAAATATATATACTTAAAACAGTTTACAATATAAATCAAAAAACTATGTCTGTACTAATGGATAATCAAACTCATCATGTTCCACACAAATCTCGAAAGGAATTGGAGTGAGAATCTACGATAACAAATAAGACAAATAGCCCAAAGACTAATAGGTTAAAAGTAGCTATGATTGCACTTTTATCATCAGCTCTTATGTTGTCATCTTGTAACAAATCTGATTATGAAAAAGCATCTAAAGATTTTATAAAAGCCGAAAAAGAGCTAAAAAAAGCAAAAAAGAATTTAGATAAAGCAGAGAAGCGTTATGAAGATGCAGTGGAAGAGTATGATGACGCAAAAGAGGAAGTGAAAGAAGAGTCAGACAAATTATAATAAAAATATTTTCTATCTTGATATAAAATAGCAATTCTCTATCATGAGATTGCTTTTTTAGAAACTACAAATTATGTTAAATTTTGATTTTATACATATATTAGACAAACATCAAAAATTTCTTCAGAAAAAATGTAAAACTGAAAATATTTTTTTGGTATGATGATCTGTGAGGGATCTGATATTAGATATCAACAAAAAACCCACAGACATAGATTTCACTATGTCATGAAAACCCGTAGATATTTACGAGAAAATAGACAAAAAGGATTTATCACATTTTATTACTGAAAAATTTGGTACTATTACTTTGATACCAAAACACAAGAAAGTTCAGTACGAACTCACACCTTTGCGCACAGAAAATGAATATTCTGACAATCGCCATCCAGAAAAGATAAATCGACAAGATGATATTTTATTAGATTCCAATAGGAGAGATTTTTCTATCAATTGTATATATTATTTTTCTACCAAGATATCAAAGATATCTATATGACATAGAAATCTCAAAAAAAAGAATATCTATGATTTGGATCAAGTACAAGATTCTTTGAAAAAACATAAGATACTTTTTTATCAAGATCAAAATTTACTTATAATACAAGATCACAAAATTATCTCCAAATTATTTCCAAAATCTCAATTCAACAGTGATTTTGCGATATATTTGTTAGATATTATCAAAGAAGTATTTTCACACAAAAAACAATTTGCACAAGATACTATTCGCATCATTGTAGATCCTCATATGTGAATACAAGATTTAGCAAAAAAGAAGATAAAGTGTGTTTGAGATCCCGACAAAAGATTTACAGAAGATGCATTGAGAATAATTCGCGCATTGAGATTTGTATCTGTCCTCAATCAAAAACTCAAAGATAATTCAAAAAAAAATCAAAAAATACAACTTTTTGATGTAGACACAGAGACTCGATCTGCACTCAAATCTCACAAAGATTTGGTACAAAATGTAGCCAAAGAGAGGATCAAAGACGAAGTGCAAAAGACTTTTGTGTCTGGAGATCCATTTTCGCTTATATCTTTGCTTCAGGAAGTATGATTATTATCATATATTTTTCCTGCTTTGTCAGAGACTATGGGTGTTGATCAACCAGTTAGATACCACCCTTTCGATACTTATGCACACACCATACTTACTTTGTATGAATTGCAAAAAATCAACAAAGATTACCTAGTTAGATTTGCTATGCTTTATCATGATGTATGAAAAGTAGAGCAGTATGCAGCATATGACAAATCTTTGGATCGTGGTGAAATCAGAGAAATACTGGCATGACCACTAAATCATAGAAATTCTGGTCCAGAGTTGGCAAAAAAAGATCTTGCAAATCTATGATTTTCCAAAAATGAAATAAAAGATATATCTCGATATATAGCCAAACATCATGTCCCTGGTGAGATATTAGATGCAAAACCAGAAAATAGATCCAAAAAATTGAGAAAACTTTATAGTGAAGCATGATTTGAAAAAGTTAACAGTTTGTTGGATATCGCTATAGCAGATAGACTAGGGCAGTATAATCCTATGCAAAATAGTTCAGATATTACAGATGTAGAGGACTTGAGAAAGATACTCAAAAATTTGAAAAAGAAAGAGTGACAATTTACATCCAAGGATCTAAAAGTAGATTGAAAAATTATCATGGAATACTTTCAGATACCACCAAGCTCAAAAGTTTGAGATTTATTAAACCAAGCAATGGAACGAGTATTGAGTGATGTAAAAACTAGAAACAATAAAGAAAAAATACTAAAATATCTCAAATGATATATTAAACAATAATTTCTATATTAGTTTTTTTGTATGTTTTTTATGAAATTTTTTATATTCATATATCATCTAATGGGGCGGGATGATCCGCCGTTGAGCCGTGAACGTAGTGAATGGTGCAATGGTGGATATGCTGTTGTTGAGCGAAGTCGCGATAGCGCTGAGCCAACAACCATCCCGCCCCATTGAGACGGAAGAGCGAAGAAAAGGACGGAGCGATAGCGGAGAGCGAAGCGGTCCGATGCGGAGCTATTTCGTCTCAACGTTTGCCACTGATCCGAAGGTGTGAGGTACGAACAATTTTGGATAGTGGCTGTTAGATGATGTCTTTTTGTGGCAATAAATCAACAAATTAAAAACTTTATTCTGTTGCTTTTCTGATATCTTTACATTTTTCTCCACAAGTATCTATTAAACCAAAAATTGCATCAATTTTTGGTTCTTTTGTAGAAATTTTTGTTCCATCTTTTAGATTAATTTCTACATCTAAAGCATGAGACTGAAAAACTTCTGTTACTTCACCTGAATTGATTATCTTTTCAATATCTTCCCAAGAATATTCTTTTAGTTTCGGAAAATCTGTATAATCTCTAAAATTATAACACCCAACAAAACACTGATTTTCTTCACATCTCGTTGTATAAGGACAATTTGAACGAATTGCATAATCTGCAGGAAGAATCCCACAATCATTATCTGTTTTACAAGATTTATTTATAGATTCTTTATTTTCAAAACTTGCTTTTACACCAAAATGTTTTTCTGCTTTTCTGATATTTTCAGAATTAAGTAAAAAACCATCAACATCATCTATTTTTTCATAAAATTCTTTTGGAAAAGTCTCTTTTAAGTCTTTAGTATAATAGCTTCCATCTCTCGGTTCCCAAAGAGTAAACGAATCGTTTTCTTTTGTTAATTTTATAGGAACTGAAACACCTCCTCCAATCGCTAAATAAGGTTTTATTTTATTATACTTACATTTTTCTTTACACTCTTTTTTGTTTGGATCTTTTGTAATAAAACAAAGTTCTTTTGATTTATTATCAGGACAGATTATTTCTTCATCTCTTACATAATATTCTTGACAAAAGGCACTTAAATAAATTTCGCTATTTTGTTCTCCTAATTTTTCATAAGCACAAAACGCAACACCATCATCTTCATTTGTCCAAGCTAATTTTTTTTCTAGAAAATTTAAAATATTATCATTAGAATCATGTTTTTTACTTTTTCTTATTTGCTCTTCACCATTAATAAAAATCTGATTATCTTCTTTTATTTCTATCTCAACTTTTTTGTCTAAAGGTGTGCCATTTGTGTAATAACCGAATCTTTTTTCAAACGTTTCATCATCAATTTTGTAAGTAAAAATATATGCTCCGTCAGAAGTTGGATGAGAACATTCAGAATTTTTTATATAAGAAAAATCTAAAATGAGTTTTTCTTTGGAATTTTGTGAAATTATTTCTTTGTAATTTTTTGTACTACAAGTTTCTTCTGAGGCTAGTATTTCAACATTTTTAATATCATTATTTGAATTATTTTTAATTTCAAAAATAACTTCATTATTGTTCACAGAACAAGCAGTAATTAAAAATAGAGAAAAGAAAACAAATAAAATTTTTTTCATAATAAAGATAATTAAAAAATAAATTTATAGTAACAAATAGTTTTCGTTACTTTTTTATAGCAAGAGAATAAAAGTTTTTATCCTTATAAATTCATTACCACAAAAATATTTTGTCTAACGTCCGAGCCTCGTACGACGTATGAAATATGTCGTTACAGGCTCTGTTATGTGTTCGTATCTTTTAATTACTTTGTTTTTCTTTAAATGGATGGGCATTTTTCTAAATTAAAATAACATAAAAATAAAAATTATTTAGAAAAGTGTTTTCTTTGATATTCTGCCATCTCACGTCATTTTATAGGTATGCTTTGTCAGTTTTGTCTTATATAAAATATCTCTTCTGTTTTTGTTTTAAGATAAACTGGTTCTTTTGAGGCTGGTACAATTATCTTGGCTATTTTTTTTCAAAAAAAGTCTAATATTTTGCATTCTATAATGATTCATAAATTTACTGGATTAGGGTCTAAATTTTTATGTATAGTTTGATCAAATATTCTTTGTATTCATTCTTCATCAATATTTTTGAATGTCATGTCATATCATAGTCATAATATATATTTTCAAGGTATTTCTTCATTTTTTTCTAAAATAAAATAATTAATATCTTCATCTTTTATGTTTTCATCTTTTTTAAATTTTTCAAAACTTTTTTCTTCCCATACTCATAATACTACTTCTCATCATCATGAATTTAAAAAAGCAACAATTGTTTTTAAATATGGTCAATAAAATGATTTTTCTCCTATAATTTCTTTGTTTTTCTTTTGAATTAACTCATGTATATTAACACAAAAACTTGATTTGAATTCAATTTTATTGCTTTCATACTTATTTAAAAGTTCTATAATTTCGGCTTCTTCATTTGTTTTTTGTCTGAAATTTGTTTCTTCTTGTTTTAAAAGAGATATAAATATCTTATTTAATGTTTTTTCATCGACTGCATTATAGTCTTTAATCATATTTAATCTTCTATTAAAGTGTTTTACTAGAACCAAATTATATAGGTTTATAATCGATCTTTGTGGGTTTTCAGAAATAAAATTAAATTCCTCAAATAATCGTTCAATTTCTACAAATCTTAATGTGTCGCGAGTATATAAATACATTAGTCGTATATAATTACATAACCAATTATCATTATTACTTTTTTCCATTTTCTGAATTGTGTCGAATTGGTTTTCTTTTTGTTTTGTTTTTATTAGTTTAAATAATCATTCTATAGTTGAATCATCAATCTTATTGATATTGATTTTTTTGATCGACTCTAATATATATAAATATATTATTAGTAATGATATATGTGCTGTGTGCTTCTTAATTAATATTCTTTCTTCTTCTTCTAGTCATGCAATATTTTTTAATAAAAAATTTTTTAATTTTTTGAAATTATCTATTATTGTGATGTTATTATTTTCAAAAAATCTTTTGTAATGTCAGAGTGTTATTGCATAACTTAAACCTATATAAAGCTTTGAAAATTTTCCATATTCAATTATTCTTTTTTCAAAAAAATCTAATATTTTTATGTCTCTTTTATAAAAGTCATCTAAATCGTTTTTTTTAATTCATATTTTATTTGTAATGTCTGTTGCAAAAAATGAATATTTATGTGTGTTTAGTATTGTGTTAAAAAGAACAAAATCAGAGACATATTTAAATTCTTCTTTATTTTTGTTGAATAATTCGTGAAAATATTTTATAGCATCCTTTCCTTTGTGATTTCTGAAAATATTATCATAATATAATTCTTTATACATATTATTGCTCTCTGATTCTCATAAAATTTCTTTTATTTCCTCGAATATATTGATCTGGTTCTTGGTGTATGTTTCTGCAATGTTCTTTTTAAGCTTTTCATAGCTTAATAATGCTTCTATGTCGTAATTAGTTATTATGAATCAGAATAAATTTGAAATTATTACTTTTATATTTTTTAAATCTTTATCTGTAATTTCTATTCATTGTTTTTTTTTATGTTTACAAGATAGTATATGTAAGTAAATGCTTATGAGATAATATTTTATTGTTAAATCTTTTTCTGTATCGTTTATTGCAAGTTCTTCATTGCTTGTTCCTAAGGTTGAAAACATGTTTCCAAGAGTTTTTTGCGCCATGTCAATTGTTCATATTGTTTCTATTTGATATTTGAATATTTTATACATATTATCTTGATAATCTTGAATCTCTTCATTTTTATCAATCTTCCATTTGGTTTTATCTCATTTAAGATAAGTGTTTTTTAGATTATCATATTCTTCTCTATCTATCATTTGAATTTTTGATAAATCTATGTTAATTCCTATTTTGTTTATTTTTTTGATGAAATTTTTCATGGAATTTTTTTAAAGCTAAAAAATTATTAAAATTGAGATATGATTCCTGCTAATTTTCATCTAATTAAAGCCTTTTTTCTGTCTATAACTATGTTAGAAAATCTTTTATTTTTTGGTTTTCACAATATTCATGCTTTAGTGTGAAATACTGTTTTAAGTGTCGCTTTTTCATCTCAATCATCTGATTCTATTATTACTCAAATATCGCCATCGCTTACGTCATCTTGTTGTCTGATTATTAAAATATCTCATTCAAAAATTTGTACATCTTCCATACTTGATCCTTTTGCTTTTAACGCATAAAAAGGTCATGGTCATTTCATCATTGACTTAGGAATATCTATCATTTTTTCTACTTTTTCATAAACGGTTAGAGGCTCTCCGCATGCTATTTCTCATAAAATAGGAATCTTGTCGAAATTTTCTGGAATAAACAACTTTCATGAAGCATCTTTTTGTATATATCACATATCTATTAGGTTTTGAATGTGTTTGTAGATTGCACTTGGATTTATATCTAATTTTTCTGATGCTTCTTCATAAGTTGGTGATTTTCAATTATGAGCTATGTAATTTCTGTAATATGAAAGAACATTATCTTGGCTCTTTGAAATTCTTTGTAGCATTTTGGATGAAAGAAACATATAAATTGATATGATATATAAATATCGTTTTTGGGACGTATTGCAAGCTAAATATTTATCTGTCTTTATTTATATATTCACCTATATTCACTTTCTCTTGATTTTGTGAGAAATTTTTTTATAATCAATTTTATGAGATTTAATTTTTAACCCAATATATTATGCGAACACAGCAACAAGCCTATGACTTTATCAAGTCTTATATGTGAAAATTTCAGACTTACTTTAAGGATTGGTATGTTTGAATTGCAAGTAATCCTGAAGAAAGACTATTTCAACAACATAATGTTGATAGACAGAACTGAAATTGGTGTTGTACTGAGGCCTTATTTACTACTGATGATGCAAGAGCAGTAGAAAAATATTTTATTGATCAACATTGAACTAAGTGATGAACCTGATGATGAGATCATACAACAAAATTCGTTTATGCTTATTTTATTACTAGTAATACAGTTGAATAAAATATTGTTTTATGAAATTGAATCTTTATCATAATCATAACGATATGGTTTTATATAAATTCATAGTTTGATATGTTTAAATTTGTAGATTTTTTTGCAGGAGTTTGATGATTTCACCTAGCGCTTAGTAGATTGTGAGGTCAATGTGTTTCTGTTTGTGAAATAGATAAAAAGGCAATGGAAACATATCGTCTTAATTTTTATGAACATAATAAAGAACTTTTTGATTCTTGATATTTTTTTGAAGACATTACTAAGCTTTCATGAAATGAAATACCAGATCATGATATTTTTTGTGCATGATTTCCTTGTCAAGCTTTTAGTATAGCTTGATATAGAAAATGATTTGAAGATGATAGATGAAATCTGTTCTTTGATGTAGCAAGAATTATTGAAAAGAAGAAACCTAGTGTTGTTTTTTTAGAAAATGTTAAAAATCTCGTTTCGCATGATAATTGAAATACTTTTAAAGTTATAAAAGAAACATTAGTTGAATTATGATATTATGTGCATTTTAAGGTTTTGAATAGTCACCAATACTGAAATGTTCCACAAAATAGAGAAAGAATATATATAGTGTGATTTAGAGATAAAAATGCCTTTAATCGTTTTCATTTCCCTTCTAAAATTTGATTAGAGGTCTCTTTTAGAGATCTATTAAATGAAGATGCTGAAGAAAAATATTATTATAATAATTCTCATCTATATGAAAAATTAGTAGAATGAATGAAGAGATATGATACAGTATATCAATGGAGAAGACAATATGTAAGAGAAAATAAAATGTGACTTTGTCCAACTCTTACTGCGAATATGTGAACAGGATGACATAATGTTCCACTGATTATGGATAAAAAATGAATTAGAAAAATGACTCCTAGAGAAACATTTAGGATGCAAGGTTATCCAAGTAATTTTAAATTACCAAAATTAGCTGATAGTCATTTATATAAACAAGCAGGGAATAGCGTTTCTGTTCCAGTACTTGAAAGAATAGGTGTTTCTATTTTAGAGGCAATAAATCCTACTATAAAAATTTCTCCTACCAAACTTTTACATTCTTTAAAATTGGCTGAATTTTCTTTGGTCAGATAATTTCTTTTTTAATTGAAAATCTAGGTCTTCTTTTTTCTCATTGTTGATCAGTGAATTTTTGTCATTTATTCACATTTGCTCAAGTAATATATTTATTTGGAATAAGATATACATCAAAAGATCAATCCATTTTTCAGTCTCTATAAAAATCAAGAAAGTATAATTTATCTCGTTTGCTTTTAGGTCAAAAACTTGTTAAATCATATTCTACTGAGCAGGCTTTAATTTGTTCTGTTTCTTGTGTTTTAAGGTTATATGTATCAAAACTTTGTTTGATTTTTTCTTTTGAATGAGTTGGTTTTGCTTCTAAATATCTTACAGATCATGTTGCTAAACAAAAAGCAACTTCACTAATTCCTTCTGGTAGATTTGCTCATCTAGCATTATAATTCTTTAATCATTTGTTTAGAATATTCCAAGAGTCAAAAAGTTTTTTTCGTAATTTTTTATCAGATTTTTCTAATTTTAAATAAGTCAATTTTGTTTCTATTCAAAAAACTTTACAAATTTTTTCTTCTTTTTTCATGATTTTAAAATTATTGAAGTAAATCAGTTATGGATATATCAAGAGCATTTGCAATTTTTTCAAGATTTTCTACAGATATATTTCTCAATCATCTTTCAACTAGACTTATATAAGTCCTGTGAAATTTGCTTATAACAGCAAATTGTTCTTGAGAATATCACTTTTCAAGCCTAAATCTACGAATGTTTTTGCCTATGTGTTGTTTGATTTCCATAATGAAATACTAATTAATGTTAACGATAAGTTTACAGACAATAAGTAACATTAATATTTTATTCTTTTTCTTTTTTCTGTCAAATATTTTTCTTTTTTCTAACATAAATCTAAATTAAAATAAAAAAAACGCCCATCCATTTTCTTTTTGAATGAACATTTTTATTAGGGATATGACACATAACGTTGGCACTGATCCGATGTCTGGAGAGATAACGGAAGATGTTGGATAGTGGAATGTTAGGGTATCCGAACGAATGTGAGGACTTGCGTTTGACTCAATGTTCTATTTTGTTGAGGCAAATGTTCTTTAACTAGCTTTTATGCGTATTACTCATTTTATACTATATTTGTATACAAATGCGAAACTATTTTACATAAAAGGCTAGTTTTATACTGTACATTTGATTATTAAATATTTTTTCCACAAATGCAAGAATTGATAAAAAATGCCAATTAAAGTGCAATTTTTCTGATAAAGTAATAAAGTATACTTTTATAAGGATATTTTCCCTATTTATGTATCATTTTATAGTTTTTGGTGGGATACTTTACCTTGAAAGCACAAAAACTTATGATTTGAATTTTAATTGTATATAATTAAATTAGCTAAAAATAGCTTATTTACATAGTTTTCAAACATAATTTGCACATGGGACCCCTATTGATATCACTAATAGTCCTTATTGTACTTACTTTCCTATGAATTTTGATATACAAAATGACTTTTTTGCATTTTCAAAAAAATCATAGAAAAAAACAAACTGAAAATATCAAATTTATACAAGTAAAAGTTCAAAAAAGAGCAGCATCTAAATCTGCCGATATAGAAGCCACAGATCATGCTCAAGGTATGAAAAACAATATAGAAGTCATGAATCAAGTTTACAAAAACTTTTATTCTATATTTGAAGATACCCGAAAATACAAAAAACTTTGAAACAATTACATCTCTATGGAGATGTTTATAGAAAAAGAACAAATCAAATATATTATATGAGTACCCACAGCCCATCTTTCTACCGTTAAAAAAATGGTGGCTGCATTTTATCCTGGTTCCCTTGTAGAAGATGTAGAGCAGCCAAAACTATTGGAAGCTGGTAAATATATGGCAGGATGAGAATTTAATCTTACCAAGCATAGTGCCCATCCTATCAAGACATATGAAGCTTTTGAAGCAGATCCTATGGATAGTATACTCTCTGCATACAACAATGTGGAAAAAGACGAAAAGATGATGCTTCAAGTATTAGTCCAACCATTACATGAAAGTTGGCTAAAAAGTATGAGAAAAAAAGCAAACAAGATAAAAGAGTGAAAAGATTTTTGATTTTTCAAAAAAATATTTGTTAAAATGCAAAAAGGTGGTTCTATGGAAGATAGTGATTATGAAAAAAGACAAGAAAAGAAACATAAACATGATTTTTCTCAACAACAGATATGAGATCTTGAAAAAAAGATGGATGATGAGGTTTTTCTTACCAAAATTAGAGTATTTGCTATGTCGGAGGACAAAAAAAGACCAGCAAAAATGGTAGATGAACTTAGTAGATTGTTTAACCAATACAATTATATTGGGCTTAATACTTTAAAAATCAAGAAGATAAAAAACATAAAATCTTTTGCCAAAGATTTAGTACTTAGAAATTTCTATACCAATCATTGAGTCTATTATGAAGTTAAAAATTTTAATAAAAATAATGTTTTAAACATAAAGGAACTATCTTCTATAATTCATTTTCCACATTCTAGGTTCAATCAAAATCCACGTATTGCTCGACAAAAATCCAAGATAGTACCCGCTCCAGAAGATATGCCATCTGATGGTATGCTTTTGGGTCGAAACGAATATGGATGAATCAAAAAAGATATTATACTTACAGACAAAGACAGATTTAGGCATGTTTATATTGTATGACAGACTGGTACAGGTAAATCTACCATGCTTATCACTCAAGCCAAAGAAGATCTTAGAAGAGGTAATTGATTTTGTCTTATAGATCCTCATGGAGACTTAGTAGATAATATGATGAGACGATATCCAAAAGAAAGAATAGATGATTTGATATATTTTGATCTATCAAATACAGAATATCCTATAGCCTTTAATCCTTTGGATTGAGCACATACGGATGATGAGAGGGATGTAATCACAAACGATATGGTAGAGATGTTTGTAAATATGTATGGACATGAAATATTTGGTCCACGTATACAAGATTACTTCCGTAATGCTTGTTTCCTTTTGATGGAGCAGCCAGATGGTTGAACATTGATTGATATAATGAGATTGTTCACCGATGATGCTTATGCAGAGTCAAAAATTAGAAATGTAAAAAATCCTGTAATTGCATCACGATGGAACAAAACTTACAAAAAAATGTGAGATAGAGAAAAATCAGAAATTATACCTTTTATCCAAGCTAAGTTTTGACCATTTACTACATGAGTTTATGTGAGAAATATTATATGACAACCAAAATCTGCATTCAATTTTTACAATGCTATGCAAGAATGAAAAGTGATTCTTTGTAAACTTGCAAAAGGTCTTACGTGAGAAGTAAATAGTCAACTTATTGGTAGGATGATAGCTATGCAGATTAAATTAGCAGCTCTAAAAAGAGCAGGTATTACAGAAGACCAAAGAAAACCCTATTATCTGTATGTCGATGAGTTTCAAAATTATGTATCAGAATCTTTTGAAAGTATATTATCAGAAGCCAGAAAATATAGACTTTGACTAACTATGGCACACCAATATATTGATCAACTTAAAAAAGAATGACTTGGATGAAATCTTGATATGTCCAAGACAATATTTGGTAATGTATGAACAATATTCGCACTTAAAGTAGGTGCTCCCGATGCTGAATTCTTGGAAAACGAATTTGGTCCTGAGTTCAATAAAATGGACCTTCAAAGTTCTGAGAAATTTAAATGAATGATGAAGATGAGTATCGATGGTTCACAATCTAGACCATTTTCTTGTTCTATGAAAGTACCATATTCAGATCCAGCAATCAATACACCAGAAAAAATAGAAATAATGAAACAAATTTCAGCCCTCAAGCGAGGTACAAAAAGAGAACTAGCCGACAAGGAAATATATTTTAGAGTTTGAGTTTAGCCATCGCTCTTCTTATATATTTTTAATAAGTCATTTATTTTTTTAGGCAGCCTAATGCCATTTTTTTCTTTTAATTTTAACAATAACTCGTATATGTCGCCAAATAAATAATTTCATTTTATTGCCATATCAAATCTTTCATTATTCATATTTTTGTATATATCGTATAAATACTCGAGTTCATGCTTTATTTCTTCCTTTTTTCGATAAAGATTTTTATTATCTTTAAATATATTTTCAACTGATTTTATTATTTTTTGGAGATCATCCAAAAAGTTATTTTTAAAATCTTCCATATTTTCTGGATTTTTTAAATCAACATTATTTTTTTCTATAAAATCATTTATCTCTCCAACAATTTCTTTTGCTTTTTGAGCCGAGATTGCCTTTTGTTCTGGACTTAATTCATACCTTCTTTTTTGTTCTTTTTTTGCATCTATAACATTTTGAATTTTATCTTTTATTATAGTTGTTATATTAAATAAATTAATATCTCTATTTTTTTCTTTTCTCAATATTTTTTCAAATTTTCATATTTCTTTATATTTTTTGTTTAATTCTTTATTTTCTTGATTTACTATTGTAGCAATAATTTCTTCTATATTATATTCATTTATTTTTTTCTTTATTTGCAATATATTAGCCAACTCTTCCCACTTATCTTTATTTAGATTGTTTTCAATATCATTAGATTTATTTAGTTTTATACTTTCAAGTTCTTTTCTCTTTTTTAAATATTTTTTTAATATATTTATTATATCTGACATAAAAGTTAGATTTATCTTTTTTGTATTATCAAACAATAGTAACATATTATTATTTTCATCTATATATTCTTTTATCTCTTTGTTATTTTTTAATATATCATTTAATTCAAACAAAAAACATTCTTTATAAGTCTTATACTCTTCTTTTTTTTCTTCTTCCCGAAATCATCCTGTTTCTGCTATATACTTTGATTTTTGAAAATAATCTTCTAAATCATCTATTTTAGATGATAGATTATTTTTTGTATTTTTAAGCTTTTCCATAATAATATATTTTTATATTATAAATATTATTTTTATAATAAACTGTCAACCTTTTTCAATGTTTTTTATTTTTTGTAAAGATCATGGAAATTAGTAAATATTTTATTTTCAATATCTTCTTTTTTTATATTCAATAGGTTAGATACAAAATCATAGGTATAGCTTACGTAAACAGGGTAGTTGGTCTTTCATCTAAATTCTTGTGGTGGAAGATATGGAGCATCAGTTTCCAATAGTATATTTTTCATATCACAAGCTAATAGGCTATCTCTTATATTTTGAGCTTTTGGGTATGAAATATTCGCACAAAATCATATTCGTACATTTCCAAACATTTTTTGTACTATTTTTACTTCTTTTGGACCATATCCCCAACAGTGAAAATATATTTTTAAGTCTTTATATTTTTTCAAGATTTCTATTGTTGATTCAAAATCATCTCTAGAATGTATTACAATCGGTAAATCTAGTTCTTTTGCTAATTTGCATTGTCTTTTAAACAATCTTTTTTGCATCTCTATCTTTAGATTTCATTTATAGTTTATATCTATTCCAGCTTCTCATATAGCTACTATATATTCTTTATTCTCTAAATATTCTTTTTTTAATCCACTTATTTTTTCTTCAAGATTATCTTCATCTATTTTTCAAGATATTATCTCAAATGGGTGGAATCATACAGTAGCTTTTATTTTCAAGTCTCACTCATACTCTTTGGCTATTTGGATTCATCTTTTATTAAAACCATCATCTGATCAGGCGTTTATTATCATTTTTCATCATATATTTTCAAAGTCTTTGATATGATCTTGCCAATTGTCAAAAAGCTTTTCATCATTTAAGTGTGTATGAGCATCTACGTACATTTTTTACAGATTCAAAATAAAAACTCTTGTTTTAAAATACTAATTAAATAATCTTTCAAGGCAAAAGTTTTTTTATTTTTTTGTTAAATTCAAAAAAAAATGATCCGAGCAATAATTATATGAGTTTTAATGTTTATGATCTTGGTTATATTACACGAATTGTGACATTTTATCACAGCTAGAAAAAGTGGAGTAAAAGTACTTGAGTTTGGTATAGGTATACCACCAAAGATCTGTAAATTGTGAACTGATAAATATGGTACAGAATATACACTCAATGCTATACCACTTGGTGGATTTTGTAGGATGAAATGAGAAGACCCAAGTGATAAAAAAGATTTTCATGCAAAAGATAGTTTTATCAAAGCAAGATTTCGAAACAAAATATTGATCTTGGCATGATGAGTCTTGGCAAATTTGATAGTAGCTTGGATTATATTTTCTACTGTATTTGCAATATGAACAAAGCCCCTATCAGTATTGCCAGAAAATGCTATAAAATGAGAATCTCACAGTCTGCTTATGCCCACATATTCTTTTTTGGAATCCAATTGACTTATCAGTGGTATCAAAATAGATACACCGCTTATAGTAGATGCTGTTTTGCCAGATAGTTTAGCATACTCTTTAGGTATTCAAACTGGTGATATTATCACAAATATAAATGAAAATAGCGTAAATGTACGAAATGTTTGATCTGTACTCAAAGAAAATATCTGAGAAAATATAGATATACATTATACCAGAGCTAATACAAAAAACATAATATCCTCAAAGTGTGGCGAAGAGGATTGTATATTGTGATTAGCTTTTGTTACATCGGGTAACTTGGAGATAAAAGAAATTAAATACAAGATACCGCAAGCAATGTTTGTCTGAATCAAAGAGATTTGAGCTCAATTTGATTTAACTTTTGCAGCATTATGAAGATTATGAAGTAGTTTAATATCTTTCAATTGATCCAAGATAAAGAAATCTCTAGGTTCTCTTACTGGACCAGTTGGAGTAGTAAAGTTTGGTGAGATGCTTTTGTCTAGTGGTCTACGAGTTTTGTATCTAGCATTTGCTGGTATGATCTCATTAGCTTTAGCAATATTCAACATACTTCCTATACCAGCATTGGATGGTGGTAGGATAATTTGAGTATTGATACAAAAGATTTGATGATTTAAGGTGGAAAAATATTTTGTGATAGAATGATATTTCAATACTGTATTTTTTATATTATTGATGTTACTTTGACTGTATATCATACTCAAGGATTTAGTAGTTTTTCGATGAATAAATATACCATTTTTGTGATAAGCAATTATCCTTTTGTAAAATAAATTAAAAAACCTCGGATATTCGAGGTTTTTTTTAAGTATTTCAATCAATTTATTTAACAATCATTATTTTTTACTATATTATCAAATTCATACGCCTTCTTTGTATAGTTTGGCAATACATCATCTAGTCAATGTTTTTTTTCCTCTTTTAAATTTGTATAAGTGTCATGCAGATCTTTGATATTGTCTACATTCATACATTTATTGTTTTCAGCCATTTTTATCAGTTCTTTATAATACTTTTCCAAACTATATTTTCTCTCCAACAATTCTCCGTGTTGACCAAAAATATTTTGTACAAATATTTCAGCCTTTTGAAACATTACCTCAAATCCAGAGAATACGCTAACTTTTTCAGCTGGATGTTTTTGCACATAAGACCAAGAAATAAGTAGCAATACAATTCATATGGCAAATTTTATAAAATTTTTTTTTAATTCTTTCTTTTCTTCGTTATTCATTTATTATTTAATAATAGTAAATTTATATTCTATTTTTTAATCTTCTTATTGTTTTCATTTTGTTTTTCAATACGATTATTCCAGCAAATAAAATCAGAAATATTTTATTTTACTAACTAGTCTTTATGAAAAAATCTTTTGTAAACTGTTGGATTATGCCATGATGAGTACTCAATGTTTTTTTAGATCTCATAGAACAAGAGAAATTTTCTCAAGCAAAGATTTTTACAATATTTTCGGATAGAAAATTCTTAAAGACAGACAAATGAGAGATAGAAATAGTTACAGCATTACCATCTTGGCTCAACAGACTATTTCTCAAATTTTCTCACAAAAAATGAATTATTGCAAGCGTATTAGATTACCGCAATCTTATGTTTTTTTACAAAATACTTATGAAAATCTTAAGCCAAAAAATAAAAAAATACAATTCACCAAAAGTAGTTATATCATCTTTTGCAATAGCCAAAAATCTCGAATTTTGCAAAAAAGATTATAAATGAAAATTTAAACCCATCACTTATCTATATTTACATTCACCTATGCAATACATACGAAGTCACCATGAGGAATACTTACAGAAACTAAGCTGATACAAGCTAAAGATTTTCAAATACATCACCCCAAAATTGCAAAAGCGAGATCAACAATACACCAATTTTGATCAGGTAAATACAAATAGCCAATACACATCAGATTTGGCCAAAAAAGTATACGGTATCGATTCAGAAGTAAAATACCCAAAAGTAAATGAGCATTTTTTCTGACAGAATATTTCAAATAATATACAAAATTATTACATATATGTTGGTAGACTTGTTAGATTCGTAAAAGAACTGGACAAAATTATTCACTTATTCAACGAAAACAAGGAGCCATTACTTATCATGTGAAGTGGTCCAGACGAAGAATATCTCAAATCTATTACAAAATGAAACATCATATTTATATGACGAATATCAGATCCACAAGAAAAGATGAAAATAATTCAAAACTCAAAATGACTTATCAATATTACCAAAGAAAGTTTTGGTCTGGTGACTGCAGAGTCTCTGCTACTTTGAGTACCAGTTTTTGCTTACAATGACTGAGCATCTCCAGAGCTTATAGATGAAAAATCATGAATATTAGTCCCTGACAAAAAACATCAAACCTTAGTAGATTTTTTCAATCAATTTAAAGATAAAAAGTGGGATAGGGAATTAATTTCAAGAAACATAAAGAATAAATTATCTTATAAATAAAAAGGGTGATTAAATAAAATCACCCTTTTTTTTCCATTTCTTGAATCTCTTCAAGATTAATTAAAGTACCCATAGAGATTATATATTCTATAGCAGTACCTATTGATATTTTTGTTTTTATTAGTTTATCCCTATTCACAATACACAAATATCCATTTGTTGGATTTGGTGTTGTAGGTATAAACACACTATAAACTTCTTTTGAATCTAGTATTTTTTCAATTATTTCAATTCTATCAGAAGTAATAAAGCCTACTGTATACAGGCCTGGGGCAGGGAACTCTACTAACACAACCTCTTTAAACGAAGTTCTATTTGTAGATATTTTATTTATTTGTTCGCTCATCCTAAACAGTGTGTTTAGTATTGGAATTCTTCTTATTATTCTTTGGAAAAATTTTTTTATTTTTTTCCCCATATAATAATGATTCATTAGCAAACCGATTCCCCATGTCACCACCATCAAGACTACAATAGATATAATTTTCCAATACCACAAATTTTGTTGAATTTGAAAATTGATTACATCATTCATAGACATCAGTATTAGTAATTTATCACTTACGCCAAATACCATACTTAATATCCATTTTACGATAGATATAAATACTATTATTGGCAATAAGGTTAAAATTCCTATTCTTAAGTTTGTTTTTATTTTTCTTTTCATACAATTATTTTTTGTTTTAAGAAAAATATATAATTTAAACCTAAAAATGCAATATGAAATTTTTTATCCGTAAATTATTGCACCAATCAGTACTGCGATATCTACTGTTATCCACAATATATTACTAAAAATAATAGCTTTTTCTTTATGTAATATACCGTAAATTAACCACAAAGTAGGGCTTATCACATAAGCAGTCCAAGTAAATAATGATAATCAAGATGCATTTTTTTGTACTCGTACCATCCATACTTGAGGCAAAGTTAAGACAGGTCATATAAGAGCTATCCCGTATATCATTCTATCCATAATTTTTTTGAATTTATTGTTTTTTTTGTGTTCCTTGATTTCTTTATATCATATTTTTTTCAATTCTTCATTTACCATACTCTGAGCCATTTTTTTTGCCATTCTTTTTGCTTTCTTCTTTGTTCTTTTCCTTACATTTAGGTGATGAAATCAAGCACTATGCATACTCATTTTTTTATACTTTTTTAAGAATATAAATAATCCTTTCTATATCGTCTTTATATAACTTATATCTATGTTCTTTTTCTATGCTTATGTTATATTTTTTACAAATTTCTTTCATATCTTCGTATTCATTTTCACTATATTGTTTATACAAAATCCATAGTCAAGTTTTTTCCAATAAATTATAAGACCATTTTATTATTTTATCTACATATCATACAGCTCTAGCTGTTAATATATCAAACTTTTCGTCGACATCTTCTATCCTACTTCGTTTACAAACTACATTTTTTAGTCATAAATCTTTGATCATATCATTTACTGCATCTACTTTTTTTCTTCTGGCATCTATTCATACAAATTGTGTATCCTTATTTGTCATAGCTAGTGGCAACAATGGAAATCAACCACCAGTTCATATGTCACACACTTTGTATCATTTTTTCAATTTTATTACATTTCCCAGTTCAATACTATCTTTTATATGTTTCAAAAAAACACCATCAGCATCTCTGATAGCGGATAGATTGATTTGTTTATTTTTTTCTAGAAACATCTTTATTAAATCTGTTCGCATTCTAATTTTTTATGTAAATTTTTATATTTTAAGTACCTCCCTTTTCAAGGGAGGGGGACCCGAAGGGTGGTGGGTTTTAAAACCCCTTCCCGCAAGCGGGACCTTCCCCTTGAAAAGGGGACTACTATATCTTTTAATGGATCACATAAGTATCTACCAATGCAGTATCTCCAGCTGTGATAATTCACAAAATGTATTCATCTTTTCTACCATTTTCTGTGATAAAAACAACTCCCAGTTTTTCTTTCCTTTCTTTTTTTAAAGTAAATAATTTATCTATTTCGTATATATTATACTTTTTATGTACAAATATAACATATTTAGAATCATGTATCAATGGAATATCTCAGACTTTTATATTTTTTATATCTTTTCAATTTTCATCTTTTGTTAACCAAGATAAAACCTCACTTTCACTCAGAACTCAAATATAATTTTCATTTTCATCATATACAGGCACATGAGAGTAGTCATGGTCTTCCATTACTTTGACTATATTTATTAGTTTATCGTCTGATTTACAGGTAAAAACTTTTCTGCCAAAAAGGTCTATACATCTTGGTGGTCTTTTTATATTGTCTGCATATCTTGCCAATTGAGCTATAGCATAAGGACTAGGATATACATATGTGTGACCATCAAGTTTTATTCCATGAGTTATTTGATTTCTAATTTCACCAAAATATTTCAATTGAAACTGATGTACTTTTACAAACCATGATATTGTATATTTACCATTTATTATCCTTTTTAGTTTTTCATTGTAAGGTAAATATATGTCCAATTTTAAAATTTTATCAAAATGTTTGTCAATTTGGTTAAAAAGTGCCAAAAATTGCATTATCAAATCAGGTTTTTTGTCATATTGTTCTGCTATTTTTTTATTTTCCATTTATTATAGATATATAAAATAACTATAATCACTCAATTATACACGAAAAGTGCTTTTAATGCAAATTTATAGGTCATTTTTGATTGATACTTTACCAAAAATACATAGCATAAATTTGTATTTTAAAAATCAATTAAATATTATGAAAAATAAATCAAAAATTTTAAAAACAGCACCAATAGTTTTTTTTATTTTAGCCACAATCTATATCTGAATTTGGTATTTAGCAAAATCTATTACTCATCAAGATAAAATTTGTTATTCAGACACTTGTTTTGTGGTAGAAATAGCTGACACAAATGAAAAAAGACAGATTTGACTTATGAATCGTGAGTCAATGAGTCTAGATAGAGGTATGCTTTTTATTTTTCCAGATTCAAAAAAACATAATTTTTGGATGAAAAATACTTTGATTCCTTTGGATATCATCCGAATCAACTCTGATCATAAAATTGTAGATATAAAAACATCTCAGCCTTGTTACGAACAAACTTGTCCTATCTATACACCAAAATTCGAAGCTAATTATGTACTAGAAATAAATGCCTGAATTTTTCAAAAAGAAAATATTCAGATATGAGATGTACTTGAATTTAAAGTTAAAGGCTTATAAAGTTATTAAGTTTTTTTAACTTTAAACTTTTCACTATCAACTTAGGAGTATTAGCGACGAGCTATTCTTCTTCATCTCCCTCTCACTTCAAAAGTGGCATAAAACGGAAATATTCCAAGATTTGTAGTCAAGTAAATCTTCATACTACCATTATAGCTATGCCTATCAATATTATTATTTCAGGATAAGACAGCAATATTGACCTAATCCAAACTGAACTTATCACCGCATAAACTATTATAGAAACTATTATAAACTCTACTAGAGATATCAACCAACCCCTACTAAACATTTTAAATCATTCATGAAACACCTTGTCTGTCACCAATATCAAAAACATTACAGGAAATATTGAGAATACATTGTTAAATATTTGTAAGTCCACAATATTTGTTCATAAAATCTTATCCAATCACAAGAACACAACAATAGTCAAAAAGTATAAAGTAATCAAAAGCGACATTTTTGCACTATGTAAGAGGTATAATTTTTTTGTTATTAGTCTTGTAAGTACTGTAGCTATAAACGCTATCAAGAAAAAGATTATTGTAGCTTGAGTACCAAGTACGGATATAGATAGACCAAACAATAGAGGACTAAAAGTACCAAACACAGAAAATCCAATCACTTGTCTAAATATTGTTATTATCAAAGCAGCCACACTTAGAGTTAAAAACAATCACATAAGATTTATAGGCAATCAATTTGCTATAAGTGTATCTGTTATATATGACAATATCAATGCACGAGAAGTTTTTTGAAATGAAAGTGGAAATATCTCAATTAGAGATTCATTTATTATATCTTTACCAAAAGATAGGTCTGATATCACATTCAAAAGATGATCATTGTTGACCATATAAATACTATCATTGTTTATTAGCATGATATACTTTGATAATATTCTCTTCATAAAGTGTTTATTGGTATTATTTATCACAAAAATCTCCTTATCTGAAAAATCAATATTTTCTGATTTTGATAATTTTCACAATATTTGAAATACTGTATCAGTTTCTTTGTTGTTTATTACTATTATATCAGAATTTTTCAGAGTATTTTGTTGTTCAAGTAATTTATTTATGATTTCATCCTCTGAAAATACATTATTTGATATCAGTGCTTTATTGAAAAGTATTGCATTATTTTTAAAGTTATTTTCATATCATATCTCAAATTCTTCTAGGTCATATCAGATATAAAAAACCGACTTATAAAACACATCCAATTTTTTCTCCAGATTATATCTACAGTTGTCTACAGTAAGGCTAGCTTTCAATATATATTCTCATTCATCTTCAAAATTAAAGAAAAATTTGTCTCCTTGTACAGATTCAAATCTTTGTGATCATTTCCACAAGCTATAATAAGCGGTCAATTCATCACTACTTTTCATTCACCAAGTATCATTTATAGTATATTCTGACACTTGATTAGTTGTGATAGAGGAGTCTCACTTCAACTCAACTCTATCTGGATCACAGTATCTTTGAGCAGATGATGCTCAGATGATAAAAGATATTCATAATATTAATAATGTAGATTTAAGTAGTTTCATTGTTTAATAATTATTTTTGTAAATATTTATTTTAAATCTAAGAAAGATATTGTTTTAATATTTTTTTCTTTCAAATATTTTGACAACTCTATCACATCTTCATAGTCTTTTTCTCTTCTTTTATTTAATTCAGTTCCCCATTTTGCAGGTTCATATTTATTGTCAAAAAACCCAGGATGACAAATAACTTCCCAAATCTCATCATTATGATCATTTTGTATTTTTTCTTTGATTACCTTGATTCAATAATTGTTAGATGTTATGTTATACAACTTATCAGTCATTATAATTTTATTTTTATACTCGTCTTCATAAGTTTTAAAATATTTTCATCTAGTATATAGCCTTATTGGAAGATTATGTTCAATAGCAAAATCACACATTACTCTTACTTCATTTTTATTATTTTCTCGATTATGTTTATCAATATGAGAGGGTTCTATACCAAATATATTTTTAAACGAATTGTATTGTTTATTTAATTCATTCATTATAGCATTGTAGTCATCAATTCAATTTATTTTAAAGTGCAGTCAGATAGAAACATTATTCTTCTTTTTCAATTCCATCAATCTGTTTATATTTTGTTTATTTTTGCACCCCCTTACCAATACTGTAGTTGATGTTATTTGTTTATTCTCTAGTAATTCTAATATTGCTTCGTCAAATTTATCCGATATTCAAAAGTCATCTGCATTTATTATTACTTTTATCATTTTTAGTCTATAAATTTTAAATCATCTATTTTAACTTTACCTTTATACATATCTTCTACTTCTCCTCATTTTTCTGCCCAATCTTTTATCTTTACATATCAATCTAGATAAACCTTTTCTTTCATAAAAATAGCTCACTCCTTGATTACTCATGTATCTTGTATTCACTTTTTTAATTTCAATATGGTATTAAAGATTCTTTCAAGGTTTTTTTCTGGATAAAGAAATTTGGTCAAGTCAGTTAATTTTCAAAATGGATACTTTTGAGCCTCTTTTAGTAGGAAATATTTTTTGTAGAAACTAAGTTTCTCAAATTCACTTGGTAAATGTTTGCTAGCATTGTATATTGCTAATCACTCTTCATCTTTTATATGAAAACCAACTCATTCTTTAAAAATATTCCAGCCACTATTTGCTCCGTTTATATACCTCATTAGATGAGTATCTATTTCATGCGCCAAGACAGATTCCAATTCTTTTTCTTGAAATGGCACCATTCTGTTTATCTTTATTTTTATTTTTTTTCACATGATTACACTTACTCTAGCTAGTGTAGTAGAAGTGATTATTACGTCAACTCATTCTATTCATTTTTTGTTTAAATATTTTTCTATTTTTCTTTTTACTTCTTCCACAGTCAATAACTTTCAAAGAACTTCTTTATTTTCTACATTTCACTCAAATATTTTTTCTTTTGATTTGTCTAAAAGCCTTTTATCTATTTTTCAAAATAACTTTTCATTATAAAACAATATATTTTTGTAGTCTTTATTTTTATATGCATTGATTAAATTTATTCTACACAACAAATCTTCTATTTTATCTGTAAATAACTTAGAAAACTTTTTGTTATATTTATTTTTTTCCAAATCATTTTTTATATTTAATAATTCTTTCGTTAATTCTTCTAGTTTTTGTTTTTCTGGTCGTTTATATTCAAATTTTGGATTATATTTTCCATTATTTAATATAAATTTATCCAATTCTTCAAAATAGTTTTGTGGTTTTAATACTTTAGCAAGTATCAATTTTTTTCCTATTTTACTTATATCTTCATCTATATTATGTAGTTTATTTTTTTCGATAGATTCTATTTCTTTTGTATTAATTATGTCTATTTTACCTTCAGCCTTGTTGACTGGTTTTATCAAGAAATCAGACGCTATAGATTTTCACAAAACTATTTGATCTGGATCCAAAGTTTCGTCCATTAAGTATTTTATATTTTTTATGTGTATATCATTTTCATACAAATTTAGATTGGTATCAGATTTAGGATTTTCTTTTAGTCACTTAAATATTTCTTTGCTTACATAATTTTCAGATTTATTTATATTTACTTTTATTTTTAGATCATCATATCTTATGGTATTTTCTCACGATATACTCAATTTTCCATATTGAGAAAGATACAATATTTTGTCTGCATATCATTTTGTAATTTTTTTGGAAAATAGACTCTTTGCTATTTCTACTCATTTTTCTGGGTCTGATATTTTTAGATCTGATATTTTTTTTAGTATATTTTTCAATTTCATACCAGATATATTCTGTACTTCTAATCCGGCTCTAGCGTTTATTTCTAAAAGTTTTGGACCATCCTCAGTTATAACTCGGTCCAGTGCTAAGTATCACAAGTTTACAAAGTATTGTACTTTTGATGAAAGAAATAGTATATCGTCCCAGTAAGGCAATTTATGATCCTTTAAGTTTTTATATTCTTGTTTAAATTTTCATTTGTATATTTTTTGATCTTCGAACATTGTATTGATTTTTCAGGTTCATATTTCTACTCAAAGACCTATTCATCATCTTGCAATATTTGCTTTACCCTCAGATTTGTGTGTAGGCATCCTTACCATCGCACTTACCGGCACTAGATTAAATACAATAATTCTTATATCTGCCAACCCATGTTTACAAAACTCTACAAATCACTCTCCAGCTTTTATTTTCTCTTCTATAATTACTTTGTCTCATCACATTGTCATAGAGTTTTTACCATCCAGATTATCCAATATATATCTTCTAAAAGTATTATCATCTACCATCTCTCATCATATTTCATAATAATGAGGCAGATTTGGTAAGTTTTGAATTTTATCTGCTATTTTATTTACATATATTTTTGCTTTATCAAAAATATTTCTAACTTCTAATTTCTCATTTTTTTCTATGGTTCATAAAAATTTAGTTATATATATACCTTTTCATTTAGATCATTTATTTGGTTTTACTACAAATTCTTTTTTGGGCAATTTACCAAAATCAATATCAAAAAGTTCTTTACGATTTTTTATGATAGTATAATTTTTGGCAAAAGGTATTCATCTAGCAGACAAAAAGTCTTTAGTTTTTATTTTATTGTTGGCTAGACGTATAGATTTTTTGTCGTTAAATTTTTTTATATATGATAAGTTTCTTGCGTTACTTCACAATATACCAAAATCTAGCATATTAATATTATCTTATAAAGTCTAAAAATTATATTAAAATCTGCTCTAAAATCAACATTTGCTAATTTTATATAGACTATTACTTTTTATTGACTTTTATAATTATTTTGTTATAAGAACAGATAGAAACATAAGTCTAACAAAAAAAGTAGAATATGAAAAAAATTAAAATTATTATCTTGGTGCTGTTTTTTTCAGTTACAGCAAGTTTATTGTCGTCTTGTAAAAAAGATGAGACACTACAGCCAAGTTGGCAGTGGTTATTAAAAGAAACTGTGATCTTTGAAAACACAGCAGAGGAATTTGCTTTAATTCTAGACCATATTGATGCTGCAAGAACCACTACCGATACTTACGTATGGTGTGGTGATACTATTACCTTAAATGGTCCTGCAGGTTACGAACCATTATCAGAAAAGTCCGCCGTGGAGATCATTTGGTCGTATAGGAATGAAATTATGGCGGATACTACCCAATTCTTACAGGATGGTGTTTTGTCAAAAGTGATCCAGAAGTATCTTGAAATCAGGCGGCACAATTCTGCTGAAGATGCATATTACAAAATGCGTCTAGCTATACCAGCAGATCTTTATGAACTATACCCAAGGTTTTGGGAGAGAGTTTTGACAGAGATTATGAGTTATCTCACTACTCAGATCGGAGGAAACTCTGATTGGTATGGTGGCACTAGGGATATAGGTATGGAAAAAAATATCTATAAACTTCCATGGGCTCCAGATATTGATTATCAGGATCCTTGGGGCTGTAATTGTGCAGCATATTATTACTTTAAGGATTTCTTCAAAGATCGCTCAGAAGGTGATAATAAAAAAAGCACCATTATTGATGTAGAGATGGTTCAAAAAATCTCCTCAAGGGAGAGATTTATAAAGCTTGGGTTTGATTGTGAAACAAGCTATAACAAGGAAACCAATAATTATGTCGTTGAGTTTCCTGTGATATAAATATATTAAAGTTGGTTTTATGACTATAATGGTGTGTTTTTACACACCATTTTGTTTTATAATAAAATTGAATTCTAATTCTAAAAATATAAATTAATACTTGTTTAACACATTATACAAAAAAATGAAATTCCAAATTTACAACACGATGACACACAAAAAAGAAGAATTTATCCCTCGTATTGACGAAGGAAAGGCTGATTTTGTATGAATATATTCGTGTTGACCTACAGTATATCGAAATCCACACATAGGAAATATGAGAGCTTTTTCCTTTGCTGATTTACTTAGAAATACAATCAAAAATATTTTGTGATATCCTACAAAACATGTTATGAACCTTACAGATGTATGACATCTTACAGATGATTGAGACGACGGTGAAGATAAGATGGAAAAGTGAGCAAAAAGAGACAATATGACAGTTCGAGAACTAGCAGACAAATATATTACAGAATTTTATAAGTATTTAGATTCTTTAAATATTGAAAAATTTGATGTTTTTTGTAGAGCTACAGACCATATACAAGAACAAATAAACATGGTAAAGACACTAGAAGAAAAGTGATATACTTACAAAATTCTAAGTGATGGTATTTACATGGATACTTCAAAAGTAGAGGATTATGGAAAGTTAGCATGACTAGAAAACCAATCCTTGAGAGCTTGAGCTAGAATTCAAAATGAAAACAAAAAAAATCCAACAGATTTTTCATTGCGAAAATTTTCCAAACCATGAGAAAAAAGGCAAATGGAACGAGATAGCCCACGATGAGTGTGATTTCCAGGTTGGCATCTAGAATGTAGTGCTATGTCATCTAAATATCTTTGAGAACAGTTTGACATACATACTTGATGAGTAGATCATATATGAGTACATCATACTAATGAGATTGCTCAAAGTGAATGTACTTTTGACAAAAAACCTCGAGTAAAATACCGAATGCACAATCAATTTTTAAATTTGTGATGAAAAAAAGTAGCTAAAGCTGATTGATGACTTGTAACTGTTTCTGATATTGAAGCACAGTGATATAGTGCTTTAGATCTCAAAATGCTTTACTATACAGCACATTACAGATCTTTCTTGGATTTCAATCAAGATGTATTAGAACAAGCCAAGAAACAAAGACAAAATATTATCAAAAAAATACATAATTTTGATTGAGAGATTTTGGACTATCAAGGATCATACCAAGATATTGAATCACAAATAACCACAGATGAAGCAAAAGAATTTTTCAATAATTCTATTTCTGCAATATTAGATGATTTAAATACACCAAGATTGTTAGCTGAAATAAATAAAGCATTACACAATCCAAATTCAGAAATAATTTCGATAATTAAACGATTAGATAATAGTTTATTAAGATTAGATTTGTTTGATTTTTTAATATTGTCATCTTGAGCTAAGTCGAAAGATATAGAAATTCCACAAGAAATCCAGAAGTTAGGAGAGGATCGCCTATCTGCAAAACAAAATAAAGATCGAGCTACAGCAGACAAAATCAGAGATGATTTAAAATCAAAATGACGAAATATATTGGACACCAAAGATGGATTTGAATTAGAAAAGATATAATATTATCCACCCAGGGTCAATTTTGTGTTAAATATAGACCCCGGGTGATTCTAAAAAAATCCTGAGATTAGACTCAGGATTTTCATTATATTTTATTATTTTTTTATTCTTCTATTTCTTCTTCCAGTTCCAACAATCTTGGATTTGGACCAGTTCTAAATGGAAAGTCTTCTGGCACATAATATCCTTTGATTTGACTTAAACATTTACTTACATTGGTTTGCCAGTTGATAGGACTAGATGCATAAATTTTTCCATCTTTGTTTCCATATCTACTTAGCTGTCTGATTGTATGATATTCTCACAGATGTTGATTGTTTAAAGTATCTGCTATCGCTCTAGCCCCAGCCAATGCAGAGCTAAATGATATTCTATTTCCACTGTCATCATTTCCTACGTTTCAGATATTGTTTGATGTAGATAGATAGTTACCCAGAGTACTTTCTGCAAAAGCAATACAAATCACTACGTCTCTATCTATATTTGTATCTTTTACTGCATCTTCCCAAAATGCTAACTCTCTATATATTCCTACACCGTAAGTGTTCAAAAATTGATCAGATCTTTGTAGTACAGAAGATCCAGTCATTAAATCTAGTTCTGATATGTCTACTTTTCTAGCATATTTATCATTTAAATACTTTATATTGTATTGTTTTGGTATCAAATCTTTATTTTGAACTACACTAAGATCAAGTAGATTTAGAGGATCTATAGCTATACCATCTTTAAATACAAAGAATGTTAGATTTGGACCATTTGATATAAATCCAGCACCTCTAGTACCAGGCTCTCATCCTGAGTATCATATTAACTGTCATCTTTTTACTATATCTCATTTTTCTATAACAGTTTTGTTTACAAACATGTAAGCAGAGATATATCATTTTGGATGAGCAATAAGTATCCAGTTTATTCATATTCCAGGATTGTCTGTCACATGATATACTATACCATCTTCTGCCGCATACAGAGGAGTAGCTTGTTCAGCTTTTATCTGTATTCATCGATTTGGTATATTGTATTCTTTTTCAAATTCTTCATCTCCAAAGTACATTTCTATCTCTTCTATTGGATATATTGGCCAAGCCATTGGTTGAATATTTTCTTCATCTTCAATTTTGTCTTCATATATTTTGTTCAATTCTTTTATCTTCTTTTCCATGTCAAATGGCACATTATATTTTTCTTCAGATACATTATCTACTATAGTAGATATTGCATTATGTACATCATTTCTACTATTAAAAATCATACTAAAGTTTTGTTCTGCCAATTGATCATCTTTATACAATTTCATAAATTGTATCAAATAGTTTTTCTTTTGATGTAAAGTCTCCAATATTGCTTGATAATCATTTACATCATTACTAGCTTTTATTTTTAATTCATTTAAAGTCTTAATTAACTTAATCTGTTTATCTTCGTCTGTATCTAGATTTTCCATCAAATCATTAAATTGTATCAATATTTTTTTGATCATATACTCATTGGACAGCGCCAATGGTATATTGTCCGAGTTTGCAAAAAGTTTAAAATCATCAACTTTTTCATCTATAAATATTTTATTATCCATTTTGTACAAAAATTTTGCAAATTGTTCTATATATTCTTTTGTATTATCCAATCCAGCTCTAGTATCTTTTAGTTGTTTGGTAGTCAAAAATATTTGCTTTTTGTACACAGCAATTTTTTGTAACATAGTACCTACATAGTCTGTAGTATAGTTGATATCTTGTATTACAGCTACAATTTCTTCTCTAATTTCTCTATATTTTTCAGATAATTCACCATCCATATCAATTTCTTTATTATCTAGCTCATACAACTGGTCTGTAATATCTTCTATACTAGATTCTAAGTCTCTTATTGTCTGACTAGCACTTTTTACATCAAAAGTATTTAAGTTTTCTTTTGATTGATAAATACTAGCACCATAAGTGGTACAAAATAGAAATAATATTCAAAAGGCTATAGCCAATAAAAACTTTGATACTTGTCTGTATAGGATTGAATTCATTTTTCTTTTTTTACAGTTCTAAATTACAATCTAATTTTATCTCTAAATCCTTAAATATCAAAATATATGAGCTATTTAGCCCATATAGAGTTGACAAAAACCATAAAATATGATTTTTTAACAAAAATTATCTTTAATTTCTTTTATAATTATCTCATATTCTGTTTCATCATACCATTTGCGCTCGATTGAATTTAATTGTCATTCTGCTCAAATAGGGCAGTCTGGTATAAGATGGAAATGTAGATGATTTACACTTTTTCCAGTTTTTCATCAAACCAATCCGTCTCTAAGTAGTAAATTTATATCAGGATGTATTTTATGAAGTTTTGTAGTCCATTTTTCAAGTAATTTAAACATTTCTATTTTTTCATTTTCTTTTAGATCTTTCAATAGATATACTTTTCTTTTTGGTATCACAAGAAGATGATTTTTTACATAAGGCGCACGAGAAGGCACTACAAAAAATCATTCAGTTTCATCTATAATTTCATTTTTCAAAATATGTAAAAAAGGATCAAAATTTTTTCCTAAAGTTTGCAACGCCTCATTGTATTTCATACAAAATTTTTATAAAATAAATAGTTCTGTCATTCCGAGTTGCTTGTGCCGCAAAAATGCGGTGTTCTAACTTGCGAGGAATCTGACCATTAGATATCTCGTAACAATTACAGCGTCTCCCGTCTAAATAGCAGGACTCGAGATGACATTCGTTAAATAAAGTCTTCAATATGGATAATTCTATCCCATATATCCATTTCTTGGATTTGTTGGCTATGAGTTACAGTATAGAGTTTTAAATCTCTCTGTTTTACAAAGTCGCTCAACATTTCGGCGACCTTACCTACTGTATCATTGTCCAAATTATTTATCGTCTCATCCAAAAACAATATTGGTGATTTCATATAACTAGATATAGCCAACATCCACACCAATTTCAAGATGACTTTTTGTCCCCCACTCAATGATTTTATATCTCTTTCTCATTTTTCATCATAAACTTTTACGTCCATTTCCAAGTGTTCGTTTTTTTGCAGCAATTTGATATCAATATTGTATTCAACGACTTGCGCCAAAAATGAATTGATTATATCAGTTAAGACCGGCAAATATCATTCTAAAACAAACAACAATAATTCTTTTGAAAAAATTTGATACAGGTCTTTAACTACTTTTTCATCTTCTTTCAGCTTTTTTATTGATAATTGACTGTCTTTAAATTCATCAATAATATTTTTTATATCGTGCAAATTTTCTTGCATGTTTTTATTTATATTTTCTAATTTATTTATCTTTTCTATTTCAAAAGTCTCTAAAATCTTCTTTTGTTTTAGTTTTTCTTTTCCAATTTCTTCCAATTCTTTCTCTATTTTTTGATTTTCTTTTTCAATATTTAATATTTGTTCTCAAGTTTTTATTTTTTCATTTTTATAATTTTCTAATTCTTTTGCTCCATTTTCTAAAGATATAATTTCTTTATCTAGAGTTTGTAGAGTAGTTTGAATTTCTCTTCGCTCTTTATATTTATTTTGTATATTTTTAAAGTCAATCTCAGTCAAAAATTTTCTTAATTCTAAAATTAATTTTTCAATTTTTCAATATTCCAAATTCAATTTTTTTAATTCTTCATGTTCCAATTTTCACTTTTCATCTCATAGCCTCAACTCCTTAATTTTTCACTCTTCACTTTTCACCTTTAACTCTAGTATTGCTTTTTCTTCTTTAAAACTTTTTATTTGCCTTTCCAATTCTTCAAAAGTTTTTTTATTTATATCTTTGATAAAAGGACAATTTGCATTTATTTTTACACAATTAAACTCTGCCTCATCATTTACAGTTTTATTTAAATCATTTATTTTATTTAAAATATTTTTGTGTTGTTCTTCTAGATTTTTTTTATTTTCATTCAAATTCTTTAACTCTATCTCTTTATTCTTTTTTTCATTTTCAATTTTAACTTCTTCCTTCTCAATTCTTAATTTTATATTAGTTTTTTGATCAGCAAAATTTTGTCATTTAGCAATAGCAGTATTTACCAAATTATTTAGATCTTCTAAGGATTTTATCTCATTATCCAAATATTCTACTAGATCATTTGGAATATTTATATTCAAATTTATTCATTTAAAAATCTCATCAGATTTTCAAATTAAATCTAATTTTTCTTTCTTCTTATTTTCTATTTTTTTTGGATCAATTTTATTTATTTTTTCATCAATATTTTTAATTTTACTTTCTAATTCTTCTTTTAATTTTCAACCATCACTTTTAATTTTCAACTTTTCACTTTTAATTTTTTCATGGTGTTCTAACTTCAAAGATACTTCTTTATACTCTCACTTTTTGTCTGATATATATTTTTCAATTTCTATATGAAAACTCTTATCAAATCACTCCAAACTAAACTCATTTATATTTACTTTATTAGCTACCGTCTCCAACTCCTGAATAAATTCCTTATATGCGCCCCCTTTGTTAAGGGGGGTAGGGGGGATTTGTCCTTCTCAAAAATTTTCCTGAATATTTTTATAATTATTCACATAAGCAGTTACGAAACTCTTAATCTTAAAATCCCAATTACTAGTATCAGATTTAACCTTCAAAGTAGTTTGTATATCTCTTCTTTTGTTGGCAATCTGATCTTTTATTTCATCTATTCACACCAAATTGAAAATATTTTTCATTACAATTAGTCTTTTTGCGGGTTCTAGTTCAAATATATTTTCACTATCTTGCAAAAGAAAAACAGTACTCAAAAAAACTTCTCTAGGTGGTAGAAGTTCGCTTAGATTTCATTCTAAATCTCTTTCATTTTTAAAAGTTATTTCCTCCAAATTAGCTCAACCTTCTTTCAACAACTCCTCAATATCTTTTCAATCTTTATTCTCAATTCACAATTCTCAATTAACAATTAATAAACGTGATTTACATATATCCTTTGTTTTACCTTGAGTTAAATTTCTAACAACCAAATATTTTTGTCACTCAACTTCAAACAATAGTTTTATAAAACCACTTTTACTATCTACATTCAAAACATTTCTACCAGTATGCTTATATAAAGCATAGGTAGGTCAGTCGAAAAATAAGAAGCTTTTTCCACTACCAATAGGAGCTCTAATCAAGAATTTTCCTTTATCGAAAAAAATATTCAAGATTTTGTCTTTGAATGGTCAGATATTGTAATATGAGATCGCTATTAAATCCACTTAAAATTATATTAAAAATAAATCTTACTTAAGATACGAGAAAATATATTTTTTTCAAGATAATCAAGAAAAATTATTCATATGTTGATTCAAAATCTTCCAATCATATTTCTGCTAATTTTAGAGGTTTTTCAATTTCATAAACTTTTGTAAGATTCTATGATTTTTTCACTAATTTCAGCTTTTTTCTATCATTTTTTGTAAATATTTCACCTAAAATCAATATTTATAATTTTTCATTTATCTCATTCTTTTTTGAAAATTATACGTATGTTACCTTTCCTTACCCTATAAATATTCTCTTCTCATTTTAGTTTTTTTGTATCCAAGTTTACAAATTCTCAATTAGATATTTTTTGCATAATACCCAAAATTATTGCCAATTCTTTCTGAGAAAGTTTGGATAAAAATTTTTCTATATTATCCATTTTGCAATTTATTAATTTTTGAAATAATTTCTTCAGGATCTATTCATTGAGAACTGTAGACACCAAATCCATCTTTGTTTTCATAATAAACCGAATCATTGGAATCTACTATAGGTTTGATTAATAATCCATCTTCGTGCTCTTCAGCTATAAAGTTTTTGGTCTTAAATTTTGATCTCCAAACTTTTGGAAGAGTGATTTGCCCTGTATTAAAAGATTTTAAAGTATAGATCATGATAATTTATTAATTTAGTTAAATTAACTAAATTAGTTATACTTATAAATCACAAAAAAGCAAATCTTTTTTATAAAAAAAAGTATTCAAAATTTTATCTTTGAAATGTCAGATATTGTGATATGAGATAGCTATTAGATCCACAAACAAATCATTTACTTAAGTAAATTCTTTTTTATAAATTCTTTTATTTTTTCATACATTTTTTTATGTCCTTGAGAATTGGGATGTAATCCATCTTCAAAATCTTCTTTGTCTAATAAATCTCGAATAGATAAAAAAAATGTATTGTTTTTTTCACATACTTCTTTTATGGTCTTATTATATTCTGCTAAATCATCATTTTCATAATATTCTGTTGGTTCCCATGGTATAGGTGTGGTTTTACTCTCATCAATTTGTTTTAACCCCACAAACATTATTTTATCAGTAACCTGATTTGTAATATCAATTATTTTTTGTAGATTCGACCTAAATTCATCTATAGGTACAACTTTGTTGTCCTTAGTATTCTTATATCTTGAATCATTGCTACCTATAGCAAATACATATATGTATTGATCTTCAGGTTCTACTTGATTTATTATTCAAATTTCTTTTTCTAAAGCATACAATATTCAGCTTGTATCGTTTGATGAAATTGAAAAATTATAAACATAGTTATCGTTGCTTAATCACCATATATGCAATCTATTTGCCCATCCACCCATTTTTTTGTCGAACGCTCACCAACCTGTACTATCTCACCATATGCAAATTTTCATATTGAATAAAGTATATATAAAGGTTTCTATTTTCCATATTTAGCCTCATTTCCTAATCTTTCTGTAATTCTTAAAAGTTGATTATATTTAGCGATTCTATCAGTTCTACTAGCAGAACCAGTTTTGATAAATCCAGTATTCAAAGCCACAGCTAAATCAGCTATGAAAGTATCTTCAGTTTCTCCAGATCTATGAGAAATTATAGCTTTCATTCCATTTTCATGAGCCATATTTATAGCAGAAATGGTTTCACTTACAGATCCAATTTGATTCAATTTAATCAATATACTGTTACACATTTTTTCTTCAATTCCCATTTTCAATCTTTCAATATTCGTAACCAATAGATCATCTCCAACTGTCATTATTTTTGATCCAATTTTTTGTTCAACCAATTTCCATCCTTCAAAATCATCTTCATCTAATCCGTCTTCAATAGACATGATTGGATATTTTTCTATCATCTCAGCATAAAAGTCTACTAACTCAACAGAAGTTAAAACTTTACCCTCTCACGCCATATTATATTTTCCATCTTCAAAGAATTCACTAGCTGCAACATCTAGAGCTAACTTAATTTTACCAGTGTATCCAGCTTTTTCTATAGCTTCCATAATCACTTGGATAGCTTCTTCATTTGATCCTAAGTTTGGAGCAAATCCACCTTCATCACCTACAGAAGTAGCCAATCCTTTAGCTTTCAAGATAGCTTTCAAATTGTGAAATATTTCTGTACCTCGCCTCAATCATTCACTAAAATTTGGAGCTCATATAGGCACAATCATAAATTCTTGGATATCTACATTGTTGTCTGCATGACTTCCTCAGTTTAAAATATTCATCATAGGGTAGGGTAGTGTGTTTCCATTTCATTTTCCTAGATATTCATATATCCATTTCCCATCAGTCTTACTACAAGCATCTACAAAAGCCATACTTACTCAAAGTATTGCATTAGCACCAAATTTTGATTTATTTTTGGTCCCATCCAATTCTATCATAAATTTATCCAATTCATTGAAATCAGCAAAATCTTTGTTTACAATATTTTCTTTTATTTCAGTATTTACATTTTCTACAGCTTTCAATACTCACTTACCCATATATCTACTTTTGTCTCCATCTCTTAATTCCAAAGCTTCGTGTATTCCAGTACTAGCACCAGAAGGTACTATAGCTTTTCCCACTAGCCCCGCAGAACTGCGGTCGGTTATTCCATTTTCCAATGTTACTTCCACTTCTACGGTTGGATTTCCTCTACTATCCAATACTTCTCTTGCGTGTACATTTTTGATTTGTGTCATTTCTAATTTTTATTTAATAATTTAAATGTTATATTTCAGTACCACCCGGGTGATTTAATCACCCGGGTGGAGCTATTATTCTACTAAGCTTTCTCCAGTCATTTCCTCTGGTTTTTCTAATCCCATCAATTCTAATATAGTAGGAGCTATGTCACTCATTCAACCATCTTTCAATTTTACATCACCTGCATTTATCAATGTCATTCTCACTGGATTAGTACCATGGGATGGATTTATCTCACCATTTGGATAAAGCATATTTTCGGCATTACCATGATCTGCCATAAGTAGTATAGAATAATTTTCTTTGATTCATTTTTCTACTATATCTCAAATACACTCATCCACCACTTCACAAGCTTTTACTACTGCATCAAATTTTCCACTATGTCATACCAAATCAGGATTAGCATAGTTTACTACTATTAAATTAAATTTTCCTATTTCATCCAATAGTTTTTTTGTTATTTTATATGCTGACATCTCTGGTTGTAAATCATATGATTTTACTTTTGGAGAACTTATCATTATTTTTGATTCTCACTTGTTACTCTGATCTTTTTGTGAATTAAAGAAAAAAGTAACATGAGCATATTTCTCTGTCTCAGCTATTCTAAGTTGCTTTAATCAATTATTAGAAACAACTTCTCATAAATTATTTTCTACTTGAAGTTGAGGAAATGCTACTGGCAATTCCCAATCAGAATCATAACTACTAAAACACACATAATAAATATCTTTTACTCGTTTTTCTGGTTCTATCTCACAATCAGGCAGTCTAGCAACCATAGAAGTTATTTGTCTAGATCTATCTGCTCTAAAGTTATATCGTATCATAGCATCTTCCTTTTCCAACAATCATATTGGTTTATCATTTTCATCCACAATACTTGTAGCTTGTATATAATAATCTGTTTTATCTCATCTTTTGTAAGCCAATTCTACTGCTTCTTTAGCTGATTTAGCTTTAAATCATTTTCATTGAGTCATTAGTCTGTATGCTTCGGTAGTTCTATCCCAGTTTCTATCTCTATCCATACTATAATATCTTCATATTACAGAAGCTATTTTTCCTATTCCTATTTTTTTTATTACCCTCTCTGTTTCTTCTATAAATTCTATAGCAGATTTTTCAGGCACATCTCTTCAGTCTGTAGTTACATGTATATATACACGATCGAATTTTTCTTGTTTGCAAAGCTCTAATATTGCATGTATATGTCTGTGGTCAGCATGTATTCATTGATCTGACAGTAGTCATCCAATATGAAGATATGTATTGTTTATCTTACAATGATGAATAGCTTTGGTTAGTTCTAAATTATTCAAAAACGAACCATCTTTTATTTGTCTGTTTATTAGCTCATAAGGTTGCCAAACGATTCTTCAAGCACCTATGGTTAAATGTCAGACCTCAGATCATCCTTGTACTCATTCAGGATTTCCTACTGCATTGCCACTACATTTTAACATACAATTGGGATAGTCTTTGTTATATTTATCATCATTTGGTGTGTTTGCATGATAAATTGCATTTCATTCTTTTTTTTCACTATAACCTCGTCAATCACGGATTATTAACATTACTTTTTTATTCATGAGTTTATTTATTTTGATAAATATTTTTGTAGGTAACGGTTCTGTCTTTATCTGCAGACAGGTGTTGCTATTCCTCACAACAAAGAATTATTTTAAAATCTCGTCTAATAAATCATTAACAAATTCCATAGATCAATCGTTAATTATTACTACATCATAATTACTTTTATATTTTTCAATGTTTTTTTCCACATCTTTATTCAAAAATCATATTTTCAATAAATTATTATATTCAAATCATTCTACCATCTGTATATCACTTATACTATCTCCAAGCAAAATCACATTTTTTTTATCTTTTACTTTTTCATAAATTTTTGGAAATTCTTTTATCACAGTTTCATCTTTATTTAAACTATGAATTATTGGTTTCTTAAAATCTACTGCTTTATCTCTATCTCGGACAAACTCATTTCCAATTAAACAAATATTATCATACATAGAGTTTTGATTTTTCAGATACTTTTCTATAGATAAAGTTCATAGTCATCATGCTGATAATATTACAAGTGGAATATTATTTTTGTTCAATAATTCAAAAAACTTTTTTGATCATTTTCTCAAATTTATGTTTTGTGACTTCATGGCTTTGTAAATATCTTGTTTACTTATTCACTCTTTTATTAGCAATATTTTATGCTTTGTTCGCCATTCTTCCATAGCTCTTTTTTTATCTTCAATAGAAATATTATTATCAACTTCTATTGGGTGATAGTATGCAAAAAATCATTGTGCAGTTTTTTGATATTTTTTAGAAAGATATCATTCTTCATATAATACAGAAATTAATGATGCTCTATATTTTCAATCTGAGTAAGCTTGAGTAAGTGTTCTATCAAAATCTGATATAATATGTAGATTTTCTTTTCATCAATCAATAATTTCATTTTTTATAATTTTTATTTTTTCAGGATTTGATACAATTATATTTTCCATAAAAAATAATTAAAATTTAAATACTTATTACATTTTAATTATTCATTGATTGTTATCAACTATCCATTATTTTTTTTATCTTTCTATTATTTTCCCCTTTACAAAATCAATTAAGACAGATGGTTTTCATTCACATATTCAAGAGTCTATGATATAGTCAATCTTCTCTTTTATTTCGGGTTTTAAATCTTCTAGATTAGTCACCGCAGGCTCTCAAGAAATATTTACAGATGTGGTAATAAATCATTTTCCAAGTTTTTTTACAAATTTTTGAAAATCATGTTTTATTATCCTAACTCCAGGTTTTTCATAAGAAAATATCCAAGTCACTCAGTGGTATTTTTGTAACTGTTCTTCCAATTCTGAATTCTGAATTCTGCATTCTGAATTCTTTTGGATCCATTCAAAATTAGGAGCAATCACAGAAAACATTTTATTCCGATCTCTATTTTTTATATCAGCAATTTTTTTTATATTTTCTTCATTCCAGATTCATCCAATACCATAGATCGTATCAGTAGGGTATATAAAGATTTTTCATTTCTTTGCTTCATCCACAAAGAAGTCTACATCATCCATAAATTCTTCAAATTTTATTGTCTTCATAAGATATTTTATTCTTTTAAAATCTAAACTTACTATAATTTTTATTTGCAAAAAGTAAAGAAATAAATACAGTATTTTTTAATAAAAATCATAAATTATTAATCCAAAAACAAAAAATTATATTATGAAAAATGTTAAAATTTTTACCGGTCAAGGATCAACCGATTTAGCAAAAAAAATTGTTAAATCATATTTTAAACATTCTGAACCTATTAAATTAGGAAAAAAAGCTTATACAGAATTTTCAGATGGAGAATTTAAATCTTTTCCAGATGAAAGTGTAAGAGATTGTTATGTATTTATTGTACAGTCTACATTTGCACCATCCGACAACTTCTGGGAGCTTCTTATGTTGATTGATGCAGCAAAAAGAGCATCAGCCTACAAAGTTATAGCAGTAATTCCCTATTTTGGTTATGCACGTCAAGATCGTAAAAGCGAAGCCAGAGCACCAATTACAGCTAGGCTTGCTGCAGACATGATAGAGGCTGCTGGTGCAGATAGGGTTATTACAATAGATCTTCACGCAGATCAAGAACAGGGATTTTTCAAAATCCCTGTAGATCATTTATTTGCAGCTTCCTTATTCGTTCCTTTGATAAAGAAAATGCAACTATCCAATTTAGCTATAGCTGCTCCAGATATGGGGGCTTCAAAAAGAGCTATAGCATACCAAGGTTTTTTGAGAGATTTGGATGTTGATGCTAATTCAATTATTTGTTACAAATCTAGATCTGGTGACAATAAAGTTGGAGATGTAATTGTACTTGGAGATGCTGAAGATAAAAATATTGTTATAGTGGATGATATGATTGATACAGCAGGCACGATTACTGCAGTTGCCAAAGCTTTAAAAGAAGCAGGAGCTAAATCTGTACGCGCAATGGCTACTCATCCAGTATTATCTGGATCAGCCCACAAAAGAATATTAAACTCATGTTTTGACAGAATTATTTTGACTGACACTATACCTTTGAGACAAAAAAATGATAGGATAGAAATTGTTTCTGTCGCAGATCATTTTGCAGAAGTTATAAGTAATGTGGTAAAGGGTGACTCAATAAGTAGTTCCTTTATACAGAAAAGTTGTTAAAAATCACTTGTTTGAGTTTTTTAAAGCCCCGATTTTCGGGGCTTTTTTATAAAATATTTTTTTTGTCAAGTTTTGATATTTATCAAGTATTTCAAGTTTTGCATTATTTTTTATTTTCAAGTATAATTAGACATATTAACTTTTTACTTTTAACTTTTCACTTTAAACTGTATAATGCATACTACACTAGAACACCTAGAGTTCCACATAAAGCACAAAAAGAAAGGGAAAAAGACAAAGAACTTTCTCAAAGAGATCAAAGTAGTTTCTCTTATTTTTGTGATTACATTTGTATCTACTTTGGTATTTACCAATGCTCAATTGTTTTTTTGACCAAAAGATAATACTGAAGTGATAGATCGAGATCATTCCAATATCCAAGAGACTAGTGAGATATCTAGCGCTATTGCTCTAAATAACACAAAACAAGAAGAGGTAGAAAAGCTAGTACAAAAGTATCAACAAACAAGCGATATTTCTTCAAATCCTGCAGCTTTGTCTACAGAACAAGAGCTTAAATCCAAATTAAAATCTTATGAATTCGACTTCAACATACTTCCTCCTACCAATAGACTAATAGTTTGATCTATCAATCTTGATGTGCCTTTGGTAGATAGTAAATACAAAGAAAAATCAGATTTTACTCAATGAAATTTTGATGAAGAATTGGAAAATTGAGTAGTAAAATACCCAACCACACCAAATCCTGGATCAGATGGAAATACCTTATTGTTCGGTCATACTTCTCAAGAATGGCGAGAGCACAATCCTTATGGTACAGTGTTTTCTCAACTTCCAAAACTAGAAGAATGAGATATTGTTAAACTTATTCGAGATGGTAAATTGTATGAATATAAGGTAGTAGAAAAAATCATAGTTACACCCAAAAATGTAAATAATCAATATCAAAAATATCAAGATAAATGAGAAGATTTTCTTACATTGATGTGATGTTATCCACTTGGAAGGACGGATAAGAGAATGATGGTTACCGCTGAGAGAATTAAATAGAATTGACAAATAATGAAATATATTTCATAACCCCAATTTAAATTCAATTATTAAAAAAGGGTAGTGGAATATTTTTTTTATTGTTGAAAAATAACGGCAGTTTGTTATTTTATATATTAGTGATATTTTATTTTTTTTATCTATATTGATATAATGACTAAAATCTTAGTAACTGGATCAACATGACAAATTGGATCAGAATTAGTTCTTGAATTGAGGAAAAAGCATGGAGGAGAAAATGTAATTGCATTAGGAAATAGGACAAAACCATCAGATGAACTTTTAAATTGATGACCTTTTGAGATTGCCAATATAAAAGATAAAACAAAAATAAAAGAAATTATAGAAAAGTATGAAATAGATACAATATACCATTTGGTAAGTCTTCTTTCTGCAACAGGAGAACAAAAACCAGATCTAGCATGGGATGTGAATGTGTGATGATTGAAAGATATGTTAGATTTAGCTGTAGAATATAAAATTAAGAGATTCTTTTGGCCAAGTTCTATTGCTGCATTTGGTCCAAATACGCCAAGAATAGATACTCCACAATTTACACCTATGGATCCTACAACTATGTATTGAGTTAGTAAAGTATCTGGAGAATTATTATGTCAGTATTATCACCAAAAATATGGCTTAGATACAAGAAGTCTTAGATATCCTGGTATTGTTAGTTGGAAAACATTACCATGAGGATGAACAACAGATTATGCTGTTGCTATTTATTATGATGCTATACAAAAATGAGAATATAAATTTTTTGTAAATGAAGATACAACATTACCTATGATGTATATGCCAGATGCAATTAAATCTACAATTGATATTATGGAAGCAGAACCTGAGCAAATAAAAATTCACACAAGTTACAATCTGACTGCCTTTTCATTTTCAGCAAAAGATTTAGAAAATAATGTTCGTAAATATATTCCAGACTTGAAATGTACATATGAGCCAGATTTTAGACAAGATATCGCAAATACTCGACCAGCATCTATAGATGATTCTGTAGCACAAAAAGATTGGAATCGAAGTCCAGATTTTGATTTAGATATGATGTCACAAGATATGATTAAAAACTTAAATGAAAAATTAAAAAAATAATATATATTTGTAGCTGACAGTCTATTGCAGATAGAATTATTAAACACTAGATTGCCACATCGTTGCACTTCTCGTAATGACAGAAAATTTTAACTTTATAAACTTTAAACTAATGAGCTTATATGATCAAGTACAAACACAAATTAAGGAAGCATACAATTTTATCAAAAATGAATATGATTCAAATTTGATAGAAGAATTTCTTTATCCAAACAGAGTAATGGAGTTTTATATTCCAGTAAAAATGGATAACTGAGAAACAAAAGTCTTTACAGGATACAGATCTCAACACAACAATTCTAGATGACCATACAAAGGATGAATAAGATTTCACCAAAATGTAAGTAAAGATGAAGTTATGTCTTTGTCTGCATGGATGAGTCTCAAAACATGAGTAGCATGACTTCCATTGTAATGAGGTAAATGATGAATTATTGTAAATCCAAAAGAATTATCTGTATGAGAATTAGAGAGGTTGTCTAGATGATATATGCAAAAACTTGCTCCATTTATATGAAATCAAGTAGATGTGCCAGCTCCAGATGTAAATACCACACCACAGATTATGGCTTGGATGGCTGATGAATATGCAAAAGTGACATGAACTTGGACACCAGGAATGATCACATGAAAACCTTTGTCTGTAGGATGAAGTGAGGGTAGAGGAGCGGCTACTGCGCAATGAGGATTTTATGTATTAGAACAATATCTTGCAGATAAAAATGATTCTATATCTGGAAAATCAATTGTGGTACAATGAGCTGGAAATGCTTGACTTACTTTTGCAAAAATTGCTATTGATGCTGGAGCAAAAGTGATTGCTATCTCAGACAGTAAATGAGCAGTCCACAATCCAGATTGACTCAATATAGAGCAAATTACACAACTCAAACAAGATAGAAAATCTGTAACCGATTATTCAGACGCCAATAAAATATCAAACCAAGAAATATTGCTTCTTGATTGTGATGTATTGGTACCAGCAGCACTTGAAAATCAAATCGCAAAAGACAACGCAGATCAAATCAAATCAAAAATAATCTTAGAATTGGCAAATGGACCAACTACATATGAAGCTGATACAATATTACAAAAAAAATGAGTAGATGTATTGCCAGATATTTTAGCAAATTCTGGATGAGTTACTGTAAGTTATTTTGAACAAGTACAAAATAACATGAATTATTATCGAAAAGAAGATGAAGTAAATAAAAAACTTGAAGACATTATCAAACCAGCCACAAAGAATGTAGTTTCTTTAGCTGAAAAATACAATACTGATCTTAGAAATTGAGCATATATTTCAAGTTTGAGAATCATATTAGAATCTATGAAAACTAGAGGATAAAAATACTGTCATTGCGAACAAAGTTTGGCAATCTAGTGTTTTGATATACTGGATTGCTTCGTAAACTCGCAATGACTTTTTTTATTTGCAAAAGAAACATCTTTCTATATAAGTCTTACACTTATTTTATTTATTGTATAAATTAAAGAATGAAGAAATTATTATTTTTATTACCGGTTTTAGCTTTGACTACTATTTTATTGGCATGATGTTCAAATAATTCAGAATACATACAATGTACTGAAGAACAGAAAAATGCAGAAATTTGTACTATGGAATATATGCCAGTATGTTGAGATGATGGAGAAACTTATGGAAATGTTTGTAGTGCTTGTGCTACTGAAGGAGTTAATTCTTATATAGAATGAGAATGTGGAACTACAGAAGAAATTTGTGGTCCAGAAGATGAAGTATGTGAAGTACCAGAGGTAGAATAATATTATAAAAATTGAAGATATAGAAAAACTCCAATGCTATTTAGCAGAGGAGTTTTTTTAATACATTGTTTAGTAATCCACCTAGGGTTTAAATATATAATCGCATATAAACTCCAGATGAAACTCAGCTTTAATAACTTTTCGCAAACAAATTTCTAGTATTATCTATTTCTGTTTAACATGGGATTAAGATTTAATCAGTCGAATAACCTTTCCACTTCTTTTTCTGTAAAAATTACAGCCTCTATTTCACTAACCGTATTTCATGTTATTTTATCTTTTTCTATAATTTTTCATTTTCACGCTCATCAAGGTATTGCATTAGAAATAGTACTATCATTTTCATTATATTGCATTGGTCATTTTTTCAATAAATTCATTTTATATTGTATAATGTAAAATTTATTAATAACTCTTGGCAAATAAAACTCTTCATTTGCTTTCTTTTCAGCTTATAATACATTTTCCTGTTTCATTGGGATCTTTCAAAAATTCTTCATTTGGTATACATCTAATAGTTGCCTTAGTTTCTTCTTGTATTTTTTCTGCACTTTCTACAGTTCCATCCCAATGAGCCATTACAAATCATTTTTCTATTTTTTCTTTAAATTCTTCATATGTATCTACATAAAAAGTATTTTCTTCTCTAAATTTTTTATTTTTTTTCAACAAATTATTTTGTGATTTAAACAAAAGTTTAGAAATATTTATCAATATATCTTCTATTTTCATTGTTTCTTTTTCTCCAGACTCTCTTTTAAATACTTCTACTACTCAATTTTCCATATCTCTTTTACCTACAGTAATTCTTATTGGTACTCATTTTAATTCATATTCATTAAATTTCCATCCTGGGGATTTACTCGTATCGTCATCTATTTTGTATCTCAATTTCATAGTATCTTTGATATATTTTCCTTCAAAATTCAAATAAGTATCTTTCATCCTATTAACTATAGGCTGTATATATTCTTTTATTTCGTCTAGATCTTCTTGTGTTTTAAATATTGGCACTATTACCACATGTATTGGTGCTAGTGCTGGTGGTAAAATCAATCAATTATCATCACTGTGAGCCATAATCAATCATCCCATCAATCTTGTACTTACTCCCCAAGATGTTCCTCGTACATGATCCAATTTATTGTCTTCATTTGTAAATTTTACATCAAATGCTTTACCAAAGTTTTGTCACAAAAAGTGTGAAGTTCATGCTTGTAGAGCTTTAAAATCTTGCATCATTGGTTCTATAGCATAAGTTTCCAATGCTCCTGCAAATCTGTCATGAGCAGGTTTTGGACCCACAACTGGAGATATAGCCAAAAAGTTTTCGGCAAAATCTTTGTATACATCTATCATTTTCAAAGCTTCTTCTTCAGCCTCTTTGCTAGTAGCATGAGCTGTGTGACCTTCTTGCCACAAAAACTCTGTTGTCCTCAAAAATATTCTTGTCCTCATTTCCCATCTTACTACATTAGCCCATTGATTACAAAGTATTGGTAAATCACGATAAGAATTTACCCATCTTTTGTAACTGTCTCGTATTATAGTTTCACTTGTTGGCCTTACTATCAATTCTTCATCCAATTTTGCTTCTGGATCTACCACTACTCATTTTCAGTTTTCATCATTTTTTAGTCTATAATGTGTTACTACGGCACACTCTTTAGCAAATCATTCTATGTGATCAGCTTCTTTACTAAAAAAAGATTTAGGAATAAACAATGGGAAATAGGCATTGTAATGACCAGTATTTTTAAACATTTTGTCCAATGTATCTCTAATGTTTTCTCGTATAGCAAAACCATAGGGTTTGATTACCATACATCATCTTACTGATGAGTTTTCTGCTAATTCAGCTTGTTGTACAATTTGGTTGTACCATTCACTGTAATTTTCCGATCTAGGAGTTAATTTTGCCATTTTTTATAATTTATTTTTTTAAATACAACAATCTTATATCAAAAAATAATTCAATTTCACTACAAAATTATTATTTTTATTGCAGATTAATTTCAAAAGATTACAATAACTTTTAACATTCAACTTTTAACTTTTAACTAAAGTATATGTGTTGAATATTTGGATATTTATGAAAAAGAACAGATGCAAATAAAATTTTACTACATTGATTAGAAAGACTTGAGTATCGTGGCTATGATTCTGCTGGTATATTTGTCTGAAACAAAAAATGAGATACAAAATTGATCAAATCAATTTGAAAAGTTTCCAAACTTTGAGAAAAATTAAATCAAGATTTATCAAAAGATTGAGATTGGAGTTTTGGTATTGCACATACTCGTTGGGCAACTCATGGTTGAATATCAGAAGAAAATACCCATCCTCACCATGATATGAATGAGAATTTTCATATAGTTCACAACTGAATAATAGAAAATTATCATCAATTAAAAAAAGAACTTGAAACTGAATGATATAAATTTTATGGACAAACTGACAGTGAAGTAGTTGCAAATCTTTTAGACTTTATGCGAACTTGAGACTTTTTGGAAACAGTAGAAAAGGTTCTATCCAAAATTCGTGGAGCTTATGCGTTACTGATTGTCTCAAAAAGAAATCCAAATGAAATGATAGCTGTAAGATTATGAAGTCCATTATTGTTCGCATATGACAAATATAACGGATTTTACTTTTCATCAGACAAACAAGCATTATCGTGATATGTTGACAAATTGATTTATATGGACGATTGAGATATCTTGCACATAAAAGATGGAGATTACAACATCAAAGCAAATTGAATTAAGATAGTTAGAAAAGTAGAAGATATGGATGTAGATTTATTAGAATCTTCAAAGTGAGATTATGAGCATTTTATGTTGAAAGAAGTTTTTGAACAGCCTACTATTATCAATAGAATATTCAAATGAAGAGTAGATTTTTCAAATAATACAATGAATGTTGATGCTTTTCATGGTATGAAAGATGAAAATTTTAAAAAAATAGTATTTGTCTGATGTGGTACTTCTTACAATGCTTGAGTGTTGTGAACCTATTATATGGAAAATTTAGCATGATTGGAATCAATTAGTTATATAGCAAGTGAGTATGAATATCAAAATATCAAAGTGGATGATGAAACACTATTTGTATTTGTTTCCCAATCTGGAGAGACAGCAGATAGTATAGAGGTTTTAAAACTATTAAAGAGTAGAGGAGCACATACATTTGGAATAGTTAATGTAGCTTGATCTACTATATCTCGCCTTACAGATTATGGTCTATTTACTAGAGCTGGAGCTGAGATATGAGTTGCTTCAACCAAAGCATTTGCAGCACAAATTACTTGTATTTTACTATTAGCATTATTCTTAGGTAAAAAGAGAGGACTAAGCAAAGCAAAATATGATAAAATAATGAATGAGTTACAAAAAATCCCAGAAAAAATAGAAAATATATTATCTAATTCAGATAAAATTAAAGAAATTGCAGAAATTATATCACAATACAACGATTTCTTTTTCTTGTGAAGACATTATCAATTGCCAATCGCGCGTGAATCTTCACTTAAATTTAAAGAAATTACGTATCTACATTCAGAATTTTATCCAACAGGGGAGTTGAAACATGGTCCATTAGCATTAATAGATAATAAAATTCCATCAGTACTATTTTTACCAAATGATTTACTATTTGAAAAAAATCTTTCATCTGTACAAGAAATAAAAGCAAGGGATTGAATCATTGTCACATTATCAGACAAAGATATTACATGATCAGATTATCATATTACAATTGACTCTACTATAGATGAGTTATATCCATTTATTACTGCTGTGGCATGACAATTATTGGCCTACCATACTGCAAAGAAACTGTGAAAAGAGATAGATAAACCTAGAAATTTAGCCAAAAGTGTTACCGTAAAATAGTTTTTTCTAATTTAAAATTAACATCGTATGGGAAATTCTTCCCCATTGGGGAAGGATTTATTATTAAAATTTTTATCTAAACAAATTTCATATCCAATTAAACAATCAATTACCACTTTCTTCTTCCAAAAGCGCATCTACCATTAGTTCTGGTGTAGGTTCTGTAATATCTTCATTTCATGCTAAATAGTCGTAACTTGTTTGATCTTTATGTTCACATTTTTTGTAAGAATAATTTCACTTTAGATTTCAATCTAGACAAAGTCTCAATTCTACTTTACATTTATTGTCTACAAATCAAATTGGGCTTTCATAAGCTTTTACAAACTGTCCATGATTTATTACCTCTCATCGTGGACTTACACAATTTGTATAATTTTTGTTAGTCAATTCTACATTTTGATTGTTTTGTATCTCATTTTCATAGTTATTATTCCATACACTGTCAGCTCAATCTTCTGCTTGATTTATTTTACCATCAGTATTAAATTCTGCTGAGTCATTTTTAGCATATTTTGGATTTTGTATAAGTTCTCCAAGTTTTTTATTATTATAAGAAATTACTTTTACTCTTGTATATTCATATTTAACATCTTCTCTACAAGATGCTTGCTCATAAGATCCATCCAAAACTCAATCATTACAAGTTCTTCTCTGTACATTACATATTGTATTTACATCACTTCTTTGTGCGTAAGCCAATACAGACTCACCATGTTTAATCATATTATTCCATGGAGTTGTACAGTCATCATAAATTACTTCTCCTTCTATTTCAAATTCGATTAAATCTTTAGATTCATCAACTATTTCTTCACTTACTTCTTCTTCCAATATTTCTTCCAATTCTTCATCATTAGATTCTGCTACAATATTTTCTTCTCATCATATATAATCTTTGTTGGGTATATATTCTTCATCTTCTTCTTCAACTATATCAGCTTCTTCATTTTCATCTTCAAACAAAAATGACCAATCATCTGCAGCTCAATGTCACTCATTATTTAAAATATTATATTCATTACCATCTTGATCTACAAATATATATGTTAATTCTACAGTCTCCAAAGTCTTGGTTTGCATTGGTATTAAAATTATAGCAACACAAAAAACTATCGCCGCCATAATAATTACAAATATCCATCCAAAGAATTTTTTCATGATTGTTTTGTTTTTAAATAAATAACACAATTAAATTATATCCATAATCTGTAATTATGCAAATTTTGTTTTGAATTTTATGCTAATTTTCATATAGACAAAATATGTTTTATATTTTTTTTATTTTTGAAAATGGTTCAAAAAATCATTGAAACAAAAAAATGTACACAATGTGGTTCTAATTTTGATATTTTTGATCAGGATTTAATTTTTTTAGATAAACTTTCACCTACCATTGCATGAGTGAAATATCAACTTCCTACACCAAAAATATGTCCAAATTGTCGTCAACAAAATAGAGCTGTTTTTAGAAATAGAAGAAATCTATACAAGAGAACATGCGATCTTACTGGAAAAAGTATTGTATCGATGTATTCTATAGAAAAACCATTTAAAGTATATTACAACAAAGATTTTGAAAATAATTTTGATGCTACTGAATATGGTAGAGATATAGATTTTTCAAAAAGTATCTTGAATCAGTTTTATGATCTATGCTCAGAAGTTCCTCATTATCATTCTGCTGTTATGACTGATACTATGGAAAATTCAGAATATGTAAATTGATCCCATTGAACCAAAGATTCATACCTCTCTTTTAGTGTAACAGATTGTGAAAAAGTATTTCATTGTGAATGAATATATCGCAGTTACAATTGTATAGATTGTTATCATGTGCATGATTGTGAATTGTGTTATGAATGTATAGAATCTTCCAATATGTTTAGGTCTATGTGGTGTGAATATTGTGTAGATTGTTCTTACTCAAATTTTTGTTTCAATTGTGAAAACTGCAACAATTGTTTTTTGTGTAGCAATATAATTGGTAAAAGTTACTGTATTTTAAACAAACAATATACAAAAGAAGAGTATGAACAAAAAATAAAAGAATATATTTTTTCATACAACAATATTCAAAAATTAAAAAAAGAATTTGATGATTTAAAAGTCAACTCCATACATAAATTTGCAAGGCTTGTAAATACAGAAAGTTGTGTGTGAGATGATTTGATAAATGCAAAAAATTGTTTTAATTGTTTTGGTATGGAAGAAGTAGAGGACTGTAGACATTGCTATTTCTTAAATCAATCAAAAGATTGTATGGACATACTGTATTATTGAACTAATTTAGAACTATCATATCAATCTGTATCAGCTGGTAGTAATTCCAAGAAAATATACTTTTCTTATGATTGTTTTGAAAATGTAAATAATTTATTTTATTGTAGTTATTGTGGATCTAATGTACAAAATTGTTTTGTTTGTTCAAATTTGAGAAATAAACAATATTGCATTTTAAATAAACAATATACAAAAGAAGAATATGAGGTATTAATTCCAAAGATAATAACAAAAATGAAAGAAGATTGAGAACGATGATATTTTTTACCAAATTACTTTTCTCCTTTTGGTTACAATGAGAGTTTAGCAATTGAACATTTCCCAATAGACAAAAATAATGCATTAGAATTATGATTCAATCGAATGGATAAAGAGTATAATATTGACGTACCAGATGACATGGAGACTATAAATACATCCGATTTATCGGAAAATATAAAAGACATTTCAGATGATATTTTGAAAAAGGCAATAATCTGTGAGAAAACAAATAAACCATTTCGTATAATAAAACAAGAATTAGAATTTTATAAAAATCTTTGATTACCTATTCCGCATATACATTACAATCAAAGACACAAAGAAAGATTTGATAGGGTTAATCTAAAAAAAATACGAGATAGAAAATGTGATAAGTGTTGAATAGAAATCAAAACAACTTATTCTCCAGGTAAACTAGAAAAAGTTTATTGCGAAACCTGCTATAATAAGGAAGTTTATTGATAATATAGTTTCAAAGCAAAACATATTAGCAAATCAAGATGTGGGTTGAGTCCTCGGGATTCCGGGACGAACAATGCTATCAAACCGACTATAATAAGGAAGTTTATTGATAATATAGTTTCAAAGCAAAACATATTAGCAAATCAAGATGTGGGTTTAGTCCTCGGGATTCCGGGACGAACAATGCTATCAAACCGAAATATATTGATAAGTAGATAGTCTCGCAGAATTGCGGTGGCTATATAAAAAAAATTTATTGATAAAATAAAATCATGCAAAAGGAGGTATACGAATATATCTCAAAACAAACAAACGACCCAATAATTGAACGAAGAAAATGTAAAATTTCTTGAGAGGATTTTGCTATATTTCAAAGTGATATAGATTTTTTAGACAAACTTAGTCCAGTTATATGATCAAAAAAATATAATATCCCATTGCCAAAATTAGATCCATATCAAAGAAACAAAAGAAGGTTAGCATATCGTAATGATAGCAAAATATATCGTAGAAATTGTGATTTAACTTGAAAAAGTTTTATATCAATGTATTCACCAGATAAAAAACTTAAAGTTTATCATCATGATTTTTGGTTTTCTGATCAATGGGACGCATTAGATTATGGATGTGATTTTGATTTTAATAAGTCATTTTTTGATCAATTTCATATTTTATCATTACAAGTTCCAAGACTTGGTATGCAATTAAAGAATTGTGAAAATTGTGATTATTGTTGTGTAGTTGTAAACTGAAAAAACTGTTATCTTTCTAATGTATGTTCTTGGAGTGAGGAAATGTATTATTCTACATGGACAACACATTCCAAAAAAAGTATAGATTGTTTTAGATGTTATCAGATTGAAGATTCTTATGAATGTGTTCTTTGTAATAATTCTCAGAAATTGAAATACTGTCTTATGACAAATAATTCTTTTAATTGCTTATTTTGCACCAATCTAGATTGATGTGAATCTTGTTTTATGTCATATAATTTGGTAAATAAAAAGTATTGTATAAGAAATAAACAGTATACAAAAGAAGAATATCAAAATTTCATAAAACACATAGATTTTTGTGATATAAATCAATTTGACAAATTGTATATTGAGTATCAAAATAATATTCAAAATAAGGTAATATACAAAATGAACTATAATACAAACAGTGAAGATGTATTTGGTTCTTTTTTGACAAAAAGCAAGAATTGCATTGTTTCTTTTGATTTAGTTACATGAGAAAACTGTAAATATTACTTTGATGCATGATCAAATGAAAAAGATTGTTTAGATTGTTCGTATGGTTGAGATATACAAAGATCTTATGAATGTTTGAGTAGTGGTACAACATGATTTCATAATTTGTTTTGTACTTTTTGTCGAAATTGTAGTAATATGATTTATTGTGATATCTGTATGGATAGTAATAATTGCTTTTGATGCATATGATTATGCAACAAGCAATATTGTATTTTTAATAAACAATATACCAAAAAAGAATATGAAAAACTAGTTCCTCAAATTATTGAACATATGAAAAAAACATTAGAACGATGAGAATTTTTTCCTATATCTCATTCTCCTTTTGCTTACAATGAAACAGTCGCTATGGAATATTACCCTATTTCAGCACAAGATGCAAAAAATAATTCATATTCTTGGCAAGAAAAAGAATACCCAGTAAATATACCTTCAAATTTCGATAAAATATTGTCGAAAGATATACCATATAATATAAATGAAATAAAGGATAGTATATTAAATAAAGTATTGGTATGTGAATTAAGTTGAAAACCATATAGAATAATATCATCTGAATTAGAGTTTTATCGTACACACAATTTACCGATACCACACTTACATCAAGATGTAAGACAACAAAAAAGAATAGTTCAAAGACCATGAAGAAATCTTTACCTTAGAAAATGTGATCATTGTAATTTGGAATCAATATCCGTTTATCCAAAAAATACTAAATTTAAAGTATTTTGTGAAAACTGTTATAATCAAGAATTTTATTGATAAAAGTTTTCTTGCATTTTTTGATAATATAGTTACAAATACTTTGTTTTTAAAGTATATCAGACTACAAAATGAACAACATCATCAAATTAATTAAATCCAATCAAACAGTATTTAGTATCCAAGAATTAGAAAAAATATTTGATATTCCTACAAAAAAAGGACTGGAAAGTTTTTTGTATAGATCCAAAAAAAACAAAAGTCTTGAAAATCCATATCATGGTATCCGAGCACTACCAAATTATGAAAACCTAGAATTAGCATGCAAGATAAAGCCAAACTCCTATATTTCATGTGAGAGAGTTTTATTTCAAGAGGGAGTATTTTTCCAATTTTACTGAAATACATATAGCTGTGTTTCAAACGAGTCTTGTAAATATAAAATATGAGATAAAGATTTTTTGTACTACAAAATTAAATCAGACATACTCAATAATCCCATAGGGATCAGAAATTACGATAATTACAGAATTGCAACCGCAGAAAGGGCATTGTGTGACTATATCTATCTAAACCCTAATGGTAAGATTGATGCACCAGAATCTATAAATCAAGTCAGATTAAAGCAAATATTGCCAATATATCCAAAAAAAACTGCTTTATATATAAAAAAGTTGTTGAATGTCGGATAATGAACTGCACGAAAAATATATCAAAATATTGTTAAATGATATTTTTACCAATAAAATATGAGATTTTTTGGCGTTCAAATGATGAACTTTAGCTTATTTGCTTCACGAATTAGATAGATTTTCTACAGATATAGACTTAGATCTTATCGATATAGATAGAGAACAAGATGTCGTAGAAGAAGTCAGAAAAATCTTATCTATACATTGAGATATAAAAAATGAAACATTGTGAAAAAGCATTCATAGGTGGATTTTTCGTTATGATGAGAAAAATATGAACATAAAAGTGGAAATAAATAAAACTATCCACAAAAATAACAATTATGAAAAAATAAATATAGAAAATATAAATATCAATTGTATGTCCAAAGAAAGCATATTTTCAAACAAACTAGTTGCCTTGTCCGAAAGATTTTACAATAGAGATCTTTATGATGTACATTTCTTCTTCCGCAAGAACTTTCCACTACAGGAATCTCTTATAATAGAAAGAACTGATCTCACAGTCAAAGAATTCCTTTGAAAGTTGATAAAAGAATTGCCAAATCAATTTAGAGAAAATACTATATTAAGTTGATTGTGAGAAGTATTAAATAACAAACAAAAGCATCGAGTAAAAAAATATTTATTGTCAGAGACTATAGAGTATTTAGAAAATTATTTAAATAAAGTTTAGTTTTTTTGATTGTTAAAATGCAAAAAGAAGTTTACAAATTCATTTCAAAGCAAAATAATGATCCTATAGTCGAGCGAAGAAAGTGTAAACGAACTGGAGAAAGTTTTCCAATATTTCAATCAGATATAGATATATTAAAAAAAATTAGTCCAACTATCTGATGAGAAAATTTTGAGTTTCCTCTACCAACACTATCTCCAGATTCAAGAATGAGAAGGATGATGATGTTTCGTAATGAAAGAAAATTATATAAGAGAAAATGCAGTAAAACAGGGAAAAGTATTATAGCCTTGTATCCAGAAGAATATCAGGGTACAGTATACAATCCTGATTTGTGGCGATCAGATGATTGGGACTCATCAAAATTTAGTATGGATTATAGACAGTGAAATTTTTATAAAGATTTAAAAACACTTTTTGATAAGGCTCCGTATTTAAATATGTTTGCTTTTCACAACGAAAATAGTGATTATGTTAATGGTTCTGAATGATGTAAAAACTGCTATATGATATTTGCAAGTGATCACAATGAAGATTGTTATTATTCTTATTCTATATTTGATTGTAAGAGAGTGGTGGATGCTTATGGATGTAAAAATTGTGAAAATAGTTATGAAATTATAGATTGTGTAAATAGTGTAAAAGCTATTCATTCACACAAAATAGAAGATTCATACAACATTTATTTTTCTTATCATATGAAGAATTGTAAAAATACATTTTTATGTGTAGGATTAAAAGATAAAGAATATTGTTATATGAATAAAGAAATATGAAAAGAAAGACGAGAAAAAGAAATAGAACCAATGTTGAAAAACATATTTTCTCAGTGAAGGGAGTTTAAGTGCATAGAAAAACTTGAAGAAATAAAAAAATGATCTGTTGTTCAAAATATGAATATCATCAATACTAAAAACTGAATAGGAGACTTAATAAATAATAGTAAAAATGTGTTTAACTCTTTTGAGATACATGATGCTGAGGATGTCAGATGAGTTATAAATGCAAATAAATGTAAGGACATATTTTGAGGATATGTTGTAGTAGATGATTCTCAGAAAGTACTTGAATGAGTTGGTGTTGCTAAAAATTATTCTACATCAACAGTTTGGAATTCTTGGACACCCGTAAATAATGCATATTTTTGTAATTTCATTATGGGTGTTAGCAACATGTTTGGATCTGTATCATGTAGGAATAAATCTTATTGTATACTAAACAAACAATATTCAAAATCTGATCGAGAAGAAACAGTAAAATCTATTATAAAAGAATTACAATATCAGAAAAAACGATGAGAATTTTTTGATCCAGAATTTTCACCGTTCCCATATAATGATACAGTAGCTATGGAGTATTTTCCTGTCAGCAGAGATCAATTGAGTATTTCAGATCCTGAGAAATTTATTTCAGATGCAATATTAGATCTTGGTTGAAAAGAAAAGATAAAAATTAAGTGGAGAAATCGAGAAAAAGAAATAAATGTGCCAGAATGAATCGAAAAAATTAAAGCAAAAGATTTACCAACTGATATATGAGATATAAAAGATGATATTTTAACAAAAAATCATAAATCAAAATTAAAATTAATG